>Ga0180007_10007052_pt1 | contig 10751 bp, 14 predicted proteins | sample MM_PC_MetaG_FD_121122 | JGI IMG/M metagenome (GOLD analysis project Ga0180007, IMG submission 121122) | Groundwater microbial communities from the Aspo Hard Rock Laboratory (HRL) deep subsurface site, Sweden - MM_PC_MetaG | ecosystem: Environmental > Aquatic > Deep subsurface > Groundwater...
CCCTTAAACGCATAACCACTTCGACAATTGTTTTCATTTCCTCAGCTGACAGACCAAACTGATTCTTAAACTCCGTATCTCTACCAACCACCCGAATGGGAATATAGCTAACGTACGCCCCGAGCTGGACTGCCAAATCGCCAACGGCTTCAACCTCATCAATATTGAACTTGGAAACCGTCATATTGATCCGCGATTTAGTTCCGGCAGCATGAAGCTCTTCTAGCACATGCACTGCTCTTTTGAACGAACTTGGCGCCCTTATCCAGTCGTGCGTTTCTTCAAGCCCATCCAAACTAACGATGACCTCATCAAATTGCACCACCAGCAATTTCTCAATCAACCGGTCACCATAAAAACCATTGGTATTGGTTGACACGTACAGACCTTTACTTTTGGCGTGCAATGCTACCTTGTCAAAGTCAGGGTGGATGATCGGCTCGTTGCCGCACAACCTGAACTCCAGTAACCCTAAACCAACCAGCTCATCAATGACCCTAACAATCTCTGAGTAACTAAGCGCCGGTTTATCGGGCAACCCGCACTTGTAGCAGTGTTTGCACTGTAGATTGCATTTTGGCGTTATTTCGAAATAAACACCAATCGGGGCACTTAGCTCCGCCAAAGCGGAACGCCCGTTACCAACAAATTCAATTGACAAAACTTGTTCAGGGCTGAGACCTAACACTTTTGCAACGTGCAAATTTACCCTCTGCAAAAACACTTCCCCATCAAAGAGATTTCCCTCCAGAAAAGCGTAATTTCTCGATTTCGGGTCATACACAATTGCCCCATCACGCTCTCTGCGAACACGGATTCTTTTCCTATTCACCTAGTTCCCCCTTCTTTTTATTTCTGATCGAACCCCTTTCCAGTTTAGCTTATACTACAAATAATTGGTCAATTTTAGTCCTGGCCTCACAGTTTCCGCCAGGCTTAGGCTACATTCATCTAAAAACACCCGCACATTAAGTTCCACTATAACACAAAACCACAATGCGGTACATCCCAAATTCGGCAGGAGTCGCTGTCTTAATGTGCAAATCTACTCCGCACTCAAAGCCTTTAACGCGTCATTTAAAACCTTCTCTAAAAATTCATCTATGTTTTTTGATTTCCGCCATAATTTTTTATATTCCGACAAGAGCGCTTCATGCTCTGGGTAGGTCAAATCTTCCACTTTACCCAGCATCTCCTGAAACGCGGGGAAAGTGAAAACCAAAGAATTAAAGATTTCCGAGACTTCCCACACGGTATCTGCATTTTCTTTCTCTAAACTAGAAGGAAACCTGCTGGCGATATAGTCATAAAATATAAAGTGCAACATTTCGTGAGCAATTAAAGCACAGGCTCTATTAATATGTTTATAAAAAACCTGAAACGTCTTTTCTTCCAAAAAGCGTGGGTTACAATTAAAAATCGAAAGGTAGCAGACATATCCACCCTCGGGCCAAGGATGGGAATTAAAAATTTCATCTACTGCCTGATAAAACTTATACTCTTTTCCCTTCCACACTCTGCTTAGACTCTCTTTTGCTTCCTTTAATTCTAAAAAGTGCTCTCTGTAAAAAACATCAACAAAATTATCAACCAGATGCTGTTTCGCAGATAAAGCCTCCCCTCTTACCTGCCCCAATTCAGGATACAGGCTAACAATTCCAAGCCCAAAATCAACCCCTGCCTTCTCACTTTCCAAAAATTCTACGCACATCTTCTTGTCCAAATCTTTATTTAGTTGGAATTTCACCCTAGGGTAACCATTGATCATACGCAAAAAGAGACAGTCCCCTATCCTACCCTACCCTACCCTACCTAACTCACCAATATCTTTTTTTCCCTCCCCTCCTCAAGTCTAGATTTGATTTAATGTACAGTTAAAAATACAAGCCATTCTTCTTCCAATCCTCCCAAGCTCTTTTTATAAACTTTTTGGATTGTGTTTTCTAAGTCTTCTTTGACCCAAATCTGCTTGAAACTTTCCAGCCCGTATTTGTCAATTAGAAAACCCACGAAAGAGGCGCATTCGGGATAAGTAATCAAATCGCTCTGAGCTTTAAAATCATTTGAGTTAACAATTTTATTTAAGGATACTAACTTGCCTTCTTTTTTCAAATCTCCCGTGATCTTATGAAAATCCCTCTCCGACTGATCCAACCAAGTCGCCAAGCCCTCTGACAAAATTTTGTAAGAAAGGTGATAGGCATTGTTAAGGTAATAAGAAAAAATATGAGCCAATTCATGCCCCGCTGTTTGGCTTATACGAGAGAAAACCACAAATAACCCCGGGTAAGCCTGATTTGGTTCAACCCACAGATATTTTCTACAAAAATCACGGTCTCTCGGGAAAACATAAAAGGTTATCTTCGGTTCTATGTCAATGTGCAAAAACTGTGATATTACTTTATACGCTTCTTCCCTAGCGTCAATAAAACTACCTTTCTCGCTCGACGAAAACTCTGCCGGCTTGAGAAAATAAAAAATAATGTTTTCCGTTTCCTGTTTTTCCCAATGTGATTTTACCTTCAGCATATTTAGAGAAAATCCCGTATTTCGATTTCATTTAAAACTTCTTCAGAACCGGCACGTAAACCGAAAACATCTTGAGCACATCCCGAACCAGGAACGGCTCCGATTTAACTACAAGAACCTTCTTGGTAGCAATAAACTCCCAACTACTGACTTGACAAAAATCATCTGGCATCAAAAAGTGCAGATAAACTGTCTTCTCTAAATCAAGTTTCTCCTCCCAATCGAGAGAATCTACTTGGATATTACACGCGGCAGGTTCTGATAAATTATGCAAACGCCAATTCACCTGACCGGAAATAGCTGCAAACGGCAAAGCATATTTTTTGATATTCGTTGCCCATACAACCTTTTCAGCGCTGACCCCCGCCTGCAACAACCTCTCTTTGTCCGTTTCATGGACAGGTTCTAGTTCAAAATAGTTTCTCTGTTCCGAAGAGCCCTTGTAAAGATATATTTGTTCTGCCTTCTTCATATTTTTGCGTAGGCTTTCATCAACTTCTCAACAATATCTTCCCTCTGCTCATGGGGTTTTGGTTCATACCACCCCTCACAACCTCCACCGGAATTGCCTTATATAGGGTTCAACCCTGTTACCCTTTTTATATATCAAATGTTAGCAGGGTTGAACCCTATTTTCATGCGCATCTTTAAAAGTGCATTCCAAACTCAGCAGAAGCTACCGCTCTTAATGTGCAACATTTTCTTCCTTTAAGATATCCCAAAGCGACTTTCCTTTTTGATAACTTTCCCAAATAATCTTTCGCCATTTTTGTTCCTCTGGGTCTGCATGTCCTCGCTCTTCACGATACATTTTAAAAAGATCATGATCATTCAGAATCACGGGTATAGCCTCCTTAACCGACTCGGGCAATTTCAGAGGCTGATAAAAATGGCAAAGCTCATGCATGATTACCCTAGTCCGCTCAATCTGCGATGTGAACAAAGGAACAGCAAACCAACACTTCTCACCCCTATACCAATAAGGGAAACGATAATATCTTACTAAAAACGCTGTTAGGTTCTCCGCAGGCTCAAGTTTTCGCCGATAGAATTTACCAAGCTGCGTTAGAAAATTAGGCTCTATTGCCAGCCAATCTTTCTCAACCTTGGCAACCATCGCCTCAGCAGTTACAGAGGACACACTAACTTCCTTTATATCCTTTTCCGTAATGCTACGCACAGGTTCTTTTATCGCTTCTTTCAAGCCATCCCATATTTTAAATTCTTCCTCTTTATTGTAAATAAATTTCAACATCGTAATGTTGCAACAATCGGTAATCTCCACCTGAACATCAGTCGGACTTTTTAACGTACGAAACATCTTCTAAATCTCCTTAAAAAATCCAATTTTTTAACTTCCGCCGGGCTTAGACTGCATTTTTACAAGAACACCCGCCCATTAAGTTTCACTATAACACAAAACCACAATGCGGTGCATAGCACGAATGTGGTAAAATTACGAACAGAGCGGTAAAGACAATTATGATAGTCAGAGAGTAACCATGTACTTGAACTTCCACGTTTATCATCTTACAAATCTTTTCTTTTTCGTTTTTCACCTCTCGGAGTGTCATTTTTCTGCCAGCCAGGGACTGCGAGAGGAATGGCTTGAACGCACAGGGCCACTTAGTAATGAGGAAAATATCCTACTGGAAAAATTTAAAGAAATGGTGAATAAGCAGACTGGCGACTATCCGTACTTTGAAGAACGTTTCTTCTCCTCACGGCTTAAAGCTGGCGACAAAACAAGTCAGGAAATCCACCGGACACTTCAGGCGTTCTCTCCACGGTTTAAGAAAATTTGGCTTCAGGATAAGCCCCGGTTACTTTATTGGCAAAACAAACTTCTGGAATTGACGGATAGCCCCAAGATGAAAAAATCTCTCGGCATTCTAGCCCGCTTTTTCGGCACCAAGCCATCTCAAAAAGCCGCAAAAGTTTTTCTTCTCGCGGGTCTAAGTAAACATGTTGGCGGATTTGCGGTTTCCAAGAAACAAATCATTGCTTTGGAATGCTCAAGCGTCCCTCCGCACAGAGCCGATGCGCTCTTAGAACTTCTAACCCATGAGTTAGCTCACCTACTCTTTGATAAAGGAAAATACAAAAAAATGCTGAACCGAAAGACAGCCGAATTAAAAAAAAATCTGGATAAAGAAGAAGTTTTTAGCCGACCAATAGAAGTCTGTATCAACGAGGTCGTCTTTACCAATCTGGTTAACGGCTATTTGGGACAAAAGTTTTTTAATCGAAATCTCAAAAGCTTTGCAGAAAAGCGACTAGCCGGTAAGAAAAAAATTACCACTTACAGTGACTGGCTCTTTTACGGTTGTCTCCATATGCTTGATAAAACAAGGGATTACCTAGAAAGTAAGGAGCAAATCAACGCGAAGTATTTAGACAACACCTGCAAGTTACTGGAAGAAACAACAAAGGGCAGGCTACATTAATGCCTGCCCTCTAAAAGCGTTCTATAGTGCCGCTGTAGGCTTGTGAACAGGTGTTTCTGTGCTTCGCAGTAATCATCCACGAGAGTGCGGCGAGCCGGGCAGCCACCCTTACAGAGCTGGAATAACTCACAAGTTCTGCAGGCTTCTAGCGAATTCCGAAGAAACGCAGTGAAGTTCTTACGCCCGCTACTTTTTAATACCCGGGCTAATCCATCAGTAAAAACGTTGCCGTAGAGAAACTCCGTTTTCCCAACAAACTTATCGCAGGGATAAACGTCGCCACTAGGTAGAACGGTCAAGTACTGCCAGCAGGTGTTTCTATACCTACACCCGGCCGGCTTCCCACCAAAAACACCCAGCAGTGCATCTTCCAGCTTCCTGATGTGAATATCAGGATTATCCTGCTCTGCCCAGATTCTGAAAATTTCCAACAGAAAGCTTGTGAACTCTCTCATGGAAATGCCTTCTGGCAGCGTAGTATCGCCGAAGTTTAAACAAGGCAGAAAGTCAAAATGGTCAAAACCTAGAGACAAAAGGCATTCGTACGTGGTACGGGCAAGGGAGAAACTCCCCCTTGTAACAGTTACAAGTGCTCCGGGATTTAGACCGGCTTCTCTTAAAAGTCTGATACCTCTTACCGTGTCATCGAAGGAGCCACCTCCTGATGGATAGACTCTCTGAGCGTCATGAATTGACTGAGGAGCATCAATACTGACACCGACATCGAAGCTCATTTTTCCTAGAAGTGTTGCCCACTCCTCATTAACCAACGTTGCGTTGGTCTGAAGCAAGTTTTGCCATTTAAGATCCGACCGTAGCTTTTGCGTTTCGATTGCCACCTCAAACATCTCTCGGGAAACCAGTAGCGGTTCCCCCCCATGCCAAATCAGCACAACCCTATTGTGAGAAATTGCAGCAATCTGGCGAAGGAAATAAGCAAGAGCTCCTGAGTCAAAACTTATGTCTTTGTGCTGAGATGAGCAAGTCGCAAAGTGATAGCAGTAGGTACAGCCCAAGTTACACTGGGTCGTCAGCTTAATAATGTACGTGAAGTTCTCCATCACACCTCTCCTTTCCCAAATGAATGATGGTGCCGGGAAATGTAACTTTTGAATCCCCGGCACCGGCCATGATCGCTTACTCGTCGTCGCCGTCATCGTCGTCAAAGGGAAGTTCTTGCTGTTCTTCCCACTGTGCACTGCGGACGACACCGGCGCTGATTTCAGCGAGCAGAGCATTGGCAATACGCTGTCCAGTCACGGTCACCACCTCCTTTCGTAGATTAACCTGTTAACGTACTAAAACAAGTTGTCTCACAAGATAACAACCGAGGCCCCTGATAGATTTTTAGCCCCGTCAGACGGGGCGCAGGGTTTACCCTTTCGAGTTTTTCAAACTCAACTGCTTTCCGAAAGTTTTTCCTCAGTTGTTTCCAAATTGATAGGTTTATTTTGTGTTTCCATAATTATTTATTAACGAAACTCAAAATTATTAGATTTTTCTAACCTCTTTTTCCCACAGCTTCCACCCATTAAGTTGTACTATAACACAAAACCACAATGCTGTGCATAGCAAGAATATGGTAAAATTGCGAATAGAGCAGTATAAATACTCATGAAAAACATTACCATCATTGGTCACAAAAACGAAAAAGATCTCAACCTGACTCAACGAGCAGCAAAGAAAGCCTGTCGAAGAATCTCACAGTTTCTTAAACTTGAAATACCAAAAAGCACAATTAAACTTACGTATTCGCGGAAAGAACTCGACAAAAAGATGGGTCACAAAACTGAACCTTGGATTATAGCTCTTGCTGACCTTGAAAAGAACGAAATTACCATCTTCGCCCCTAGCATATATTCGAAAGAGGGTATTTATCCTATCGATCGCTTCCCCTCCACCGTTTGCCACGAAATGACCCATATTGCTATTTACGCTTTTGTTAAAGGAAGAAGCGTCCCTGTATGGTTGAATGAAGGGTTACCTTATGTAGTTGCCAACCAAACAGACCCGGAGCAAACATTCTTTATTCCCGAACAAGGAATCTGCAAAGCCCTGGATTCACCTAAAAACTGGAGGCAAAACATCAGAGGCGTTGGGCAAAATCTGGTAGGTCGGTTCGTTAAATTTCTAATTGACTCCTACTCTCTCACCAAATTAATGAAACTCCTAAAAGACTTAGAACCTAATTATCAGTATGTACATTTCGCAGAAATATTCAAAAAAATCTATGACAAAACTATCACCGAAGTCGAAAAAGAGTTTCTAGACGAAATTAACAACCCATAGAAATCCCCGGGAAGAAAGCTAAGCCCACCCAGTCTGTGCAAAACGTGCGCTTTGATCCTTTTGACAGTCAACAAAACAGGAATCGTTAATAGACTATTTAATATCACAATTTTCCCCCACCCGCAAACCAAAATCATTGACAATTTTGTCAACACTTGTACCCGAAAATTTTCTCCAGAAACTCTCCGAAAGTAAACGCGCCGCGCTCTTTATAGAATCTTCTGAGCATATACCGGACAATTTGTTCTCCCGACTCCGGATGACCGCTGTCTCTTTCGTCAGAGAGATTGAATTCGGTCATGTTCAATAGCTCCGGCAAAGCCTCTTTAAGAGAATAAACCATCGAGTCCACTATACCCGCAGAAAACGGGCCATTCTGCAACAGCTTCTTGCATTTTTCCTCCCAGAATAAATGAAACGGCTGGTGGAATAGCTCGTGACCTATGGTTTTAAATGCTTTCACCACCGGACTAGAAGACACTGCAACTTGTTCAAGTTCAACATTTCTCCTCCTCAAGTCTAGATTTTATTTAATGTACAGCTAAAAAACTAAGCCATTCATTTTCCAATCCTTCCAAACTCTTTTTATAAACTTTTTGGATTGTATTTTCTAAATCTTCTTTGACCCAAATCTGCTTGAAACTTTCCAGCCCGTACTTGTCAATCGAATAACCCACATAAGACGCGCACTGCGGATAAGTGGAGCCCCGCGGGCTTACTCCCGCGGCACCACTTAGTGCAGGTTTCCACCGCGGGGCGGAACCCTGAGCCGTAGGCCATTCATCGCGTCGTTCGCGAGCGACGTGATTCATCCACCGCCTTACAGCGGTGGCCTTCTGGTTCATGGGTAACCCCGGCATCAACATTCTTAAAATTAACATCGCCGAGACACCTTATTTACGCAAAAGTTTAAGAAATTCTTCTCTAGTTAAACCAGCGTCTCTAATAATTCCCCGGACCAGACCTTTCCCTAAGTCCTTACGACCATGAAAAGGAACAGCAACTGTGAGCCTTTTTACATCATGCCAAAAGATATGGTGACTGCCGCGGACTCTATCTAAAACAAAACCATCCTTTTTTAAAGCTTTAGCCAGCTTACTTGCAGTCAATGGGGGGATTTTAGATATAGGGGCGAATTTCTTGTTTAGTAGGTTGTACTTGTAGTTCCAACGCCGAAATTGATTGGATATACTCTAGACTATCATCTTCAGGAATGGGCTCTCCATGAGCTATAAGAGTCTCCAAGCACGCCACCAAAGCTTCACGCAAATTAACCTTGGTTTCATCAATAGTCCGTCCACAGGTGTGAACTCCCGGCACTACGGGGACATACCCATGATAACCGTCGCCATCTGGTTCAATTATGACCCTATAAGTATATGCATCCATGATCGTTATCCTAGCAAATATACATAGCCAAAGTCAAACTCAACAAGGTACGGCAAGAAAAAGATACCGCACGCTATTTTCTTATCACCAGATGAATAAAAAACTCTACATTGCCTTCTGCCCCTTTAATAGGTGATTTGCACACTCCTTTGACAAGAAACCCAGAACCTTCGGCCCAGCTTTTTATCTTGGAAACAACTGCCATGACCGACCCTTCGTCTTTGACCACGCCGCGCTTGTTTAATTTATGCGACTCGACCTCAAACTGCGGCTTAATCAAAGCGACAATCTGACCGCGCGGCTTTAGAAGCTTGTAAATACTCGGCAGAACTTCCGTCAGCGAAATAAACGAAACATCCACGACGGCAGCATCAATTAACTCTGGGAGCACGCCCAGCCTTCTAATATCTGTTTGTTCGTAAAGAACAACCTTAGGATGCTTTCTTAATTTAGAACTCAACTGATTGGTACCAACGTCCACAGCATAAACTTTTTTAGCGCCGTGTCTAAGAACGCAGTCCGTAAATCCACCCACCGAAGAACCAACATCCAGCACAATTTTGTCGGCAACATCAACCGCAAATTCTGTAAGTGCGTGCTCCAATTTCAACCCGCCGCGGCCAACATACTTGGGCAGTGCTACAATTTCCACTCGCGCCCCCACCGCTACGCTGGAACTTGGTTTACTAACTACTTTATCACCTATCTTCACCTTACCGGACTTAATCAAATCCGCCGCCATTTTGCGACTTCTGATTTTGGGATTTTGAGATACAAGCCAATCAGCTCTTATTTTGCTCATAGGAACACTACCTTACATAGCCCTCAAGCTCTTTATTGGAAAAGCCTGCCTGACGAAGAATACTTCTAAATGTCTGTCGGGCATGGCGGGGTGGACCTTGGGCCGCCCAATTTCTTCCGCTATGCCCGACAGGGTTTGTGGAGGCGCGCTCGCGCCTCCGTTAGAAACATCAGATTGCCCGGCTACCTCTGAGGACCTATGATGTGAATGCCATCACCGGGGTATTCGCTAGGCCCGCTAAAATCGGGGATGTCGAGTCCCGCAATCTCTAGATCCGCAGTCTTTAGACCCACGCTGAAGCTAAACGTAGTGCCAGCAAAGCTCGTGAGTAGCACCGCCACTATTATAGCTACCACAATAACTACCAGCAAACCCACAATAACTTTTTCTACCTTTTTCATTTCTCCCCTCCTCAAATCTATTTAATTTGATTTTTATAACCCAAGATACAAATTCCCCTACCTTACAGGAAGTTTTATCATATCAGCACTAAAAAGTCAAACCCAATCATTGACACTATGTACACCCCCACGACTACATATTAACGAAAAGCCCCGACACTTGTCGGGGCTTTTCTTACAAAACAGGAAAATCTTAATACTATGAAAAAATAATTTCAAGAGGACAAACCTAGACACTCCCCCTAGCAAGGCACGATAAGTAACCGTGCCTCGCTCGAGAGAAAGATCATCTGGCATATTAAACCAGAGTCCCTTAGAAACGCTCCTTGCGGGGTCGCGCTTCATTAACATTAAGTACTCGGCCATCAATCTCTTTACCGTTATATTCGGTAATTGCCGCTTGCGCCAGCTCAGGTGTAGCCATAGTAACAAAACCAAAGCCCTTAGAGCGGCCAGTTTGACGATCAGTAATAACTACCGCCTCTATAACCTCTCCCACCTTTACAAACAACTCGTTTAATTGCTCACTGGTAAAACTGTAATCCAGGTTACCAACATAAAGTTTTGCATTATCCATCTATATCACCACCTTTCAATGAGGCCCCCAGCAGTAATTACTGCTGGGTTAGCCGAAATGAACCCCGTTTAAATTTTCGCTCGAAAATATATTTCGGGGTCAAATAAACAAACAAACCCACCCCTTCTTTAAAAGAGAATGAGAAATTAAAATCGGTATAAATTAAAACTTTTATTAACCCTCAAGAAAATTATCTAAAAACCTCTTTGGAGACCTTACGAAGACTTCAAAAGAAGAACTCTTGGGGAACCGAAAGAAAGCTTATCGACTAACAGCGGTTAGTGTACCACACCATGTCAAGACCATGCAATAGACAG
>Ga0180007_10007053_pt1 | contig 10751 bp, 5 predicted proteins | sample MM_PC_MetaG_FD_121122 | JGI IMG/M metagenome (GOLD analysis project Ga0180007, IMG submission 121122) | Groundwater microbial communities from the Aspo Hard Rock Laboratory (HRL) deep subsurface site, Sweden - MM_PC_MetaG | ecosystem: Environmental > Aquatic > Deep subsurface > Groundwater...
GTTGTAAAAAATGGATCAAAGATCCGGGCAAGGGTCTCCCCGTCCATGCCGCAGCCGGAGTCACGGACCGAGAGCCTTGTATACGGACCGGGGATCAACCGGGGTTTATGCTGCAGGTCTTCAGTGCTGAGATCCACCTCCTTCATCGAGACCTCCAGAACGCCCTTTTCATCCATGGCATGCACGGCGTTGACACAGAGATTCATGATTACCTGGTGGATCTGGGAAGGATCGGCAGAGATAAAGCCGTACCTCGATTCAATGTTCTGGCGTATCTCAACGGTGGCGGGGATAGTGGAGCGCACGAGTTTCAGATATTCTTTAATAATAAGGTGGGGTCTAACAGGCATAAACTCCTGTCTGGACTGACGGCCGAATGCAAGTATCTGCTTTACAAGTTCCCTGGCCCTGAATGCGGCCTTCAGCACCTCCTCGTTATAGTATCTGGCCTGACTTCCTTCCGGCACTTCGTCCATTGCCAGTTCTGTCGCACTGGTGATGATGGCGAGGATATTATTGAAGTCATGGGCAATGCCGCCGGCCATGGTGCCGATGGCCTCCATCTTTTGTGTCCGAAGGAGTTGGGATTCAAGTTTGGCTTTTTCTTCTTCGGCCTTCCTGCGCTCGGTGATGTCACGGATAATCCCCTGATATCCCAAGATGTTTCCAGAACTGTCCTTGCGCAACGACGCTGTCACCAGGCAGTCCAAAGGTGTGTCATCCTTTTGTCGATACCTGATCTCATAATCCATGACTGCTCCGCTCCTTTCAATCACCTCCTGGTACCGCAGCCTGTCTTCCGGATTCCAATATAATTGCTGGACATTGATCTCTAATATTTCTTCCAGTGAATAGCTAAAAAGATTAAGCATTGCTGAATTGACATCAAGAAGCCTTCCTCCCACAGTGCTTATAAAAACAGCATCTCCGGACTCTTCAAAAAGGGTCCTGTACTTGGCTTCACTTTCCTTGAGTTTCTTTTCAACCTGCTTCCGTTCGGTGATGTCATTATAAACTGAGACTATTATTTTCCCATGGTTTGAATGCTCGAAAGCAGACACGCTTGCATAACTCCAGAAAGACGTGCCATCTTTCTTGATATTTTGAATTTCACCCTTCCAGACGCCTTCTTTATCTATGGCTTCCAGTATGTTTTTTGCTGTTTCTTCAGGACGTATTTCTGTAGGATAATTAACAATTGAAAAGTGTTTACCGATCATTTCGCCGGGACCGTATCCGAACATCTCCTCAAATTTTGGATTCGTATAAACTATGGTGCCGTCCATACGGACAAGGTCCACACCCTCAGTCATATTGTTCATGATTTCACTTTGAAGGCGTCGTTCTTCTTCGACCCGCTTGTGTTCGGTAATATCCACGCCCGATGCAATAACACCGATGATATTTCCTTCGTTGCTCTTGACAAAATTGTTGTGCCAGGCAATCAATCTTTCTTCGCCGGTCCTTGTCTGGACAAGATTTTCATAATATTTCACAAAATCAGCATTACCGGAAACCAGTTCAGCAAAGACCTTTTTTACGGTATGCCTGTTCTTTTCAGGCAGGCACATATCAAACCAGTTCTTTCCCGATAACTCCTTTTCCTCATATCCCAGGAGTTCGCAGCCCGTCCTGTTAATAACCGATATATTACCCCTGGCATCAAGGGCGACGATGATAACGGCCGCCACGTCAAGGTACCTTTGAGCATGTTCTTTTTCAGCCAGGACCACCTTTGCGGCATCTTCGTAAAGCATAACAATGTAATAAAGGGCAATCAGGTACGCCGCCAGCCTGACAACATGCCATTGCCACCATGTAACACACCACATCTTGGAAAAATCAAACAACAGACCGGAGGCCCCGAAAAGCAGGCAGAGGCAGGCGAAGACAAAATTCTCCGTTGAATACTTCTTAACGCATCGCAACAGGAATTTCAGAGAGGCAAGCAGGAACAGAGCGCTCCCCAACTGGTTCAAGGACGTTGCCGTGGTGCTGAAATGTTCGTTGTCGGCCATTACCGGAATGAGCGAAGGCTTGGCAATGGATACCACTGCAAAAAGCACGGAGGTTATGAAAACCAACGGTGGCAGTTTCTCCAGCTTTTTTGACTGGATAGAACGTTCCGGCAACCACACCATGGCAAAAAAAACACCGCCGGATACCGTTGCAATGGTATGAAACCATATGAAGCTCTCCCCGGGTGTAACAAGAGAATGAAAGAGGTCAAACACCCCCATGCAGGCAAACGCAGAAGACAGAAAGTAAACAGCTTGTAATAAGCCGCTGTGCCGGGGTGACTGGTAGAGAATCAGGCAGGACAGTAAGAGTGCTGTCAGCGCACCTGCCGTTTGAATGGCCGAGTGGAATTGCAGTTGAATGTAATTACCGTGGGGGACGAGGATGTGGCTTTCGACAATGAGTATAATGAAAACCAACGTTGCAATGACAGCAAGATAAGCAACAAGTGGACTCTTTCTTATGTAACCCCCTGGTAACATGGAACACCCATCTGTTAGGTGAGTTGCAACCTGTCTGATTCCTTAGACGGCCGGCTGATAATTCAATCGAGAAGTTTCTTAATTGCGTCCAGAAACAGATCGATGTCAATGGGTTTCGTGAATGTATATTGGGCACCCAGCCGCTTTGCCACCTCCAGGTAATCCACTGTACTCTGTAGTGGCCTGTCGGCCCCCGAGACTGCGATAATCTTCGTTGCCGGGAAATATTTTTGTATTTCCCTGATGGTAATAATTCCATCCTGCTCCGGCATGAAAATATCGGTGATCACCAGGTCGGCTGGATTCAGGCGCATCTGTTCAAAGGCAATTATGCCGTCCGCGGCAGCCATCACCTCATATCCTTCCGCTGCCAGGAGTTTACGCAGGGCCTTTCTTATGTCCCCATCATCATCAACAACCAGTATCTTGCGACGCTCGTGGGATTTTTCAGGCATCTCTTTTTCAACCGCGGAAGATTCCCTTGCCAGCTCTGCCTCCCGTATCCGAAATTCCTCATGTAGTTTCTGTAATGCGTCCGCGGCCCGATAATGCTCTGCTGCGCTTCCCATACGCTCAGCGATCGCATCTATCAGGCGCCTTTCCTCATTCATGAATGGCCCCACATCCTGGTTCGGTCTCTCTCTCAGGTAGCAGACGGTTACATGGCCGACAAGCCTTGCCCTGATATGGATATTGCTCTTGAGCTGCCAGGTGGTTTCCAGAAAGTTTTCTGTCTGGAACCGTTGACCGCAGTAATCGATCATGGCACAGGTTATGTCTGAAAACTGCATGGCTGGGGGGATGAGTTCCAAAGTCTGTTGGAATATTTCCTCCAGTGACAGGGACCTTTTTTCTCGCAGAGATGAAATACCAAAAAGACAGCTTAATTCCTTAATTCGTTTATCGAGTAAATAGAGGGTCTTCTGGAGTTCAATCTTGTCCTTTTTGTGAGCTTTAATCTCCTTGTTGAAAGCCTTGATTATGTGCCGTTCGCGAAAAATCCGGTTAAGCTTGGCCTCTAACTCTTCTTTGCCAATCGGCTTGACAATATAATCGGAAGCTCCCGCCCGGATAATATCGGAGTAACTGTATTTCTCGCTGAATCCCGTGGCGACAATCACATCGCTATCAGGATATTTTTCTTTTATATGCCCCAGGAGTTCCATACCGTCCATCTGCGGCATAACCATGTCGGTGATAACGAGATCAAAGTCATCACTTTTCAGTTGTTCGATCGCCTCTTCCCCATTGCCAACGGTCACAATCCGGTAACCAAATGAAGAGATTACTTTCTCCATAATATGAAGAAGTTCCTGATCATCGTCAACGAGCAATACTTTTGACATCGTTTTACCCTTTTTTACAGGCCCACTGCCTCTTACGCCTTCTCGTCCAGCACCTTGCGGATGGTTTTTGCCAGCATCTTTTTGGTCAATGGCTTGCAGCAGAGTTCCCGGATGCCGAGTTCCCTGATCTTTCTCTCTGATACCTTATTGCTGAACCCGGTGCAGAGAATAACCGGCATGTCGGGCCGTATTTTCATAATCTTCTGTGCCAATTCCATGCCCGACATATTCGGCATGGCCTGGTCGGTGATTAGCAGATCGAATTCATCCGGTTTGGCAAGAAAGGTTTCAAGCGCGTCGTTACTGCCTGTCATGGCAGTAACCGTATACCCTTGATCTGCAAGCACCCTGCTCATCAGCCTGGATAAGGATTTTTCATCATCCACGAAAAGAATATGCTCCCTGCCGGTTGGCAGCGGTTCGGCTGTTCCAGGCTGTTGATCCTCTGTCACACGCTCTATTATTGGAAAGAAGACATGAAACGTTGTCCCTTTTCCCGGTTCGCTCTCCACCTGTATCATGCCGCCGTGAGACTCAACGATGCCATGCGCAACCGAAAGCCCCATGCCGGTTCCGACACCGACCGCCTTGGTCGTATAGAAGGGATTAAAGATAAGATCCATAATTTTCCGGTCCATGCCGGTCCCGCTGTCGGATATCGAAAGCCGGGCGTATGAGCCGGGAGTCAACCGTGGTTTATGGGCAATGTCTTCCGCGTTGAGAGGTACCGCCTTCAAAGAGATTTCCAAAATGCCCTTTTCATCCATGGCATGTAACGCATTGGTACAGAGATTCATGACCACCTGCTGGATCTGGGTGGAATCGGCATCGACGTATCCGCAGCCCGGATCAATATCATGGCGGATCTCTATGGTGGTGGGGGTTGAAGAACGAATAAATTTCAGATACTCTTTAATGATGAGATGAAGTTTGACCGGGATGTACTCCTGTTTGTCCTGCCGGGAAAAGGCGAGTATCTGCTTAACCAGATCCCTGGCCCGGTACGCGGCCCGCAGCACTGTTTCGTTATACTCTCTGGCAGGGCTTTCCTCCGGGATATGGTCCCCGGCCATTTCAATGCCGCTTATAATAATGGCAAGGATGTTGTTGAAGTCGTGGGCAATGCCGCCGGCCAGAATGCCGATGGCTTCCATTTTTTGAGAGTTAAAGAGCAGGGCTTCGAGCTCTTCTTTTTTTTGCTCGGCCAGCTTGCTGTCGGTGATGTCCAAGACAAGGCTGAGCAGTCTTTTTTCCCCGGCAACCGTGATGATCTCGCCGTAAAATCTGCAAAAAAAACCTTCACCTGATTTTCTTCTCAACCGCAGTTCTTTGCCGTGAATCCTGCCCGTGGCAAGCAATTCATTTTTCAGGGCATCACGATCTTCCTGTGACAGCAGGCCCACCCCAACGGAAGTTGCGCCGATCACCTCTTCCCTGCTGTAACCCGTGGCAGCAACAAAACACTCATTAACATCGATATACTCCCCATTCTCAATGGTGCTGATACTCATGAGTAACGGGGAAGCAGAAAATGCCTTTGCAAATTTTTCCTGCTCATGCCTTGATTCGGTAATGTCCCGGGCAATACTCCCTATTCCTTCCAGGTTCCCGTGCGCATCGTAATGAAAGGAATTGGTCCACAGCATGTGAAAAAACTCACCGGTTGTTGCATTTACCTGGCGGTTTTCAATTGAAGATTGGCGGCGTCTTTTGTTGACGCAATCATGGAACCATTTCTGGGTCTTCTCCCGGTCATCGGCGTGAATGAACTGAAATGCGGACTTACCAAGACACTCACGGGGACTTAAACCCAGAAACCGGTCAGACATCCTGTTTACAAAAAGAAGGCGGCCTTGCGCATCAACCTTCGTTATCAGGTCGTTCGTTTCTTCAACAAGATCACGGTAGAGCCTTTCGTTTTCCCGCAATAAATGTTCAATTCGCTTGCGCTCGGTAATATCCTTTATAAAGACAACAAATTGATTCCGGGCGGGGGGGAAGGTGTTGGTGATCTCCACGTCAAACGTACTGCCGTCCTTCCGCCGGTGAACGCTTTCGAAATGATCCGCTTTTCTGCCCTCTCTTATATTCCGTATATGCTCATCTGTTTCTCTCTCCCCTTCTTTTGCCTCCAAACGGGAGATGTTCATGCCAAGCAGTTCGGGCTTGCTGTAGCCGCTCATCATCAGATAGGCGGCATTGACATCCAGAATATTCCCGTCTGCATCCAACAGCCAGAAGCCGTCTTTTGTTGTCTGGATGATGTCGTGGTATAACGACTCGTCCCCTTTTTGTTCCGCCACTCCTGATGTCTTTTTCTCTTTCATGATCAACTGCAATAAAAAAAGCCGACCAACCATAACAGGTTCATCAGCTTCTGTTGGCAACCCGGCTTTTTCATCTTATGAAACCCGTGGCTTTCCGTCCCTGCCTTGCGACAGGTTTGGCTTTATCATTACTTCTTTTTGTTCTTTAACAGGTGTATACTTCGTCCAACAGGTTTGTCAAGTTTTATTTGCTTGCTTTTGTGAGGCAAATTGTCGCACGGTTCCGCCTGAAACCTGTTTTTGCATCCCCTTTCCTGGTTCCTTGACCCTTGCTGCTGATTCCTGTATAAGACTTCTTTTGGTTCATCAAACCGGTTTCATGATCAAGCCAACCTTTTTCTAGAGGGACAGCCGCGATCCAGCGAGGACACTGCAATGGACGATTTCGTTACTGTAACCTACCAGGGCAAATCATATCAGTTGCCGGTGATTAAGGGCAGCGAGGCCGAGAAGGCCATCGATATAACCGAACTGCGCAAAAAAACGGGGTTTGTCACCCTGGATCCCGGATACGCCAATACAGGCGCCTGCAAGAGCAGCATCACCTTCCTGGACGGCGAGAAGGGAATCCTGCGCTACCGTGGAATCCCGGTTGAAGAACTGGCGGACAAATCGACTTTCAAGGAAACCGCGTACCTGTTGATCAACGGCCGCCTGCCGGGCGTCGACGAGCTGCGCCGGTTTTCAATCATGCTCAACGATCATTCCCTGGTGCATGAGGACATGAAGGTCTTTTATCAGAACTTTCCAAGGGGCAGCCACCCCATGGGGATCCTGTCGGCCATGGTCAATGCCCTGCGCAGTTTCTACCCCGAGATCAAGGACACCGAGGAAGAGATCAATATCACCGTCACGCGCCTGCTGGCCAAGGTGCGTACCCTGGCGGCCATGTCCTACAAGATTTCGCGCGGTCACATGGTTGTGCTGCCGAGGCCGGATCTTGCCTATTGCGAGAATTTTCTCAACATGATGTTCGACACCCCGGTAAGGCCTTATGAGTTCAAAAAGGAAGTGGTCCGGGCCCTTGAGGTCTTCTGGATCCTGCACGCTGATCATGAGCAGAATTGTTCGACCTCGACCGTACGCATGGTAGGCAGTGGCCGGGTCAACCTCTACGCCTCCATATCAGCCGGCATTGCCGCTCTGTGGGGTCCGCTGCACGGCGGCGCCAACCAGGCGGTCGTTGAAATGCTGACCCGGATCCACCAGGAGGGGGGCGACTACAGGAAAGCCATCGAACGGGCCAAGGACAGGAAAGACCCCTTCAGGTTGATGGGCTTCGGCCATCGGGTTTACAAGACCTTCGATCCCAGGGCCGTCATCATGAAAAAGATGTGCGATCAGCTCCTCAACAGGCTCAGTATCCAGGACCCGCTCCTGGATATAGCCAAAGGGCTTGAGGAGGCCGCCCTCAAGGACACCTATTTTGTCGACCACCACCTCTATCCCAATGTTGATTTCTACAGCGGAATCGTCCTGCGGGCCATCGGCATTCCCACCAACATGTTCACGGTGATGTTCGCCATCGGGCGTCTGCCGGGCTGGATTGCTCAGTGGAAAGAGAGCGTGGACGACCCCCAGGGGCGTCTGGCCCGTCCTCGCCAGATTTACACGGGCCCTCGTCTGAGCCACTACATACCGTTGGCGGAACGCGAATTGATAGCCGTATGACTTATGGAATAGTCACATTGCCTTCAGGTTGATCTCGTTGTGAAATTCACCCTCGACTTCTTTGACTACTGCTTGCCCGGCGATTACCCGTTTCCCGTCAAAAGTTAAGGCGGGATTGCCATACAATTCCCAGCCGTTGTTCAGTTTCTCTGACACCCTTTTACAGAAGACCTCGTCATCCGGCCCGGTTAGATAAGAGTATAGCTTCATGGTAATCCCTCCTGTCTGAGATATGCATCCGCGCTCCCTCGACACCTTTACAAAAGGGGAAAGGGGATCTCCGTTGCCTGAAACCTGTTTGTACCATCTGTGATGTGGTAATAGCAAGGTTTGGGGAAGTCTGAAACGATCCCAGGATAGATTCTACCTCAACTGGCCCCTTGTTTTTTCGGTCAGGGCGTCGCAGTACCCGATACGGTCGACACACCGGTTTCGCTGATCTCTTCATCAGTGACCGTGGTGGAAAAACTCGCATCGGTAAAGGAATCGATATCGATTCCCTTTTCCAGGATATCGCCTTCAACGGCCAGGTCCATGATCTGCTTGAGCCCTGCCTTGTCCACGTTGAGATGACGGTAGTTGATGACATTGAGGTCGGTGCGCAGGCTCTGCACAATGGCCTCCTGGTTATGCTCCGGGATGTGCCTGTTGATCATCTCGGTTATAGCGCTCAGTTCTTTTCCTCCGGCCCGGCGGGCATGCTCAATATCCATGCCGGCCCGGTGGATGGCGGAAATGACCTCCCGCAGGGCCTCGGACTTGTTCCTGATGGCGTCATCCGTGGCAATAATAATGCACTCCACGTGGCCGTTGGGCCACTGCATGACATCCTTTGAATACCAGGCCACCTTGCCGAAGCCGCCGGTCTCCACCACATCGGCCCAGGGCAGGGACTGCTCAAATGCGGCCGGGTAGCCGCGGTTGTTCTGCTTCTTTATGTAGAACGAGGACTCATCCGGCGGTACTTCAACAGCAAGGACATCCTTGCCTGTTCCAAAGCCGATGCCCAAAGACCTGCCGTAATCACGGAGGTACTTGTAGAGGATAACGGTATTTGTCGCCAGCAGGGAGGGCACCGCGCACTTGATGGGCTGGCCATATTCCTTGCTTGCCCTGGCAAGGGCGTCGGCAACCTTGCTGTCCGGTTTCCTGTTCTTCCTTTCAGGAGCAAGCCCGACCTCCGCGTTCAGGAGATCATTGATGGCCAGGGCATTGCCGTCCCGGTGCAGGAGACCGACCCAGCGGAAATCCGGCTGCTCAAGGAACATATCCATGGCCATGGGTGAGCTGGAAAAGGCAAGATCAACAACCTCGGACCGGAAATAGGCGCGAAGCAACGGCCAACTATCCATGCGCTCGATGGAGTAGTCGGCCCTGGTCATGGAATCACGGTACTTCTCAAAGGCGACAATGCCGGCGTAATGATCGGCCATCGGAAGATAGATGGCCTTGATCGGCTGTTTGTCCTGAGCGCAGTCATTGCCTGCTGTTCCGGCCAGGCAGAGCAGCACCAACAGTAGGATACAAGCAGTTTTCTTCATGGTTTCCTCCCTGTTTACAACGGTTCTCGGCTAACCATTTCTTCTATGCACCATACCGATCAGCCGCATTATTGTGAGAATATCTTTCCGTAAAAGACCCGGAAGGGGGCTTGTTCCCGGCCTTATTTTTTAATGCGATCCATTAAGCTGCTGAATGCGCTCTGCAGGTAAGGCGGAACCATGACCCCGGCCCTGGTAATATTGACATAGGCCTGCAGGAGGTCCTCCTCCGGGATACCGGTTCGTTTCCAGTACGCGAACGGATTCTCCACAAATGAGGTGATAATCTTGAGGACATCGTCATAATTCCGCACGATATGGCAAAAGTTCGTTACCCAGGCGGGAGCCAGCCGCACCGTATGGGGGCCGATCCGTTTTTCGGAGCTTGCTGTCTTCAGCTGATCGTACGTATACTGCCAGAGGTGAGCGCCATTATCACCCAGGCCGAAAGGATCGACGAAGATGTGCGGTGCCGGCAGGCATTCGAAAAGCTTGAGGTTGGTTATGGCAATGAGCAGTTCTTCAAGGGTTCCCATGCCGCCGATATTGTATATTTTGAAAAGGGATGTCCGGTCGAGGATATTCTGCCGCATATGCCTGGCGGCGTTTTTGAAATTCAAGATGACGGAGGGCCTGAGGTTTGCCCTTTGGCCGATTTTTTCACTGTCAATCCCGATGCCGACTCTCAGGATGCCCTCGGCGGTTGCGGCATCGTCGGCTATCTTCATTACTCCTGGTCCGCTGCCATGACAGATGGCGAAATTGTTTTCAAGCCGGGGAACCTTTTTCAGTTTCTGGAGAAAGAGGTGAATCTGTTCGGTCAGCACTTTGTCGGTTCCCTCCACGTGTGAGCCATACATGGCAACCATGGTATGGACATTGTTGAGTCTTTCCTTGCCTTCCCGGGTTACCCAGAACCCGCGGTAAAATTCTCTCAGCTGCTGCTCATCAGTACCGTTGAATATCATGTAGAAACGGACCCCTTCACGGCAGGAAAGGTCGCAGAAACTGTCAAAGGTCGTTGCGCTGAAATACAGGTTCTGTCCGGAAAAGTCAGGGGCCGGAAGTCCTGCCGCCATGGAGTCGTCATCGGGCTTGATGCTCTTGGCGACAAAGACGCCGACATTGTTGCGTTTCAGCACCCGCAGGGTGTCGGTGGAAGGAAATTCGTGGGTGACGCACACCTTGCGGAGGTTCTGTTCGCCTCCGACAATTCCAAGGCTTTCGACAAATTCCCTGTGCTCCGGGGCTATCTGCTCCCCGACCCGGACACCTGAAGTGATGTTCCCGCGTACAACCTCGTACAGAATTCTGTTTTGGGCTGCTTCGTGCCATTCGTTTTCAGGAAGTTCCCTGGGAATTTCA
>Ga0180007_10007054_pt1 | contig 10750 bp, 11 predicted proteins | sample MM_PC_MetaG_FD_121122 | JGI IMG/M metagenome (GOLD analysis project Ga0180007, IMG submission 121122) | Groundwater microbial communities from the Aspo Hard Rock Laboratory (HRL) deep subsurface site, Sweden - MM_PC_MetaG | ecosystem: Environmental > Aquatic > Deep subsurface > Groundwater...
GCTTTTGAATTATTTAACCCAATCCCATCTTTTTCTTAACTTCTTCTACAGTTTTTTCTGCAATAGCTCTAGATTTTTTAGCTCCCAGAGCGATCATTTTATCAATGTATTCCGGATTTTTTTCTAGCTCCACTCGCTTTTCCTGAATTGGTTTTAGCTCTGCAAAAATTGCCTCTGCCAACTGTTTCTTGAGATCTCCATATCTTATACCAGAAGATGTGTAGAGAATTTCGTAGTGCTTTCTTGAATCTTCACCTTCAAATAACTTGACAAACTGTAGCAAATTCGCAACTCCACCTTCAACAGGAACTTTATTGCCTCGCCCAGAATCAGTTGGAGCTTTTTTTAATTTACTAATAATAGTATCTAAATTATCATCCAGTTCTATTGATGACCCTTCAACACTTTTGCTCATTTTGCCACCACCTAACAATGAAGGAACATACTCTCCCACAGTTGCAAATCTTGTTGGTTCTGGAAAATCTGTACCAAATCTCTCATTCATTTTGCGAGCAACTTCTCTGGCAATTTCCAAGTGTGGCTCTTGGTCAATTCCAACTGGTACTTTACTTGCTTTATAAATCAAAATATCTGCCGCCATCAGCAATGGATAATTCAACAGCGCCATGGTCACATTATCTGGATGTTGTTTTACTTTTTCTTTAAAAGTTGGTAAATGTTGCATTCTTGCCACCGACATTACTGATGAAAGATAAAAAGACAATTGTGTAATCAAGTCAGATAAATCTGATTGAATAGTAATTGCACTCTTTTCTGGATCAAGTCCAACAGATAAATAATCAATAAAAACATCTCTTGCGCTGGCTTTAAGAGTTTTTTGATCGTATGGTGTGGTCGTAGCATGGATATCAACTACTGTAAAAAGTGTGTCAAAATCTGGGTCATCCTGCAAAGCAAGCATTCCTTTGGCTGCGCCCAAATAATTCCCCAAATGTAATCGGCCAGTTGGTCTCATTCCTGCTAATACTCTATTTCTTATGGTATTCATAATTTCTTTCTTCAAAGAACATTTTATCATTCTTTTGTAAATAAACTTTATACTGTTTATCTAGAGAGGGACGTGAAGGTCTTTCTCACGCCCCTCTTTTTTCTCTAGTTATTAATTAGATTTTCGTAGACATTCTCTACATCCTTATCTCCTCTACCAGATAAATTAATAATTACGATCTCTTCTTTTGGAAGTTTGGCTGCCAACTTTGTCCCAAAAGCAAGAGCATGAGCAGATTCCAAAGCGGGAATAATTCCCTCTTCTCTAGACAACTCTAACATTGCCTCGACAGCATCTTTATCTGTAACTCCCACTACCTGTAACTTTCCAAGTTCCTGCAAGGAACTTAGTTCCGGACCAACCCCAGGATAATCAAGACCAGAAGCAGCGCTATATGACTCCAAAATATTACCCTCTTTATCTTGCAAAAGACTACACTTAAAGCCATGGATAACTCCTGGTCTTCCTTTCATCAAAGCCAGTCCATGCTTTGCGGTATTAGCTCCTTTTCCTGCTGGTTCCACTGCCACTAACTTAACTTTTGGCTCATTGATAAAGTCATAGAAAAGCCCAATTGCGTTTGAGCCACCACCAACACAAGCAACTAAATAATTGGGTAGCTTTGACTCGGCCTTTAATATCTGTCGTCTTGCCTCCTCACCAATTATTTTTTGAAAGTCTCTGACAATCATTGGTAAAGGATAAGGTCCAACAACAGAACCAATTAGATAATAAGCCTCAGGATTTTTAATAAAAGCTCCCAACGCAACATCTACCGCATCTTTTAGAGTTGCCTGGCCTTGCGTTACTGGAATCACGTTGGCTCCAAGCATCTTGATGCGATAAACATTCATCTTCTGGTTAATGATATCTCTCTTGCCCATATAGATGTCACAATCCATGTCAAAAAGAGCTGCTACAGTAGCAACCGCAACACCATGTTGCCCAGCACCTGTTTCCGCAATTAATTTCTTCTTACCCATTTTATGGGCTAGTAAAGCTTGACCAACAGTATTATTTATCTTATGAGCACCAGTATGATTTAGGTCTTCCCTTTTAAGATAAATTTTTGCCCCTCCATATTTTTTAGTCAATTTTTTGGAAAAGTATAGAAGACTTGGCCTATTTGCATAGTTGCGATACAAATCAACCAATTCTTGTTTAAACTGCCTATCTTTCTTTAATTTCATATAAACCTGCTCAATCTCATTTAGAATTTCTACTAATTGAGGAGGAACATATTGACCTCCAAATTGACCAAAATTACCTTGTTTGTCCGGTAAATTGTATTTATTATTATTTTTCATTTTATTTTTTCCTTAATTTATTAATTACTTTTGGTCTTTACGACCATTATTCAACTGCAAGTTTCGCCATAAATAGCGACTGCAGTTCCAATTGATTGTTAAGTAGTATTTATTTTTCATTCTTTTGTAATTTTTAATTTCCTACAATATCTTTGATTTTTTTTATAAAAATCTTATTAGTTAAAATTCCTCTCGGACTTACACGAAAAAATGAATCATTAAAACCAGAAAAACTTGAACCTTTAACTACAGATATATTTTGATCTTTCATTCTTTGAAAGAATTCATTCTGATCTAAACTATCAGGAATTTTCACAAATAAATTATTTGATCTTGATGGAAAAACCTTAAAATTAAGCAGTTTCAGCTCTCTCACCATAATTTTTCTCTGAGAATTAACGAAAGCTTTGGTTTTGTCCAAAAATGCTTGGTCGTTTAATGCAACAATTACCAATTCCTCACTAATACTGCTCACTGGAAATGGTTGAGTGCTTGCGGATAATAAATTTTGAACAGCTTCACTTGCAACACAAAATCCAACTCTAAGTGCGGCTAAACCAAAACCCTTTGAAAAAGTTCTTAAAATTACTAGGTTATTAAAATTTTTCACTTCTTTTATTAGAGATGAACCACCAAACTCAATGTTGGCTTCATCAAGAATAACGAAAATACCTTTAGACACTGACTTCAAAAAACTCAATAGTCTTGACTTAGAAATCACATTTCCCGTAGGGTTATTAGGATTACAAATGAAGATCATTTTAGTTTTATTTGTAATCTTTTCTAATATCGAATCCAAAGAAATCTCCAAATCAGCTGTCATTTTTGAATTAATTACGCTAGCTCCTACCAACTTTGATGAAATCTCAAACATTGGAAATGATAATTTAGGAATAATCACATGATCACCATTTTTTAATAAGGCTCTACTCAGATCTATAATGATTGATTCAGATCCATTGCCAATAAAGAAGCTACTGGCCTGTAAATTAAATTTATCAGCTAAAGCTTTTTTTAATCTGGTTTTTCTTGGATCTGGGTAATCACTAAGCTTTGGGAATATTTCCTTTAGTCTCTTCTTAACAAATCTTGAACACCCAAGCGGGTTCTCGCTCAACGACAAATCTATCAGAGACTTGTCGCCAAAAGCGTACAGCTGATTAAATCCTTTGTTTGTTTGTTTTTTCATATTATTCTTTCATTATTATTAAATTTGTGTTTCAAAAATATCTTCACCTAATAGTAATTGGAGGCTTGAAACACAAAAAAACCTCCTTTTTTGGGAGGTCATATTTGAAAAAAATTAATTAATTGCTAATTATACGTTAAAAAATACACCTCCATTTAGGTTGACATAGTGCCAATAGTGGTTATGTGTACTTTTATTTAACATTTTTATATTATATCAGAAATTTAAAGCTCTTCAATTTGAATATTTGGTTCCATCTCTGGAGCTTCTATAAGTTTTAAGTATTTTTCAGTTGTAGTAATTCTCTTGTGACCGACTAATTGAGACACATAAACCAATGGTGTGCTAGCCTTAAGCTGTTCAACAATAAATGTATGTCTTAAATCATTAACCTTAGCACCTTTAATACCAGCTAATCTAAAGTATCTATCAATAGCTGTTCTAATATTTCTGACTAAGAATGGTCTACATGTTTTAGTCAAGAATACAGATTTTTCTCTAGCTCTTGGTCTTACTTGTAAGTACCCAGTTAAAGATGCTTTTGCAGCTACATTAAGAGGAACCTTACGAGCACCTCTAGAATTTTGAGCCTGAATAACAATTACATTACGTTCAAAATCAACATCTCCCATTTGAAGAGCTGCTAATTCACTAATTCTCATACCTGTTTGAAGTAAAACTTCAACAACTGCTGACATACGAGAATCACCTCTACAGGCATCTCTTAAAGCTCTATACTCAATTTTAGAGAGAACTCTTGGGGGAGATTGTTCGTATTTTGGATGCGTAATAATTTCAGCAGGATTACTAGTAATCATACCTGTTAAAATTAAAAATCTAAAAAATGCTTTAATAGAGTTAATTTTTCTTGATATGGATTTTCCAGTGTATCTTTGTTTATTAAGCAAAGTTTTAAATTCATCAATATCATCAGAAGTAACTTCATCAATATCGACTTTACCTTTTTTGGCAACGAAAGTAACTAACTGTTCAATATCCTTGCTATAGGCAATAACAGTCGCGTTTGCTTTACCTGCTTCCTTAAGATTCTGGGTAAAGAGTGCTTGTGCATCTAATAATGTTTTTTGCATAATATATACTTAATGTTTAGAAAGCTTACTTTTAGGAAATTTTTTCTTAACAATAATGTCTTATAATATCATGAAGATGGATTTTTAACAATGACAAAGATAATATATCATCCATTTATAATAATTATTTTTACAATTACAAGCATAGTATTTTTTTTATCTTTAAACAAGAGTTCTCAAAAAACTGACATATCAAGTAAAAACATTGAAATATTAGAGCAAGAATTAAATAAGATGTCCATCGAAACCTCTCAGCTCGAAGAAAAAATTATTGATGCTGATTCAGAAGTTTATAAAGAAAAAGTCATTAGAAATGAACTTCTACTTCAAAAACCAGGCGAAAAAATAATTCAACTGCTATATATTGAAAATCAGGAAAATCCAGAGATTGACCCCGTTGAAACAGATAAACCTTTCGACATGTGGTTAGATTTAATTTTCTAAAAGTAGAATGATAGTAAATGTAGCAAGGGAGAGATTCGAACTCTCGATCTTCGGTTTATGAATCCGATGCTCTAACCAACTGAGCTACCTTGCCAAGTACTTATTTATAGAGGCAATTATAACAGAACTTTGACTTTTATCTAGAAAGTAACTATAATACTTACTCTGGTTGCAGACAAACTTAAGAGGTAAGAATGCAAGGAAATAACGCGCGGGATAGTGTACGGTGCACGTGAGGCTCATAATCTCACAGGCTAGGTTCGACTCCTAGTTCCGCAACAATACTTGCCAGTATCGTCTCATTATGAGACGATAACACTATATGAATGAGACGATATCACTTTCACCAAGACAAAAAGAAATAATCAATATTATTGCTCATAGTGAAGGTATCACTAGAGAAGATATTGCTGTTAAACTTAGCAATGCTCTCTCAGCTTCAAAAGCAACTTTAGCTAGAGACTTAAAAAGTTTGATTGATTTGAATTTAATTCAAGCAGTTGGCAGTGGCCCCAGTACGGCTTATAAATCAGTTTCGAAACATCCACTGCTTGTTTACATTGATCTAGAACGATACTTTTCTGTGGAAGCAGATGAAAGGACTTTTGCTAATAAAAAATTTGACAACAAAATATTTAAATCATTGCCAGGAATAATATTTGATGCAGAACAAAATAAAATAGAAAACAATTTTAGATCTTTTGATCAAGCTACTAAAAATCTTGACCCTACTATTTTTCAACGAGAACTTGAGCGCTATGTAATAGAACTTTCTTGGAAATCTTCAAAGATAGAGGGTAATACATATACGCTACTTGAAACTGAAAGCCTGATTAAGCAAGGAAAAGAAGCAAGGGGTAAAAGCAAACAAGAGTCTATTATGATTTTAAATCACAAAGAGGCGTTTGGACTCATTCTTGAACATAGGAAAGATTTTTCTAAAATAACTAATCGCGACCTATTAGAACTGCATAATGTATTAACTAAAGATTTGAATATTAGTGGTGGAATTAGAAAACAAGCTGTGGGTATCACTGGCACAACATATAAACCTCTGGCCCATGATTGGGAACTACAAAAAGCTTTAGAAGAGATGATAAATTTAGTTAATAAAGCAAAATTTCCTTTAGAGAAGGCATTAATTGTATCCATTTTATTAGCATACATCCAACCTTTTGCTGATGGTAATAAACGCAGTGCTCGGATGCTTGCAAATGCAATTCTTTTAGCCCATGATTATTTTCCTTTATCTTATAGAAGTATTAATGAAGATGAATATAAGCAAGCCATGATTGTTTTTTATGAAACTAGCAATATTTATCACATAAAAAGATTATTTCTAGAACAGTATCATTTTGCAGTTAAAACCTATTTTCAAGCTTCTATATAACAATATATCTTTTTCCATACTCAGCACTCTTCATTAATCCAGTATTTTTTAGTTAAATAGTGGGAAAATAAACTCCTCATTCTTCATAAAATAGGTTCGGATATCGTCCCACATTCGCAAATTTAAATAAAAAGGCTTCCTTCGGGGAGTCTTTTTATTTAAGTCTGTGGTTAACTTTAAGTTATTTGGCGAAACCAACACAAATCTTGACTGAATTCTATGAAGGAATATCCGTAGCATGGGCGGAGGATTGACCGAAGCGTAAGCGAGGAAATGTCCTGAGTGGAGACGAAGGATCTAGTCCCGCAAACTGAGTAATAATAAACGGCTACAAAGTCGTTTTTTTATTGTATACAAACATTAAAATAGGTATAAAATCTAGTGAACATATTACATTAATAAAAAATGAAAAAAAAATTTCTATTTGTTTCCTTTGAGGCTTTAATTACTGATACTGCTTGGCAGGTAGTAAAAGAAGGTCATAATGTTAAATATTATATTCAAAACCCCAAGGTTCGAGATATTGGAAATGGTTTTATTCCTAAAACAAATGACTGGGAGAGTGAAATTGATTGGGCAGACATAATTATCTTTGATGATGTTTTAGGTCATGGTATTTTGGCAGAGAAATTGCGTAAAAATGGCAAGCTAGTTGTGGGAGGAACAAAATATACTGATCGTCTTGAAGATGATCGTTCATTTGGCCAAAGCGAACTTAAAAAACATGGAATTAAAATTCTACCTTATAAAGAATTTAATTATTTTGACGATGCTATTGAATACGTAACTACTAATCCTAATAAATATGTAATCAAACCAAGTGGTGATGCTCAAAATATTAAGAAGCTTTTGTTTGTCGGTCAAGACAATGACGGAGCTGATGTATTAAGGATCCTAGAGGCGTACAAAAAAACATGGAGTGAGCAAATTAAAGAGTTTCAGTTGCAACGAAAAGTAACATCAGGAGTAGAAGTTGCTGTAGGTGCTTTCTTTAATGGTAAAAAATTTATCTATCCAATTAATATTAATTTTGAACATAAAAAGCTTTTCCCAGGAGATTTGGGTGTGGCTACAGGAGAAATGGGTACAAGTATGTTTTGGAGTAGTTCAAATAAATTATTCGAAGAAACTTTAAAAAAAATGGAGCCATCTTTAAAAGAAGAAGGCTATATTGGTTATATAGATATCAATTGCATAGTCAATGGAACTGGCATCTATCCATTAGAATTTACCTCAAGATTTGGCTATCCTACTATTCATATCCAATCAGAATCTATTGTTATGCCAGTTAGTGAATTTTTACTCAAATTGGCTCGTAGTGAAGACTTTGAAATTGAAGTCAAACCAGGATTTCATTTAGGGACAAGAATAGTGGTCCCGCCATTTCCTTATAATGATCCTAAGACTTATCGCTCATTTTCAAAAAATAACGCAATTATCTTTAAAAAACCACATCTGGATGGAATTCATCTTGAAGATGTAAAATTAAAAAAAGGAGAATGGACTATTGCAGGAGATAGTGGAGTAATTTTGGTTATCGCAGCTTCAGGACTAACAATGCGTCAGGCTCAAACTCAGATGCAAAATCGTATAAAAAATATTATTATACCTAATATGTATTATCGTATTGATATAGGAAGCCGGTGGTATGAGGACAGTGATAAATTACATACCTGGGGATATCTTAAATAAATATGGTTAAAAAAAAGATCATTGAGTTACTGGAAAACACCTATTGTCGCTTAAAGTCATCAGAAATTTCTGGAGTGGGTGTAGTGGCTATTAGAGATATTCCCATCAATACTGAATTATTTAAGGGTCAAGGGAATCAAAATTGGCATACTTTTCAAATGAAAGAACTAAATTCTTTAGATAAGGAAGTGCTCCAGATGATAGATGACTTTTTTGTAATTGAAAAAAATCAAACTGTAAGAATTCCAGAAGGAGCACTTAATGGGATGGACATGTCCTACTATGTGAATCATTCAAAAAATCCAAATTCTAAGACGATTGATGGTGGGTTTACTTTTATTTCTTTAAGAAAGATAAAAAAAGGTGAAGAAATAACAGTCTCATATGGATCTTATGATGATAAATATTTATGAGAATTATTTAACTTCGTTTATCCTTGCTCAGTAATTTTATCGCTAAATCAGAGAAAACAAACTTCTCATTTCCCATAAAATAGATTCGGATATCGTCCCACATTCGCAAATTTAAATAAAAAGGCTTCCTTTATGGGAGTCTTTTTATTTAAGTCTGTGGTTAACTTTAAGTTGTTTGGCGAAACCAACACAAATCTTGACTGAATTCTATGAAGGAATGCCCGAAGTATGGACGAAGGGCTGACCGAAGCGTAAGCGAGGGAATGTCTTGAGTGGAGACGAAAGACCCAGTCCCTAAATTTAGATATAAGTTTAATTTAAAACAAACTTCATACTGTTATTATGGAAAAATTACTTCCAAAGGTGAGCCTATTTTTACTGAAAGAGAATTAAAACAAGGTTTCCAAGTTGTGTGGGTTTCATTAGATGATGCCATTTCAATAATTAAGAGTGATGATCCAATGGGCTACGAAGGTTCGTTTATTCAGGAAAGAGATTTAGCTTTTTTAAGAACGGCAAAGCAAATTCTTGGAAGAGTTGGTTGGTTATAATGACGTAAAATCGTGATTCTCCTCAATAAAATAGGTCCGGATATCCTCCCACATTCTCAACAATTAATGAAGAAGGCGACAAAAGTCGTCTTTTTTATTAACATGTCGATCTAATAAATTAGTGTATAATTATTTATAATGACAGATATAATTCAAAATCTCCAGCAAGATAGTTCAAAACACATGTATCAAAAACATGGGATTAGTTATTTGGGTTTATTTGGCTCTATTGCTAGAGGTGAGGACACTATAGATAGTGACGTAGATTTGCTTATTGATTTTAACGAACCAAAGTCTCTTTTTGATTTAGCAGACGTGAAGATATACTTTCAAGATATTTTAGGCAGAAAGGTTGATTTGGCGATGAAGGGCAAGTTAAAGAAAATTTTAGAACCATATATCAGAAAAGATCTTATTACTATTTATGAAAAAAACTGATCAAGTCTACTTAGAAGATGTTTTAGATGCTATAGATAAAATTAGTGAGTTTTTGGACGGATATAGCTATGATGATTTTGAGAATGATGAAAAAACTATTTTTGCTGTTAGTCATGCTTTGGAAATAATAGGTGAAGCATCAAACAAACTATCTCAAGACTTCATAAACAACAATTCAGATTTTCCAATGAGACAGGCAGTAGAAATGAGAAATTTTCTTATTCATGGGTATGACCAGATTAGCCCTGAAGTAGTATGGAAAACAATCAAAGAACATTTGCCTGATTTAAGAAAACAGGTTCAGAGTTTAATTTGAACTTTTTCCACCTCTAATATTCCCGATTACTCGGAATTTCCACTGCCATCTCGGGGAAAATAATCCCTTCTTGTCCCATAATCCAGGTTCGGATATCCTCCCACATTCTCAAATTAAACAAAATGGACTCCTTTAGGAGTCTTTTTTGTTTAAGTTTTGTGGTTAACTCTGAGTTGGTTGATGCAATCAACACGAATCTAACCGAAGCGTAAGCTAGGGAATGTCCTGAGTGGAGACGAAGGACCTAGTCCCGTAATAATTAAAGAAAAGTTGCCTACATTCAACTTGGAATCCGCTCACTTAGTACTTTTTAATTCTTCATCAAATGCTTCTTGGGGTGTGCGATAACCCAAGCATTTTCTTGATCTATTGTTAATCTCATTAATCATATCATCTAGTTCCCATTGGTAGGTATCTTCTAATAAGTCCATTACTGTTTTTATTAGTAGCTCTTTGCCAACTTGAATATGGATCACAAAAATAGGTATCTAAATCAAATTGTTTATGTTCTACATTTTCTGAACCATTGTCTAGCGTTGTACTTTTCTTTGCTTGTCTTGGTAAATCACCAAACATTTTAGATGCTTTATCCGCTGTTTCTTTGGCTGTTAAGTCATTGATAAATCTAGCCATTATAAATCTAGTTTTTCTTTCAACCTCAGTATGAATGCCTCCAATATGATTTTTACCAACAATCGAATCACTTTCCCAGTGACCAAAAACTTCTCTATTTTCTATCTCTTCTGGTCGATCATGAATACTCACTCTATCTGGTTTTATAAATTTTAATCTTCCAGATATTTGTTCTGGACTCCAGCCTAACCTTATTTTTTTAAGTACATATTTGTAAACAGATTTATTTTTGAGTGGATGTCTATGTCTAGCTTTTATCACTCGTTTTTCAGCTTTA
>Ga0180007_10007056_pt1 | contig 10747 bp, 11 predicted proteins | sample MM_PC_MetaG_FD_121122 | JGI IMG/M metagenome (GOLD analysis project Ga0180007, IMG submission 121122) | Groundwater microbial communities from the Aspo Hard Rock Laboratory (HRL) deep subsurface site, Sweden - MM_PC_MetaG | ecosystem: Environmental > Aquatic > Deep subsurface > Groundwater...
ACTAAAGTCAACTAAGCTTCATAACGGCCGCATTATCTCGTTGCGCGAAGACGAAGTTAAGCTTCCCAATGGTAAAGTTGCCAAGCGCGAAATTGTTGAACATCCGGGTGCAGTGATAATTGCTGCTGTAACCGACAAGAAAGAAATCGTATTAATCCGACAATATCGCAAACCGGTTGAAGCCGTGATTTACGAAATCCCGGCGGGATTAGTGGATGAGGGAGAGTCCTTAAAAGATGCAGCTTTGCGCGAACTAAAAGAAGAAACCGGATATGTCGCAGGTAAAATCAATCAGGTACTTTCGGCATATACTTCTCCGGGTTATAGTACCGAAGTCATCCATTATTTTATTGCTAAAGATTTAAAACTGACCGGACAAGCGCTGGATGCAGACGAAGTGGTTAAAGTTGAAATCGTTACCTTTGACCGTGCTATTAAAATGATTAAAGACGGCACGATCAAGGATAACAAAACCATTATCGGAATCATGCTGGCCGCCGGAAAAATCTAGCCGGAGATCAACCCATGCAAAGGCTAATCGACGAATTTATTAGCTACCTCACCGTTGAAAAGGGTGGGTCCAAACATACTCTGACTTCGTATAAAAAAGATCTGGCACAGTTTACCAAGTTTTTCAAAGACAAAGTGGTTGAGGAGATTTCCCGGACCGATTTGTTGCATTACGTTTCGCAGTTGTCGTCAAAATTTTCCATCACCTCGGTGGCCCGCAAAATCTCTTCAATGAAGTCATTTTTTCATTTTCTGATGCGGGAGGGGCGGATTAAAAAAGACCCGTCCTCCGAGATCAAACTACCCAAGCTTCCCAAACGGCTGCCTAAGGCGCTGACTTTTGGTGAGATCTTTAAGCTGCTGGCGGGTGGGGATAAGCCTAAGTCACACCTCTGGCCCAGGGATCTGGCAATCTTAGAGCTTTTATATGCAACCGGCCTCCGGGCATCAGAGATTGTTTCATTAAATATACCGGACGTTAATTTGGATGTTTGTTTTGTGAAGTGTACCGGCAAAGGGGAGAAGGAGCGGATTGTTCCGGTTGGCAAAAAGGCGGTTGCCGCCATTAAAGATTATCTAAAAAATTTACGTTCCAAGATGACCAAAAACGAAAAAGAAAGGGCTTTGTTTTTGGATAAAAACGGGCACCGCCTTTCACGCCAGGGGTTATTCAATCTGGTTAAAAAGTACACCCGGGAGGCAGGTATTACCCGCCATACTTCACCGCACACCCTGCGCCATACCTTTGCTACTCATCTATTGGAGCGGGGTGCTGATTTGCGTACTGTACAGGAGATGCTGGGCCATGCTAATATTTCCACGACCCAAATTTATACCAGTGTCAGCCGCGAGCGTTTAAAAAAGATCTATTCGCAGGCGCATCCCAGAGCTTAAAAATATGATGCTTTTTGATATTCAATCTTTAATAATATTAGTGCCGGTAATTTTGATAGTGATTACCATCCACGAATATGCCCATGCCAAGGTAGCTGATATGCTGGGGGATCCCACGCCGCGCCAGGCCGGTCGGCTCACCTTAAACCCTATCAGTCATATTGATCCGATTGGATTTTTAATGTTGATTTTGGTGCGTTTTGGTTGGGCTAAACCGGTGCCGATTAATCCCTATAATTTTCAGGACCCCAGAATGGGATCATTATACGTTAGCTTAGCGGGTCCGTTTTCTAACTTTTTTGCGGCCTGGTTTGCCGGGCTCCTGCTTAAATTTATCCCGCATACTTTTTGGTACGGGGTGCCGATTTTACTTTCGGTTTTAACCTATTTTATTTTTATTAACCTGGCCCTGGGAGTGTTTAATTTAATTCCCATCCCGCCGCTGGATGGCTCACATGTGCTTGAGGCCTTGCTTCCACCATCGCATTATCACGTGATGCACAACCTGCAGCGCTACGGCTTTATTATATTGATTGCAATTATCTTGCTGTTCCAGCCGGTCCTTTTTGCCATTATTCAGTTTCTGTTCCGTTTAGTTACATATTCGTTTTAATTGACATTAATATCGTGTTTTGTTAACCTACTTTTATTAAGGAGGATAATATGAAAAAATTTGTTATTGGTTTTTCGGTTTTATTGTGTTTTGCGCTTTTTGTGATTGGCTGTGCGACGGTTTCTGGTGGTGGCGGTGGTAGCAATTATTTCCCGGCTTCGGATGGCAATAGTTGGCGTCATCTTGATAATAATGAAGGAACTCAGTATGTAACCGTAGAAGGCAATAAAGTGATAACAACACGTGGAGACTCGGTTTCGGCAATGGATGTTACTACTAAAATTTTTAAAAGTACTACTGTTTCTACTTCTGGAGGCTATTCGTATTCGGAGTCTTACTATGTAGTAAATGATTCGGGAGTTTATTATTACGGTAGCTCATCTGGTACTACCACCGAGGGGCAACCCTTCTTTGAGTTTCCCCTGGTGCTAGGAAATTCTTGGACTGTCACTCAGGGTGGCGGCTATACCTTTATTGCCAGTGTTGAAGGACAGGAAGATGTAACCGTACCTGCCGGAACCTATAGTGATTGTTTTAAAGTTGTATTCAGACCATATGTTGGAAGTGTATTGCAACCTGGATATATTAATTTCTGGCTTGCTGATGGAGTAGGGCAAGTAAAATATGAAATTTCCATCGGAGGGGCAGCTGGGTTAGTTCAACTGACATGGACTAACCTCCCGTAAGAATCCTTAGTTCCTAGCGAAAGGCGAATAGTTAAATCAACTATTCGCCTTTTTTCTTGGTATACAGTAAAATTACTCCATGCGTTACCAATTAGTTTTAACCACTTTAAAGAAGCTTTCGGTCTTTGGTATGAAGCCGGGGCTCCATCGGATCCGGGCACTACTGGAAGGCCTCGGTAATCCTCAACAAAACCTCAAGGTTGTTTTGATCGGAGGGACTAACGGTAAGGGATCGGTCTGTGCTTATTTGTCTAGTATCCTTTCAGAAGCTGGCTACAAAGTGGGGATGTATACTTCACCACATCTCATCGACTATCCTGAACGCATAAAAATTAATGGCCAGGATATTCCCCGCCGCCAATTTTCCCGATTGTTTCAACGGGTATATTCGGTTGCCAAAAAGATTAAAGATCGGCCCACCGTTTTTGAAATTTTAACCGCCATGGCAATTTTATATTTTAAGCAAAAGGGTGTCGATTTGGCGTTGATGGAGGTGGGGTTGGGGGGCACCTATGATGCCACTAATATTTTAGATCCGCTGTTTTCGGTGATCACCAATGTTGAATTGGATCACACCGAAGTGCTGGGAAAAACCTTAGCAAAGATTGCTCGGGATAAAGCCGGCATTGTTCGAAGTAATTCGGTGCTGGTAACGGGTGCCGATAAGGGTGCCGTATTGAAAGTGCTGAAAGAGGTGTGCCGTCAACATAAAACAAAGCTGATCCGGGCCGACCGGACCAAAAGGGTTTCCTCCCGGTCCGGCAACCAATCGTCACCTGTGCCTGGCTATCAAACCAAGAACCTAGCAATCGTAAAGAGTTGCGTTAAAGTTTTAAACCAATTGGCATTTGAGATTCCGGGCCGCGCGATAAAATCTGGAATGAAGAAAACTTTCTGGCCCGGCCGCTATCAGGTTTTATCTCAAAAGCCTCTCGTAATACTGGATGGAGCGCACAATCCGGCGGGGGCCAGGGCGTTGTCAATCGCACTCAATCAACAATCAATTCCTCAGCCGGCAGTGCTGATTTTTGGAGCCATCAAGAATAAAGATGTGGATAGCATGCTTAAATACCTGTCTCCAACTTTTGAGGTGATGTTTATTACGGACTTCAATTATCCGGATGCACTGTCGCCCAAAAAGCTGGTTTCTTTAGCCGCCATCAAAAAGCCAACCACAATCTTTTCGTCACCTCTATTGGCACTACGAAAGGCTAAACAAAGCGGCTTTAAAACTGTAGTAGTTTGCGGTTCACTGTATATGGTTGGAGATCTGTTAAAACAATTGACGAACTAACTCTATATATAGTAAGATTAAGTCGAAATTTTCCCACAACTAAATTGGCGAGGTGAGTAAGTAATGGCAGAACCCGAAAATCAAAATAACCCTCAAAATAATGTTGATGAAGAAGAAGTTTTAAAAGAGTTAGGCTTTACTTCAGATTCCCAAAAAAGTGTCGGAGAATCATTGGAAAGACAAAAAGGATTTAATGTCTTTAAATTGATAAAATCAGCCGCGGTAGCGGTGGTTTTGTTGTTTATTATTGTAGCTAGTTTTTGGGTCAGTTACACGATCGGAAAAAATCTGATCGGTTCCTACCGCACCGCGGATAAGGCTGCGGTAAACGCAGAAGATTCGGCGCGTAATGAAGAGCTTGACCGTTTAGCCGAAGCTATCCTGACCGAATCTAAAAAGATGGAAAATGGTGGAGTGGTGGTCGGTGAAGAAGTGGTTGAAGAAGAGGTTGAGGTGGCGGCCGAAACCCCTGCCAAAGAAGACCATGCTGCCGAAGCCGCAACCCTGGCTGAGGCAAAGGCCGAAGTTGAAACTGCTGCAACTGCGACTACATCTGGAAAACAGTATTACAAGATTATTGCTGGTACGTACGTGGATACCGCCAAGGCCCAAGACAATGCGCGCGCTTTACAAAAGGCTGGTTTTCAAACGTTTATTCGAAAAGTTCCCTCTGGAGATTATCGTGTCCAGATCGGAGCTTTTTATAAAAAGTCTCAAGCCGATACTTTAGCGGCATCTGCTAACGGTAAAGGTTTTGACGCAAAGATAATACTCGAATAAAAAATTAATTCCCAACCCCGGTGACTATATAAACAAGCCCGCCGCAGGCGGACGTGCCCGCCGCAGGCGGACAAGGAGGAAATGGAAGTATGTCTTTTTATGATATGATTTTTAGTAGATTTTCGAGAGATTTAGGAATCGACCTGGGAACCGCGACCACCCTAGTTTTTGCACGAGGTGAAGGAATCATCCTGTGTGAGCCTTCGGTGGTGGCCATCAATAAGGACACCAATAAAATTGTGGCCATCGGAAATGAAGCCAAGGGAATGTTAGGCAGAACCCCGGGTAACATTGTGGCGGTACGACCGATGCGGGACGGCGTCATTGCCGACTTTGAAGTAACCGAGATGATGCTGCGCCATTTTATCGGCAAAAGCCATAATCGTCCGGGATTTGTAAAACCACGTATTGTTGTGGGAGTTCCATCTGGTATTACCGGAGTTGAAAAGCGAGCGGTATTGGATGCCGCCATGCATGCTGGTGCTAGGGAAGCTTATCTGGTAGAAGAACCCATGGCTGCCGCGATCGGAGCCAACCTTCCGGTTTCTGAAGCCGCTGGATCAATGATCGTTGACATCGGTGGAGGTACTACCGAAGTAGCCGTATTAGCATTAGGTGGTATTGTAGTTTCTAAATCAATCCGTGTAGCGGGTGACGAAATGGATGAAGCCATTATTTCTCACTGCCGCCGCAATTATAATCTGTTGATTGGTGAACGTACTTCCGAACAAATTAAAATTGATATCGGATCCGCTTATCCGTTGGGTGAAGAGCGCACGGTTGAGGTTCGCGGCCGAGACTTAGTAACCGGTCTTCCCAAAACCTTAACTTTAACGTCTTCCGAAATCCGTGATGCTTTAGCTGATCCGGTTTCAACGGTGGTTGATGCGGTTCGCATGACCCTCGAAAAAACCCCTCCGGAACTAGCCGCCGATATTATGGATCGCGGTATTGTAATGGCGGGCGGAGGATCACTGCTTAGAGGACTTGATAAGCATTTAAGCCAGGAAACCGACATGTCAGTTTATGTGGTGGATGATCCAATTTCTTGCGTGGCTTACGGCACGGGTCGTATCCTTGAGGAATTAGACACGTTAAGAAAAGTGCTGATCATGCCGAAGAAGACTTCGTACTAGAAGCGGCTCATGAGCAGACCATTATTAAAAAAACTTCTTTCCTGGTTATTGATCCTGATTGTCTTTGTGCTGTTCATTAACCTGCCTCGGGTACGTGACGTTTATTTTATTGCCCGTTTGCGTTCGACTTTGGTATTAGCCGTCTATCCCTTTCAGTATGCCGCTTCAGCCATCTCTACAACGGTATCGGGTTCGTTTGGGCGGGTGACCACATTGTTTGGTGCCTCCAGCGAAAACGACAAATTAAAAGATCAAGTATCCCAAATGAAAGCTCAGGTTTTAAGTTTCGAAACCATCGTTCAGGAAAATCAGGATTTACGCCGGACCCTGGGATTTTATCGCGATAATCCGTATAAACTAAAACTGCTTCCGGCACAGGTCATTGCCTACGGAGGATCAAACCTGCACAGCACGGTGATGATTAACCGGGGCACCCAGCATGGGGTGGTGAAAGATGCGGCGATCATATCCGCGGCGGGACTGGTCGGCAAAACGGAAGAAGTTTTTAAATATACCAGCCGGGTGCTTTTGATCATTGATCCGGCATCCTCGGTTTCGGCCCGCGATGCCCAAACTAAAGATTTTGGGGTAATCGAGGGAAGGGGGCTTTCTCCGCTTTCGATGAAGTACGTTCCCGCCAGTTCGGATATTAAGGTTTCGGATAAAGTCATCACCTCGGGCATGAGCGATATTTTTCCGCCGGGCATTCCCATCGGTGAAATCACCGCAGCTGCCAAAAAAGATTACGATATTTTCCAGATGGTTAAGGTTAAGCCATTTGTAAACTTTTCAAAACTGGATCAGGTTTTTGTGGTTCAGGGAAAATAGGGAGGCTAAAATGTTTAAAAGAATTCTGCTGATAATAGTAATCATCACCTTACTCGCAGCCTCAGCAATGGCCGCCATTAAAGTTTACTTAGATGACAAATTAATATCCGAGCGAGCAACCATCATTAACGGCAGTGTTTATATTCCAGCGGCCGATATTGCTAAACGCTGGTCTTTATCTGCTAATTACGATAAAAAATCTCAAGTTTTAAAATTAGCAACCCAGGGTGGCGCTGAGCAGGTTACGGCTACCGAAGGGAAGCTAGGCGAATGGCTGTTTGACGGAACGGTCAGGCTGATGCTCGATTCAATTGAAGAAAAAGAAGAATACGGTAGGAAAAAGTTAGTAGCTACTTTAACTTTTAAAAACGGTACGGACAAAGCGATGCACGTCTGGGCCCGTGAGGTTTATCTATCTGATGCGGAAGGAGACACCGTTACCGGAAGCTATGTTGCGTCTTTTCAACTTTTGCCGGGGGCGGCTAAAACAACCACCACGCGTATTGTCGCTGATAATGATTTTGAGCCGGCCAAGCTGATCGTTAAGGTTGAAGTCGAAAGAAAGGTATCCGTCTTCCGTGTTTGGTTGAGTGATGAATAGTTTTAAATACACTTTCTTTTTAATTTTACTGTTTATATTACAAACGGTTTTTTTGCCCCGCTTTACTATACTAGGTGCCTATGCCAATTTATTTTTTGTGTTAGTGATCATCGTTTCGGTTTTACGCGGCAGCCGCCTGGGTGCGCTTTACGGCCTGGGGTTTGGGATATTGTTAGATCTTTTTTCTTCCGGCTTGTATGCGCATACCATCAGCCTGGTTTTATTTGCCTTTGTGGTCATGATGATCGAAAAAAGCTTTGCCGGGGACGATCTTAAATCAACACTTACTTTAATATTGATTTTGTCGCCGCTTTACGGCTTGTTTAACTTTGGACTGCTGAGAGTAATCTATAATTTAAATTTTGCTTTAAGCGGAGTGCTGATCGTGCTTTTAGTATCTACTGCATTTAATGTGGTAGCCGGATTTTTGATGTATTCCATTGTGCGCCGTCATTTAGTGGGACCCGGAGTACAGGTTAGAAAGTCGGATGTGATTACGCATTTTTAATATATGGACAGAGAACAACAATTTAAAATATTTACCGGTATCTTAATTGCCGCTTTTGCCATCATTATCCTGCGGCTGGTACAGCTGCAGTTAATTGAAGGTCAAAGAAATTTATACTTAGCCGAGGAAAATGCGGCTAAAGTGATACCCATATTAGCTCCCCGGGGTATTATTTATGATCGCAATGGTAAAGTCATCGTGTCTAACCGGGCAGTTTTTGCGGTATACGTTTTGCCGAGTGCGCTTGCGGTTGATAAAAAACAAAGAGATGTAATTATCAATCGATTAAGTGAGATCATACAAATTCCGGCAGATAAAATATCGGCCAGGCTGGGTAAAACCAAACACCAACCTTTTGAGCCCGTATTAATCAAAGACCATCTTGCTCTGGAAACAGTTACTAAACTTGAAGAACGCCGCTCCGCAATGGAAGGGGTGGTGGTGCGCTACCGGCCGGTCAGATATTATCCCTTCGGTAAATTAGCGGCGCACCTTTTAGGCTACGTGGCCGAAATCGAGTCCGATGAATTAGCCAGTATGGTGAACCGCGGTTACAAACTGGGAGACTTCATCGGAAAAGACGGGGTAGAGCGTTCTTATGATACCTATCTCAGGGGAGTCGATGGCGGACAAAAAGTGGAGGTTGATGTTTACGGTAAGCCGGTACGGGTAGTTTCATCATCCGATCCGGTGCCGGGTAATGATATTAAACTGACTATTGATATTGAATTGCAAGAAGCGGTTGAGGAGTACCTGGAAGGGCATTACGGAGCCAGTCTGGTACTCAATCCCAAAACCGGTGAAATTCTAGCTATGGCATCCCGGCCGGTTTATGATCCCGTAATCTTTACCGAAAAGATCGAAGCCAAAACCTGGGAAAAAATTGACCGCACTAATCATCCTTTTATGAACCGGGCTTTAAGTATTTATCCTCCCGGTTCAACCTTTAAAGTGGTTACCCTTTCTGCGGTATTGGAAGAAGGCCTGGTAACCGGTCAGGAAATGACCGATTGCCGGGGCTATTTCCGGCTGGGTTCAAGAGTTGCAAGGTGTTGGCTGGAAGGCGGCCACGGCATGGTATCCGTACTGGAAGGCCTGGTCTGGTCATGTGACGTGGTATTTTATGAGTTAGGTCTTAAGGCCGGGGCCGATATGATTGCCAAATATGCCCGGCTTTATGGATTGGGGCGTCCCACCGGGATCGACCTTCCCGGCGAAAAAGAAGGTTCGGTTCCCACCGAAGATTGGAAAAAAAGAAGGTACGGACAACCCTGGTTTAAAGGCGATACGATTAACTATGCAATCGGGCAGGGCTTTCTGCAGTTGACTCCCTTGCAGCTGGCGGTATGTTACGGAACGGTTGCTACCGGGGAACGCTATAAACCCTACGTAGTTTCAAAAGTAATTTCGCGGGACGGTAGAAATTTATTTAAGAACGATCCAGAAAAAGTAGCGGATGTTCCGGTCAGTCAAAGTAATCTGGCTAAAATAAAGGAAGCGCTGAAGCAGGTTGTGAAACGTGCAACCGGGGTAGCGGCTTATGTCCCTGGTTTTCCGGCTGCCGGGAAAACCGGTACCTCTGAAAACCCGGGCAAGGCGCATGCCTGGTTCGTTTGTTTTGCCCCGTATGATGATCCCGAAATTGTGATTGTTAATTTTATCGAACATGGTGAGCATGGCGATAAAGCCCCGGCACGGATTGCCGGTAAAATCATGCGGTGGTACAAAGAACATCGTTTAACTAAAATCTACGAAGAAGAACCCTACGGCGGTCAGTATATTATGCACGGCGATCGCCAGGAGCCTTATCGCAATCGTTTGCCGATCAGAAGAACGGTGCCAACCCTGGAAGCCCGCGCAGACTAAAGTTCTCCTTTACTCAGGTAGTATCTCGTGATAAAATACTCGAGTTTTGCAATAAGGTGAAAAAGTGGAAAGAATCAATCTATCAGCAAAAGTACGAACAGAAAAAGGCCGCCAAGCCAAAAAGGTGCGGGCCGCGGGTTTTATTCCGGCCGTAGTATATGGTAAGGAGATCGAAGCGGTTAACGTTGCGGTCAACGCCAAAACCTTTATCAAAGCGCTTACTGGCGAAGCCGGCACTAACATTATTATAAACCTAAAGATTACCGATGACGGAACCAATAACGAACTGGCCGTCATTACCTATGCGATTCAACGCAACCCGTTAACCGATGAAATTATCCATGTCGACTTCCGCAATATCAGCATGACCGAAAAAATTAGAACTAAAATACCGGTTGAAATTTTGGGTATACCGATTGGCGTTAAAGATGAGGGCGGAGTTTTAGTGCACGGCTTAACCGAAATCGAAGTTGAAAGTTTGCCGGGCGATATTCCTGCCAAGTTTGAAATCGAGGTTTCAGAACTAGCGATTAACCAATCTAAACATGTTTCTGATTTAGTGGTACCTCAGGGAGTAACCATTTTAAGTAACCCCGAAGAACCAATCGCCATGGTATCTCCGCCAACTAAAGAAGAAGTTGCACCTGCTGCCGAAGCCGTGGAAGGCGAAGTCCCGGCTGAGGGTGCCGTCCCGGCCGAAGGAGCCCCTGCCGCCGAAGGTAAAGAGGGCGCCGCAAAGGGTGCCGCAAAGGGCGCTGAAAAAGCTGGCGCACCTAAAGAAAAAGCCGCCGGCGATAAAAAAGCTGCCGCTCCTAAAGGCAAAGAAGCCAAGAAATAGTCCATTTTTACCCCTAAGAAAATAGCTCCATTTTATTTTTCGTTATTATATTCTGCTGTGAAAATAATCTATCCAAAAAGTGAAATTTTTTCTCCGATTGGTCGATATATATTTGAATGGAATAATAATGCTACCCCGAATAGGTAGTAGTACGTTAAAAACCAGGAGGAAAAAATGAGTTTATTAATTGCTA
>Ga0180007_10007057_pt1 | contig 10745 bp, 30 predicted proteins | sample MM_PC_MetaG_FD_121122 | JGI IMG/M metagenome (GOLD analysis project Ga0180007, IMG submission 121122) | Groundwater microbial communities from the Aspo Hard Rock Laboratory (HRL) deep subsurface site, Sweden - MM_PC_MetaG | ecosystem: Environmental > Aquatic > Deep subsurface > Groundwater...
GAGCCCGCAGTCAAGTGCCGGATATGTGGTATAAAGTGTAATGGTTATTCAGCACTAAGCCACTGGGAACTAACGGGTCATAACAGGTGGGAGTTGATATTACCTGGAGTGGTGAACTCATATGAAATGCCCAATCTGCAATCTACCGATGGCGATAAAGCTATTCAAAGAAAATATCAGGGTCTTCCAGTGTAGAGAATGTGGTCATATTGAGGAAGAGGAAATAGAAGAACCTCCGCCACCATTTTACGATTCATGGTTTGAGTATTATAAAAATGATGAAGAAGATTACCGACTGGATTAACAAAAAAATAACTCACAATAGAGACAATGTTGGAGATTTCGGTGTTCGCTGTATCATTCATATTCCTATAGGCATTATAATGTCCATCCCTGTAATGGGGTGGGGGCTTGTTTACTTATTCAAGTTCTATGAACGCAACGAAGATGCTCACCATGAAGATGAAGCATGGAAAGATGTTTACGGGGCTATGATAGGGTTTGTGGTGGGAATGGGGGTGCAGTTATGGATGATATTCGGTGTGTTGTTACCTATTATGACAAAGACAACAATTACATGACGGTGGGGTTAATGTCCTCATTGGGGTTTATCTGTGTTGAGCTTACTATTGATGACTGGAACAAGTGGCTTGAAGCGCAGATAAAGGAATGTAAAAAGACTGAAATCCCATCAGCCTTCAAGAAAGAATTTACTAATTAATCTCCCTTCAATGTTTCTATTAACTTAGGTAAAGATGCTGCTAGGGCTACCGTCAATCCGGTAACCGCTTCTGACTGGTTGGCATAGATAGCGTAAGCTATTAACCCACCAACTACGATTATACAAGTAATCAAGGCTCTTTTCATTCTATCTCCTTATGGTATTAGTTTCTCTAATTTAAAAGCAGTCATTTCATTCGCTCTATCTATTTCGCTTCTATCTGTGTACCTTTTCATAGCGTGTCTCGTTAAATCCCACAACAGTAAATGGATAGCCTCGTGTTTTGCTATTAGTTTACAAGGTCTTTCTTTATGATGAGATGAATTGAATCTCACAGTCACGCCCACGTTATCCTCAGTATATGCAATATCTCCATTATCCCCATCACAATCACTCTCTTCAAAGTAAATACTATATCCGTTCAACCCGAATAAATTCTGATACTTAGTAAATTCTTTCTTGAATACTTCAAACTCCTTCAATACACATCTCCTCGCTCTAATCTCTTAATTTCTTCATAGGGAGCAACAACCATACGATAGAACTCTAGTTTTGATGATTCCAGTACCCCCACACCTTTAGCCATATCAGAAAAATTACCTTGTGCATATGGTTTCATCAACTCTGCAATCACATAAGACATTGCTCCGTCAGCCCCAGGAGAAAATTGTATCTCGATTCTTAGTTTATCTATTAGTGGGTCTAAATCATCCCTTGATTCCTGGCTTATATACGGCATCAGAGAGTCACCAAATCGTATTCAGAACACTCGCAGTCAGGGCATTTATCACCATCGTATATCCTGTTACACTTCTTACATACCTTCCCCTTTCCTAGCCCTTCAGTTACCCCTTGCTCATAGGCATCATCTTCACCCATTGTCATGTGTTCCGGTTTCATCTCCTCCCCCTTTCAAGTAATGCCGTTACCTGGCGCAATATACAACCAATGCCCAATATGATTACATCGGGTTCCACTCTGATGACCGAGTGGGTGGGGTAGAATATTCGAGCAATAGTAGCTATTAATATCCCTACAAACCCAAAAACAATAAGACACCAAGCAATAGATTTCATTCTATCCCCCCATTTTAAGTCTTACTTGCTCAAAAATATCAAGTACCTTATCAGAGAACTCGGTTGTAGCCTCATCATACTTATCTTCGAGGCACTCAGATGCAAAGGGGCATTTGCTCTCACCTTCCAAGTCCCTTGCACAGTTATATTTTAGCCCAGTAAACTTTAGAAGAAACTTGCATGGTTTCATAGTGGGATACCTACCTTGCCTATCCATATTTTACGAGGTCTGTTAACAACTCCCCTGTTCATCTTCTCATAATACATCATTTTATTGTCTCCTATTCTTTACCTTACTTATAATCCAGTCTGTTAAAGCACAGAGAATGAAACAGGTAGGGGCGCATACTAATATACAGGGGAATATCTCAGACCAGTTAAATATCATAATGTACCTTTCATATAAGGACAATCCAATGAGTCAATCTCAGTACACGGGGAGTCCCCGTCAAAGTAATTCTTCCCATCATCGTATTTCAAGGTACATTTGTACCAGTAGAAATAGGTATTCCCTTCTCCACCTACCTCTGCCTTACAGCAATTACACATCGGTATATTCTCAATTGGTTTCATTCTTTAACCCCTCAAACCATTCATGAAATTCATTTTGTCCATTCTCAAATTCAAGTAGTTCACTACATTCATTAGAAGATACTGTTCCTATGCTATCAAAAAATTTATCCACTTTACGCCTGTTAAACCATAGTCTATCCCAAAACCACCATCTTAATTTCCAATATAAATCATCCACCCAAATACCCAATCTATCCTTAATAATCAGGGCTATCGGTGGGAATATCGCCACATCACGTTCTGTAGTCTTACCATACCCCAAATGAGGGCAGTGACCATTCTCTAAACATATATGGGAGGGGAGTTCCCTGTCGCATGGACAATATCCATTATCATCAGTATCTCCAAAACAAAAAGCTTCAATACAAAGATTAGTCCACATCATTCTCCTCATAGATAATACTCATTTCAAGTTCCGTAGCCCGTTCAATCTCTTCTTTGGTTCCTTCTGATGTTTCCCAACCTTTAAGGACATAGAGTAAATCAGAAGCCATTACCAATTCCAAGCAGCAATCAAGTATAAATCTGTCAGTGAATCTACCCCCCAGGTTTCTGGTATTCATATGAGGGCAAATCACAGTCCACCCCTTATCCATTAATCGAATCATGGCTTCTTCAGCGTGTCTTATATTAAGTTCACGCTGGTACTCAGTCTCGGCTCTATACGGGCCAGCGATGTATGCTTTAAGCATCATTCCTCCTTATATCAACAAATGTCAAGCTATCTGGTAGATTAATCTTATGAGTGAACCATGCCGTAGCAAACCAACTCCCAGACCCCGTACCAGAAGGTGTCTCAAAATTAAATCTCTTGTTTGGTATTAGTAATTTAATGCCATACTCACGATAAAGAGATTGCCTGAACTTCCCCTCTAATGCAGTCAGTGGCATAAGAAGTGCAAACGGCAATCCCGTTTCATAGCATCTTGCAATAAATTTATCTTTTATAGAATAAGGGGGATTGGTGATTATGCAATCACAAATTGGGATTGTGGAAGATAGGAAATCAGCATCCCCCACAACAACTGAATACCCTTTATTTACTAATCCATCTGCCAATCTTCCCTTTCCCCATGCACATTCCCAGACAACCCACCGTTTAGGGATGTAAGGCAACAAAATATCGACTGCCTCTGGCGGTGTTTGGAATTGGTCACTATGCCCTGCTGCAACAGGGACTTTTGGGTTTAATCCTTGTGGAACCAACTCATCACCTTCTGGAACCAGTTCTTCACAGCACAATTTCTGCACCACGCATACTCCTCCATCTTGTAATCGTCATGCCTTAGAGCCATGAACCTACCGCACTTAGGACAGTGTCTAATCATCCCCAACTCCAACAGATATTAACTCTATGTTTTCGGGTAAATTCCTCCATAACCCACCTACAAAGAAACTGTCTTGCCAATACAAATGCGATTTAACCTTATTATTAAAATCCACTACCTTATCCCTGCGGTCAATTACTGCTTGCTTATATTCTTGCACCTGCATTAAATTAGAAGAATCAAAAAGAGTTCCATCTCCAATACTAGATGGAATCCCATCATACAATTTACTAATGGCTAAATCATATTGTTCTATATTTTGTTCATAAAACGCCACTATCTGATTAACAGCAGCTATCTTCCCAAAAACAATAGCCGGTATAGTTATTGCTAAAAATGCTACGGATATTACTGATGTTATCCCCAATAACCACAAAACATCTCCTTTAGTATTCACCTTGTTTTGGGGATTTACTGCATAAGCCCTACTGACAATAAATGTCAATAAGACTACAACAACTATAATCCCTATCGGTAGTAATATTAACCCCATTTTAACTCCTCATTAGACAATGCTTTTACATCTTTCGCTCTATGCAATTCATCAATGTAATTTATAACCCACCTTGAAGCTACCTGGATTAGTTGGGAATAAAGTTCTGGATCGTCAAGTAAATTCTCAATAACTTCCCTGACTTCGGCATATTTGAAATGCCCTTCCTGCTGGTGGGGGTTCCTCTTAAATAATGGGAACTTTTTACCCCAAGATTCGTTTATTCATACATCCTCCAAAGGACACCAATCAGGAATAGAACCATACCAAAGGTCGGTTAGTTCCTTTTTCTTTTTAGTACACTTACCGTTATTTGCATAAGGACATTCCGCACAAGTCTCATAATTAAAAGTAATAGTTTCCTTTTTCATGTTTCTACCGTTACCTTCTCCTTATCTGGATTGATATGTATAACCGGAGTCCCTATTCTACTGGGGGCATAGCCCTTCTTCTCGGCATAGGAAATACCCATATTAGCACCGCCTTTGGGTTGGGTATAGGCAGTTAGCCAAGAGCCTGTCATAGCAGCGATTAAGGGGATGTCCTTTATCTTCCCATTTACACACTTCAATCGGTGGGGTGATTTGATAACTATGTCGTGTAAATGCCCCATTAAATAGATATCGGCCTGTACATCATTAACAAGACGCATAAGTCTCATCAACTTACCACCATCTGAAGCGGCTGCACCAGAACCATGCCATGCAAATATCTGATACATTCGCCTAGTCCCACCTGCCCGTTCAAATACAAGTTCAACAAAACAGGCATAGCTTAGAAACGGAACACTCAAGTCAGTACATAGATGCCTTGCTATATCATCATCGTGGCGGTCATGGATTGTTTCCTCGTGGTTGCCGGTAAGAAGTCCGAGACATTTATCCTTAATTGGCATGAACAATTTAGAGAGCCATTCCTTTTGTGAGTTTACTATATCTCCCTGGTTCACCCAAGAGGCAAGCCCATAAGCTCCCCACCTTTTGTCCTTGGTAGTCACGCAATCACTGTAATCACCCATCCCAATCCATAAAGCACGTTTATTGTGCTTGATTTCGTCAACCTTTTCTTTAATCTTACTTTCAGCACAATGAATAGACCCTGCATGAATATCACCCAGACCGTATAAATCAAATACATCAGGTCTTGAATGAGTTATTACCTTCTTGATTACTTCCATAGCACCTCTCTAAGCCCTCACAGTCAATGAGAACGGGCTTTCACGACATCTCCTGTATCTTTGCTTGGTACAACGAAATTAGCCCCGTCAATTCTTCCACTGTAAAAGTCTTTCTTTCGTGGGATTTTTCTTCCAGGTATTCGTCATAACCTGCGCCGTACTTTTCTATTATCTTTCTCCTGTACTCAAGTATAGAGTTTGGGTCAAAGCAGTTACATCTTACGCATTCACCGTGTACATTAGTGGGGTCAAATCTTGTTGCGTTAAACCGTCTGCTCATAAAGTGTCCGGCCTGAAGATTCTCTTGTGACCCGCAGATAATGCATTTCTTATCACGCTTCCTAATATATTCGCTAAACACCTTGTCCAACTGTGCCTTGAGAACTCTAACGCTTTTCATCTATCCCAATTATACAATTATAAAGATTTGTTGTCAAGCCCCCATTCCTTTAACTTCTTATCTAAATTATGCTGATAAACCGCCTTGAATATTTTGGGTTTCTCCCCTTTATGTGGGTAATAATCACTATCTTCTATTTTAATACCTGTTTTCTTTATCCAATCCACCACTTCCTTTATCCCTGCCCGTTTACCTCCATCGAAGTCATTGTCTAAACTACTTTTTATGCAGTCATTGAATCCCTTTTCATAACCTGCCTTAAATGAGATTTCCGCTTGGTCTTTATGGCAATAAATGTTACAATGCTTTGACTTTATTACTATCGTATCTTTAGCTTCCATCATTCCCCCTTACTACTCGAACCTATTTTGTTTTTCTGTAACCTAATATAAACAGAAATATTTTCATTCCCCCTCCTCGGTAAGAGATTGCCAGGGTACATGGTTGCTTATCTCACAAAACCCCAATTCGTTTTCATACAACCCCAAACTCTCAACTATCCGTTCCCGTTCCTCTTCCTTCACCTGTTCCTTACACTCACGGCACAGGTCACGCAGGCCGTTACCGTTCTCATCAAGGGGATGGACCAGTAAGCACAGGATTGTGGGGTATCCGCCCTAAGTGCTTCTTGTGCTATCTGTTCCCTAAGATTATCTGTCATGGCTACTCCTCCAATGCTTTCTTATCCTTGTCTAGTTAGGCCTGAGCGATTCTTTCCACATCAGTCTCATCGCAAAATGGGCAATCCATCGTTTCTACTCCTTCCCTTCCAGCCACTCTGATAAGGGGATAACTTTATGGTAGCCTGCTGGTATATAGTCCGATAGTTCCTTGCGAGCCAGTTCCCAAGCATCATATTGTTTCTTATAATCAGGGATAGGGCCGCTTTTATCGGCAAACCCGAAAGGATTATCTGCATTTCTTATATCATTTATTACTTGCTGTTCCACTTCCACCATAATCCTGTACTTAGGGTCGGCTAACTTGAGGAGTTGTTTCACCGCCACGTTACGTTCATATCCAATACTTTCGTTAGATGGCTCAGTAAAGTTTTGGCACTCCAATAATTCCTCTGGTGTCAGTAGCAATTCTTCTATCTTCATCCTTCTCCTTTATAATCGGCTCAAGCCTGCCATCAGGATACATTCTTACACCACCGTACTTGTCAAGGTACTTCTTGTAAAGCTGTTTCTGTTTTTCTTCTTTAGTCATCATTCCCCCTTACTTCGTTTAGAAGCCGTCTAATAGAATTACGATTTCCACCATTACTATCAAGAGCAATACCAGCTCTACCAACAACACAATCCATCCCCACTGTATATCCATATTATTTGTCAAGACTTATTTATATATCCTGTTTTACTACAGAAGTTACAGGGGATAGAAGTAGTCCCTTGTTTCTTCCAGCCTTTACCCCAACAGTTTCTACATTTAACTATCTCTCTTATATCAGAAAAGTTTGCGCCATAATCCGTAATGCTGAAAGCCCACGTTCTCCCTGTGGCACGACCTTTAGGTGACTTAACCTTCCCAATGGTCAGCATACTTTCATTCTCACCAAGCGAATCTATCCTTAATTCAACGTCAGCATATCGTTGTGTTCTCTCGCCACCCTCACCAAACTCAGCGTCTTTGTTCTTTTGAAGAACTACTACAGCGACTCCGTTGCCAACTCGGTCTTTAATCTTCTTCATAACACCATCAATCAAATAGTATTCCCCATTAAGTGAAATCCAGTCTATAATATTAAGACAGTCCGGTTCTACATAATCCTCATAATCGGAACCAACGGGCAATAGTGAAAATCCAAACGTTCCATCGTCGTTAAGGAGATTAGACCAATTCATTCTTTTGAGTCGCCTTACAAACTTAGGGCTTATCTTCCCATCAGCAGCCGTGTATTCACTTCCCATTAAAAAGGCTGGCATAAGCCCTAAGTTTTCTGCCATGATTGATAGAGCCATAGTAGTTTTGCCCTGATTAGAACGTCCTGTAACTAAAATCATATCACCGGGGAATACTTCCAAGGAATCCTCAAACCCAAACTCACTCTCCTCCTCATTGTAGTTTCGTGGAAACCTGAAATCAAGAGGAGTTTCGTTTTCATTGTCTAATCTTGTAATTGGCTTGATAGGCAATAAGACTTTATAAACCCCATCATTTTTCCCTGAAGGCTTAACAGTTCTGTCCTCGATAAGCCTTCCCATTAAAACCCTTAAACTGTTCCACTGTGGAGTATTAGGATTTATTTTTAGTTCGTCTCGTAGGTATTTCAACGAGACTTCCCTGCCTTGACAGGTTTCAAGAAATTCCTTTACTGCGTCCGTTAATCGCTCTGTCATATACCATCCTTTACTTGTAACGGTTGTAACTCATGTAACGGGTTGTAACGGGATGTAACTTTGATAGGCGTAGTTTGTAACTCTTGTAACTTTGGTTTGTGTGTGGTTAGGCACAGTAGTGTTACACCTCGTATATATAAAAAGTTTATTCATAAGAATTATAAGTCTTATAAAGGGAGGTAGGGGGTTTCTTATCAAGGTTATAATGATGTTGGAAATGAGCATCCATGTTCGCTTTTAATTCCATAGTATCTGCCTCTATCTTATCAAGGTTGGTTTCTTCTGGGATATACTCTAGGCAATGGTTACAGTAAGAGGGGACTGCAACAGTCTCTCGCCTAGTTCCATAGTAGCCAGTCCTTACCCTTGATAAGAACCGGCCCCTGGAAGATGGGCAATCATCATACTTGATACATTTAATCATAATAACCTTTTAGTTGGTCTGGGGGCAGGTGTCTATTCCACCCGTGTTAATAGGGCAAGAGATGTACTACCTACAATACCCCCACTTTCGCCATCGGTTTGTAAGCTTCCCCGCTGCTCGTTTTCACCCCCAGACCTGTTAGCCATCCTACCCCCTTTCTAAATAAATGGTTGTAGGTATCCGTAGCACCAGTTAATGACTGCTACGCATGATTCAGTTGGTGGGGTTTCGTTCTGTTCAAGTTTACCTGCTATCCATAGTTCAGTAATAAGTTTTGCTGCTACCTGCGTTTCAATTGAGTGCTGCCTTTCACGGTCTGATACCCTTTCAGGTGCAGGATTTATTACTGTAGTTTTTACATCCTTCATGACCGCCTGTTCATTAGGTGCAGGTTGTGGTTGTTGGGGCGGGGGCATGTCCACTGGTAACACATCAATTACGTTCCAGAATTGCCCCTTCTTCTCCATTTTGAAATCAGCCCTTGATCCTATAACCAGAATAGGCCACTTCTGTTCAAGTTGATTCCAGATGTTTTTGACAGTGGTTTGCCCATTGCTCTCATTGGTTACGGTTACTTTGAGGTACTCGTCACCTTTTGAGCTAAAGGCTTGCTCTACGTTTTCAATTTTACCTATCATTTCCCCTCCTTCTTTTGGTTTTCCCATTCTTCGCAGGTGTCACCAGTCATTGTTAAACAAGGATTGTCTGATAGGTTACACCACTCAATTTCCCCTTTAGTATCGCTGTCTTTGTTGCGCCCTTGTATACAACATTGATAATAACACTTTTCGAATTTATCTTCTTCTACTATATCGGTATGTTTATCGTGATATGATTCACTCATTCCTTCTCCTTTAAGATATAAACTTTATTACAATAAGGACATAACTTTCTATCATAAGCATACCATGCTGAAACGTGACTTGATTTATTCGGGCATTTTAGGCTGTCCATCCTTCTTCTCCTTATTATAAACCTTTTCCCATTCTTTTACAAGCCCCTTTTCGTAAGAGGCATCCTTGCCGTTCTTCTCCATAGTCTTGATAACCTTTTTCATAGAGTTTATCTGATAAGAAAGTTTGAATCTCATTTTACACTCCAAAGGTAAGACATATTGGTTTGACCTGGAGAATGGGTAGGTAAGATTTTAACCTTTCTTTTCTGGCAATAGTAACATTCGGCGGTCTGGTCGGTTGACGGTAAACTCACTATGACCTGATTCTTGCATGAGTAGCATCTAGTAAAGCCTTTCATCTCAACCCTCCTTCGCAGTTAGCTAGTAAGTCGCACTATTTTAATGAAGAAGAGATGCGACTATATCTTGATTCATAGCTCTCCTTTATGTTCCCGAAATTTGCTTCGGGAACATCCTGTAACCGCTAGCTTGTCTAATTCTGCTTTGAAGAGATTGCATACCTCGTATTTTACCCATTGTAAACTAAAAATATCTGTTTGTCAATCCCCCTTGACAAACTTATTTTTATATTGTAGAATTAAGGTGGAGGTGAGAATATGAGAGAGATTAAGTTTAGGGCATGGGATAAAGAGCAGAATAAGATGCTGACATTTAATGACGGTATGGATGGAGAGTATAGATACCACCTTTGTTGGTGGCAATCATCTAAAGTCCCATATCCTGCATTATATAAGAATAGTTGTTGTGCTAAACAGGATGATTATAAAATCATGCAATACACAGGACTAAAAGATAAGAACGGCAAAGAGATTTACGAGGGAGATATTGTAAGGAATGGTAGCACTCACGGGAATGACCCTAAACAATTTACTGTAGTCTGGAATGAAAGAGACGGTGCTTTTAATGGGAGGGTGGGAGTTAGTAGATTACCTATGTCTTGTGCTTATTGGTTTTATGGTGATTGTGAAGTAATCGGTAACATCTACGAGAATCCCGAACTATTAAAATAGATTGTGCAACTGTTGCAATATGTAGGGGAGGTTAAGATGGAAGAATATTATTGTAAAGTGAACGAAAGTCCGAATAGAAATCAATCTTATTTTCCTGATAATGCCGTAAAGGGGTTTGAGGCGGGTGTCTATGCTGGTAGAAAAGAAGTAGTGGGGTGGGTACAAAAGAATTACTTAATACCAAGCCCAACAGATAAAGCGGGACAAGCAGAATGGCAAGCCAAACTCAAGGAATGGGGAATTGAGTAAATCAATAGATTTAAGTGAACTATATAAACCACACCC
>Ga0180007_10007058_pt1 | contig 10745 bp, 8 predicted proteins | sample MM_PC_MetaG_FD_121122 | JGI IMG/M metagenome (GOLD analysis project Ga0180007, IMG submission 121122) | Groundwater microbial communities from the Aspo Hard Rock Laboratory (HRL) deep subsurface site, Sweden - MM_PC_MetaG | ecosystem: Environmental > Aquatic > Deep subsurface > Groundwater...
AGTATCGCTACGGCTATCAAAAAGATAGTGACCAGGGTTATTGCCGCACCCTTCTTGAAAGAACCAGGAGAATAGACAAATTTAACCTTATGCTCTCCTTTCTCTAAGAAGACCGCCCGAAAGTTACAGTTTGCATAGTAGATGTGAGTCTCTTTTTCATCAACATAAGCCTTCCAGCCAGGGTAATGACTATCTGTAAGCACCAAATACCCTGAGTTGGTCATCTTGGCGGAAATCTCAACCCTATCGTCTTTATATTTCAGAATTTTACAGTCTGAACCCTCTGTGTTTTCAGAGCCTTCGGGTCCCTGCTCCTCTAAAATCACCCTTTTTCTTGGATTAAACCACTCAGAGCACAGAATATCAATAATGGTGTTTGGATCCTGCACAAAGAATGATTTTCCCACAATATATGCTCTGGGAAACACATCTTTATTCTCATAAATCTTCACAGACGGAAGTTGCCAGTCAACCTTTATCTCCTTTACCACTGGAAGGTTCAAAGAAAAGCAGGAAACGACATACTTTACATTAAGCAGACTCAAAAGCCTCAGAATATGTGGTGGAATCTCTCCAGTATAGCTTGCTGAATCCAGGCGTATCTCTCCAAGTTTCATCTCAAAGATGTATGGTCTGATGGGAAAGAAGGTTAGATATATCCCCGGGCTCTGGAGTCCGTATTCAAGGTTTGTGCTCGCAGAGAGAACCTCCCTGTGCTTAAGATACACATCGGAATTCTTCCAACCATAAGTAAAATAAAGGTTGTTTCTGGTGATAACAGAGCCAACAGAATATATTCTATAAATGGATGTATCTTGCTTCAGAAACTTGACGGATTCAGGTGGGTTGAGCCACTTTTTTGCAGAAATGGTCGGGTTGTGGTGGCTTCCAAACCTGAAGAGGTCAAAGAAAGCAATGGAGATTATAAGGAAGAAAAGAAGATACTTTAGCCTTGATTTTACCCTTTTTCCTATCTCCTCCAAACCAAAGGCAGCCAGAAGAGCCAGAGAGAATCCAACAATCAACAAAAATCTATTTGGGAATCTGTAGCTTGATAGGGGTGGTAGCTTGAAGAGAAAGAATAGTGGGCTATATTTACCAAGGGAGAGGATAAGAGAGAGAATAAAAATAATGGCGAAGATAAGGATATATTTGTTCTTCCTTATTTTGGCTATAGCCAGACAAGAGAGAATGAGAGGGATGATACCGACATATCCTGTATTTTCCCAGAAAAGCCCGCCCCACGGCGTTTTATAATTGGCCAAATATGGGTCACCATAGTGGTATGGAAAGAGGAATGTCAGAAGTTCCTTAGGGTGAAAAGGAAACCTCGTGAGCTCATGGATAGCACCACCCAATTTTCTCCCTGATTGCTCCAAGAGCTCCATTGTAGGAAGAAGCTGGCAGGCAGAAAGCCCAAGACCAATGATAACCATTATTGGAAGGAAGCTAACCTTATAAATGATACCAGAGGCTATTTTCTCTCTCTTTTTCTTCTTCAAGCTAAGGCTTGTCAGAACCCTGAGGATAAAGTATAGAACAAATATCAGATTTGTATAAACCATGATTTGGGGATGTCCGGTAAATATTTGAAAAGAGAGAATAACCCCAGCCAAAATGGGAAAGATGAACCTCTGCTCCTTTATAAACCTCTCTCCAAAGTAGAATAATAAAGGAAACAGTGATGCTGTCTGGATATTGGATGGGTGCTTTACATGGGTGATGAGGTATCCAGAGAAGGTAAAGACTACAGAAGCCAGAAGGCAAGAGGCAAAACCAAGACCAATCTCCCTGCAGAATAAATAGGTGGCAAAGCCTGCTATCAAAAATGTGAGCAGGGTAGTGAGGTTATAAGCAATATATGGAGGGAAAAGAAGAAAAGAGAGAAAATTTAATGGATAGAATGTGCCCATCTCACCCTCAGAAAGCAAGGGAATGCCTGAAAGAAGATTTGGACACCAGAGAGGAAGCCTTCCATCTTTAAGTGAATCCGAGAGAAACTTCTTGATTTGCCAGTAACAGTCAGTTAGATCGCTATATCCTAAATCCCCAGTTATCCAGAAACCTCTGAAGGTTGCGGCATCAAAGAAATAGATACAGATTACCAGCAAAAGAAAAAGGGTTGCAAAAAGGTTCTTCATCGTGTTAAAGTATGATAGCAAAAAGAGATTTGCGTCAAGTGTCAAATTAGGTAAGCATTCAGGTAGTGTAAGAAAAGGGGATATGGGGATTATGGAGATAAGGGGATAAAATTTGAATTAAAAATTAAGAATTAAAAATTAAAAATGAATAATCTCCATATCCCCATTATCTCCTTATCCCCTTTCATTACACTTTTAATATATAGCCTGAACGGTTACTCCCTTTGTGGAAAACCTGTGGAAAAGTGTTTTAAGAAGAGAAGGATGTTTGAGATAGAAATTTTTGGTCTCCAAAAGAATATGTGTTTAGACTTACTGAACCTAAAAAAAGTAAATGTTTTTTCTCGCCTAATTCTTTTATTTTCAATGAGTTATAGCGTTTTCCACACCTGTGAATAAAATGGGGATAAATAGCTTACCAGAAAAATAAAGGGATGGAGAGGGTAAGAAGAAGAGATTTGTGGATTTTGACAAGGATTTAATAACCTGTGGAAAACTTGTGAAAAAATGGAAAAAGAGCTTTGGGAAGAGGTTTTGAAAATATTAGAAATAGACATACCAGAGGAGAACTTTGGGCTTTGGCTCAAGCCTATCAAACCCATCTCCTTTGCTGGCGGAAAATTTAAGGTCGCCATACCTAACCGCTATTTTAAGGAACAGATAAACAGTAAATATAAAGAGGTTATTGAAAAGATTCTCTGTGGATTAACAAATACTTCTGTAGTTCTTGAGTATAGCCTGGACTCCTCCATCAAAGAAGGCTTCATCCAAAAAGGAGGCACTAAAAGCAAGCCAAAGCACTCTGTAATTCCTCCATCCCTGAACCCAAAATATACCTTTGAAAGTTTTGTTATCGGAGAGAATAACAGCTTTGCCCATGCAGCAGCCTGGGCTGTAGCTGAAAAACCTGGCCTCGCCTATAACCCCTTATTTATCTATGGTGGTGTTGGGCTCGGAAAGACCCACCTGATGCATGCTATTGGCAGGCACATCTTCACAGCGAATCCAAATACAAAGATAGTCTATGTTACCACAGAGCAGTTCACTTATGAATTTGTAGATGCAATAAAAGAGGATGGTTCCTTAAAATTTAAGGATAAATATAGAGGGATTGACCTTTTATTGGTTGATGACATCCAATTTTTAGGAGGAAAAGAAGGCACTCAGGATGAGTTTTTCCATACATTTAATGCCCTTTATGAACTGCGAAAACAGATAGTTTTATCAAGTGACAGAACCCCAAAGGATATTCCAACAGTAGAAGAGAGATTGAGATCAAGGTTTGAGAGTGGTCTGATGGTTGATATACAACCACCAAATTTAGAGACAAGAATTGCCATATTAAAAAGATTGGCAGAAAAAGAGAATATTTTTATACCTGAATCCATTTTCTATCTTATAGCTGAAAAGATAAAGGCAAATATTCGTGAATTAGAGGGGGCAATAATAAGGATAATTGCCCATTCTGTCTTAAAAAATATAGAGATAACTGAAGAGTCAGTAAATAGAATATTAGAGGATATTATTGAAAAAAAACCCCAAATTATTTCTATAGATTCTATTCAAAAAAATGTGGCAAAATACTTTAATGTCCCTCAAATAGAGCTTAAATCTAAAAAAAGGAATAGGTCTATTTTACTTCCGAGGCATATTGCTATGTATCTCTGCAGACGATTAACAAAAATTTCCCTTCCTGATATTGGACGGGATTTTGGAGGAAAGGATCATACCACTGTAATTCATGCTTGTAGTAAAATAGAAAAAGAGATAAAAAGGGATGAAAATTTAAAAAAAATTATTGAAATTTTATCCACAAAATTTTAATAATATTAGTTAATAAGATGTTTATAAGGTGTTAATAAAAAATTTATATTTTTATAAACATTTTATTAAATTATAATGTTGATAATAACCCCATTAAAAAGAGTAGGTTAAATGAGTTATTAAGATATTAACTTCTTAATAACAACAGGAGGTATTTATAATGAAGATATTTTGTAATAAAGAGGTGTTAATAAACCAAATTCAAAAGGTACAAATAGCTAATATTAAATCCACATTACCTATATTAAATAATATATTTCTTGAAACAAATAATGGTTATTTAACTACACTTGGAACTGATATGGATATATCTATAAAATTTAGACAAAAAATAGATATAGAAAGAGAGGGTGCAATACTTTTGCCAATTAAAAGGCTTATTAGTATTATAAATAGTCTTTCTAAGGAGATAGAGATAGATGTTGATGAAAATTGTAAAGCAAGTATTACATCAGAGAAATTTTCTTCTCATCTTATTGGAATTAAAAAAGAGGAATATCCTATATTTCCAGAGGTTAATTGGAAGGTATCTTTTAATCTGCCATTAGAAAGTTTATTGGATATGTTTAAAAAGACTGTTTTTTCAGCCTCGCCAGATGAGACTTTTATACCTTATTGTGGAATATTAATGATATTAGAAGAAAAAAAGGTGATATTAGTCTCTACAGATGGACATAGGTTGAGTTATATAAAAAAAGATATAGATGTAGATAAAAATATAAAGGTTATTATTCCTATAAAGACTATTCAAGAGGTGATAAGGGTATTTAAGGGAGGAGAGGGTAAGATAAAAATATCCCTGACAGATAAAGAAATATGTTTTGAGCAGGAGAATCTTCTGCTTATTTCAAGACAATTAGATGGAGATTTTCCAAATTATAATAATGTTATTCCAAAGGAGGGTTTAATAGAATTAAATTTAGATAGGGATAATTTTAATTCTGTTGTAAAGAGGGTCTCTTTAATGTCAGATGAAAAGAGGAATTCTATAAAATTTAATCTGAAAAAGAATCTTCTTTTAATAAGCACCTTCACCCAGGAGGTAGGTGATGCAAAGGAAGAGATAGAGGTAAATTATTCTGGAAAGGAGATTGAAATAGCCTTTAATCCTAAATATATTATAGATGTTTTAAAAATTCTTACAGATGAAAAGATAATATTTGGTATTACTGAGCAAGCCAATAAAGGGATAATAAGGCAAGAGGGAGAAGATTTTTTATATATACTTATGCCGATGAGGATATAAAATTAGTTGATGGTTGATAGTTTATAGTTGATAGTTAATAGGCTATAAACTATAGACTATAAACTATAGACTAAATATGAGAAGGGTAAATAAATTAGAAAGGATAGATCAGGTTATAAGAAGGGTGTTGAAGGGTTGTGGAATAGAAGAGGATGTCCTTGGAGAAAGGTGCTTAAAATTGTGGCCTGAGGTTATGGGAAAAAGGGTGGCTGATAAAAATAAACCTCTTTATGTGAAAGATAAAATCCTTTTTATAAAATCAGAAAGCCCTGTCTGGGCAAAAGAGCTATCCTTTTCCAAAAAGGATATTATCAAAAAAATGAATAATAGATTAGATAAGAGATTTATAAAAGATATTATAAATGTTTAAGATAAAGGCTCTTATTATAAAGAATACCTTAAAAACCCTATTAAAAGACCATTCTTTACTAAAGCTCATCTTTGTTGGCACGCTTTCATCCCTCCTTCTTTTTACGGCATTCTTTATTACCTATAAATTCTTTTCTTTTGTGAGGGTATTCCCTTTTTCCGATCTTTTAATTCACCGCAGTCTCTCCCTTTTCTTTCTCGTCATCTTCTCTATGCTCATCTTCTCTGTGCTTATCACCTCTCTACCCCTTCTTTATAAATCAAGCGAGAGGTTGTTTCTTATGGGCTTGCCGATAAAAACCTCCTCTATATTTAAGATAAAGTTTGCAGAATCCGTGGTTTTATCTTCCTGGGCAGCTCTCCTGCTTTGCCTGCCCATTCTTATTGGTTGGCAGGTTTCTGTAGGTTGCTCTCTTTTGGTCTATCCTGTTGCCATATTTTCCTTAAGTTTTTTTGTCATAATCTGTGGTGTTATTGGAACAGCCATCTCCCTTCTTCTCTCCTCTATCTTCTCTTTAAGAAGGGGACAGGCTCTTTTTATAGGGCTCTTTTTCCTGTCTCTTCCCTTAGTTATCTTCTGCACAAAATTTGGCATATTTAAGGAGACGCCACAGGAGGCATTTGCCTTCTTCTCAAAGATAATAGACTCTATGGGATTTTCTACACACCCGCTTCTTCCCTCTGTCTGGTTTGTTGAGGGGATTGATGGGATGAAAAAGGGGGAGTGGAGAGAGAGCCTGTTTCTCCTTTCTCTAATGGCAACAACAGCAGCCACTTTTTTCATCTTTCTCTCTAAAATGGCAGATTCTCTGTATCTTAGTGGAATAGACCTTATGGAGGGCAGTGGTTCATCCTCTAAATATAAAGAGGCTTTCTGGATACGAAAGGTGCTCTTCTTTCTTAAGCCAGGTTTCAGATCGCTTATTATCAAGGATATTCTCTTGTTTCTTCGCGACCCGCTTCAGTGGAGCCAGTTTCTCATCTTCTTTGGTATCCTCTTTGTCTATATCCTGAATCTTCCGAGGGCAGGATATGAGATAGACCTTCCCTACTTTAAGTCCCTCACCTTCTTCCTGAATATATCTGCCATTGGTCTTGTTATTTCTACTCTAACCACAAGATTTCTTTTTCCCTTAATCTCGCTTGAAGGAAAGAGGTTTTGGATTCTCGGTTTAGCTCCCATTACACGAAAAGGGCTTCTCTTGGAAAAGTTCTTTCTCTCTACCTGCCTTTTTTTGCTCATTACAGAATCTCTAATGGTTCTGCTCAACCTTATCTTAAAGACTGAAGGATTAGCCTTCTTTTTCTCTTTAGGTTGTATCGGGGTAATGACCCTGACGCTTACTTCCCTGTCTGTTGGGCTTGGTGCGGTCTATCCTGTCTTTTCTAAGGAGGACCCATCCTCTATTGTCTCATCGTTAGGTGGGACAATAAACGCCATTATCTCCCTGCTCTATGTCATCATTTCTGTGGCTTTGGTAGCCATTCCTGTTCAATTGTATATACTCCACAAATTTCCCTATCGGCAGTTGGTTTTATATCTCATAGCCTCAATAAGCATGTTTATAGTGATGAGCCTCTTTTGTTCCCTGGTACCGATGATAAAAGGCATAAGGTCATTGGAAGGGGTTGAGACTTAAAATATATAAATTTCTTGACTACTCTTCATTAAAGTGATATAATCTTATCAAGATGTTTAAGGAAGGAACCGCTATAGTTCATCCCCTTCAAGGGGCAGGTATGATTGAGGCAATTGAGGAGCATAAAGTCCTGAATGAGAGCCATAAATATTATGTGATCAGGCTGTCGACTGGAAGCATGAAGATTATGATTCCAGTTGAGTTGACAGAGAAGATAGGTTTGAGGAAGATTGCAGAGAAAGAAGAGTTTGAAAAGGTCATAACTATATTGAAAGGAGAGGAGGAGAAGATAGTGGTTAATTGGAAATCTCCTTATGCTGAGAACCTTTTGAAGATGAAAGAGGGGTCTATTTATAAAGTTGCGGAGGTAGCCTGCAACCTCTCTTGCCGAAGCAAAGAAAAGACCCTGTCTATTGAAGAGAAGAGGCTTTTTGAGAATGCTTGTAATGCTATTTCTACAGAGATGGCTTATATTTATAAGATGAAGATTGCTGAGGCAGATACTATGGTCAGAAGAACCTTAAAAGAAGGAAGGGCACAGGTCTCTTTTAGGGAGGTGCCAAAATGAGGTGGTTGGGTTTAGCTGTGTGTTTAGTGGGGAGCTATTTATTGGCTGGATGCGCGGCCATGTCAACAGAGCCAAAGGCTACAGTTGATAGGTCTATGGAGACAGAGCTTCCCGACTATACAGGTCCAAAGGCAAAGATAACTGTAAGCAAATTTTCCTGGAAGGCTGATAGAAAAGAAGCAGGCGTAACAGAGGGTCTTCAGGATATGCTGACGACGATCCTTGTCCAATCAAAAAGATTTAGAGTGGTGGAGCGGCAGGAGTTTTCTGCCATAAAAGATGAGATAGCCCTTGGTGAATCTGGATATATTGGGAAGGGTGAGGGTGCACAGAAGGGCAATGTAAAAGGGGCTGACATTTTAGTTGTGGCGGCAATAACCGGTTGGGAGCCTGAGACTGAAAAGACTGAAGCAGGATTAGCAGGTCTTATCCCGCAGGCAAAGATATTGGCAGGTATAAAGGGTGCAATTAAAAAGTCAAGTATGGCTATGGATATTCGTATCATTGATGCCTCTACATCAGAGGTTCTGGCTGCCACCCGCGTTGAGGGTGAAGCAAAAGAGATCAGCTTAGGAGGATTAGCTGGTGTATTTGGCTCTGTGCCACTTGGAGGAGGGCTCTCCAAGTATAGCAAAACACCGATGGAGAAAGCAGTAAGGGTGTGCATGAAAGAGGCAATAAAGTATATTATTGATAATACACCAAAAGAGTATTTTAAGTATTAAAAATGTGTGCATCAATAGGGATTGTCAAGGGAATAGAAGAAGGAAAGATTGTCTGTCTTGAAAAAGAGGTAGATGTAAAAAGTTTGGATTGGAACGCTCATCCAACCTTCAGCAAAGGTGTTTCCCTAAAACATCTAATAAAGGGAGAGTCTACAGGTGGTAAATTCAGTTGCCACTTAGTGAAAATAGAATCTAACTGTGAAATTGGAGAACATATCCACGCGGATAAATGGGAGTTGCATGAGATTATTGAGGGCACTGGCAAGGGCATTCTTGCTGATAAAGAAGTCTGCTATAAGTTGGGTGTTTTTATTGTGATTCCTGAAGGGGTAAAGCATAAGGTTATCGCTGGTGAAGAAGATTTGTATCTGCTGTCAAAATTTGTTCCAGCTTTAGTCTGATGTGGCAAGATTTATTTTATTTTGAGGAGGTGAAAATTAGAGAAATAAAAAGGCAAAGAAGATGAGAAAAAGATGGATAATAATACTTCTTCTTGCCTCAGGGTTTGGGTATTTAATCAAAGGAAGGTTTAATCCAGAATTTTTAGGTCTGGCTTTCGCAGGGGCATCTGGTTTATTGATAATAGGCATAGAGATACTTCTTAGACGAAATAGCACAATATCTCTTTTGGTTTTATCTTGTGGGTTGATTATAGGACTGATAGTTGCAAGCCTGAGCTCCATATTTATTAAAGAACCCATTCTTTTAATGGGATTAGCTATAGGGTTTTCATACTTAGGGTTGGCTTTATCCTATGAAAAAAGAAGGGATTTTATGCATTGGCTCTCTGAAAAGAAGGGAACTGGTCTTCCCAAAATGCTATTAGATACAAGTGCGATTATAGATGGAAGAATTTTAGCCGTGATGGAAAGCGGGTTTCTTTCTGGAGAGATTATCCTTCCGAGGTTTGTCTTAAAAGAGCTACAGAATGTTGCTGATTCATCTGACTCTCTTAGAAGGTCACGAGGCAGAAGAGGGCTTGACCTTCTGAAGAAGATGCAAGATATGGAGCCCCCTTTTGAGATAAATGAGACCCATATCCCAGAGGTAAGAGAGGTTGACGCTAAATTAGTTTTTTTGGCTAAGAAGCTAAATGCTGCTATTATAACCAACGATTACAATCTTAATAAGGTGGCAGAGATAGAAGGGGTTTCTGTCTTAAACATTAATGAGTTGGCTCAGGCAGTTAGACCTATACTTCTTCCTGGAGAGAGCTTTTTCTTGCAGATAGTGAAAGAAGGGAAGGAATTTGGTCAAGGGGTTGGTTATTTAGAAGACGGAACAATGGTTGTGATTGAAGATGGTGGGGGTTATTTGGGAAAGAAGGTGAAGGTAGAGGTAGGCAGTATTCTCCAGAACCCAGCAGGTAGAATGGTCTTTACCAAAGTAGCAAAATAATCTTACAGGGAGAATATTTAGCCACAGAGTTCACAGAGAGCACAAAGACTTTAACAGAATACAGATATTCTTTTGACACAGATGGACACTGATTTTCACTGATAAAATTTAAAAATTATCTGTGGGTATCAGTGTAGATCAGTGTCTAATAATCTAATTTTTATTCTCTGTGACCTCGGTGTCCTCTGTGGCAAGATTTTACATGAAAAAAGAGGCAATTGTTGTTGCCGCAGGAAAGAGTCAGAGATGTGGAGAAGATAAACTATATTTTTCCATAAAGGGCAAACCCCTCATATTCTACACATTAGAAAGAATTATTTCAGTCCTCAGCCATGTCTCTCTTGTTTGTGCCGAAGAAAAGCTCAAGTGGTGGAAGGATGTTCCATACAGGCTTAAGGTTATCCCAGGTGGCGCAGAGAGGCAAGATTCAGTATCTGCTGGACTTTCCGCATTAGATGAGGATACAGGCCTTGTTCTTATTCACGATGGAGCAAGACCTTTTGTGCAGGAGTGCTTGATTGAGAAGGTAATAGAAGAGGCGGAAAAAGAAGGTGCAGCAGTGGCTGGTCTTCCAATAACAGAGACCATAAAGCAGGTTGAAGGCCTTTGGGTAAAACAGACCTTAAGTAGAGACAATATCTGGTCTATTCAGACGCCACAAGCATTCAAAAGAGAGATAATCGTTTCTGCATATAAAAAAGGATATGAAGTCGGCTTCTTTGGGACAGATTGTGCAAGTCTGGTAGAAAGAGCTGGATTTGCTGTGAAGGTTGTCTTGGGAGACAAGGGAAATATTAAGGTGACAACGCGAGATGATCTAATAATGGCAGAGAA
>Ga0180007_10007059_pt1 | contig 10744 bp, 10 predicted proteins | sample MM_PC_MetaG_FD_121122 | JGI IMG/M metagenome (GOLD analysis project Ga0180007, IMG submission 121122) | Groundwater microbial communities from the Aspo Hard Rock Laboratory (HRL) deep subsurface site, Sweden - MM_PC_MetaG | ecosystem: Environmental > Aquatic > Deep subsurface > Groundwater...
TCTGAACCGATCGATCATCAGGATACCTCTGCCGGTAGATTCATGAAAGGCAATGATCAAGGGGTAAGCTTTAGATTGATCATAAGAATCCGGCTTATACAACTGGTAAGAGAAATCGCCAACCTTTTTCTCGATTACTTCGGCTTGAAGCGATAAAGAGATGAGGCTTAAGAAGATAACTGCAAATAACAGCTTTTTCATATCAGCATTATACCTCTAAGATGCAAATCTGTCTAAATGTGATATAATAAATCAATAAATAAAAGGAGGTTTTATGCGCAAGCTTACTATTTCAAAACTGGTCGAATTAAGCCTTCAGCGGACAAAACTGATCTTATTTAAGCCTTTTTCCTGGAAAAAATGGCTTTGCCTTTTGTTTATCGCCATGATGGCCGGCGCCCTGGGTAGCGGGACTATCAGCAGCAGCAAAAAGCAGTTGCAGCCGAAAACTGCCGAGGCAGTGGACTACGGCTACACCACCGAGCAAGATCAGGTCAAACCTCAATTCTATGGCTACTTTAAATCGGAAAATTACCCCTTTTATTACCAAAAATTCAAATCTAAGATCGCTTCCTTAACTATTGTCGGCTGGATAATACTAATGCTCTTAAGCCTGCCGCTGATTATTGTACTGCTCTGGTTAAGGGCGCGCTTTCAGTTTATCTGGCTGGAATCGATAATCAAAAATGACGCCTCTATCGCCGAGCCGTTCAAGCGCCACAAAAATAAAGGCGACTCGCTATTTAAGTTTTATTTGGCTGTCGTGGGCGGGATCTTAGCCGCTTTAGCTCTAATCGCTATGTGGGTATTTATAGTCGGGAATCTGACCGGATTATTTAGGCCGGATGCCTACTTTAATCTGGGTGGAATTATCGGCTGCTTTATCCTGCCGACAATGGCCTTGATCACTATTTTGCTACCGCTGATGATTATCGGCATAGCCGTTGAGCAATTCGTAGTGGTAATCATGAATCAGGAAAACTGCCTGATCAGTACAGCCGCAAAGAAGTTTTTAGCAGTTTATAAAACTAATCAAAAAGAGTTCTGGTTTTACCTGCTGGTCCTGATCGTTTTAAGCCTGGTCTGCGGAGTGATAGCCATGTTTGCGATCCTGATCTGCTTAGTACCTCTGGCCTTAGCCGGATCAATACTCATCGGCATCCCTTACCTGCTATTTAAAACCGGTGTGATTTTTATTGCCCTGGCGGTGATCATCGGCATCCCTTTTTTAGCGGTGGTTATTGCCGTAATCCTCAGCGTCAGCCTGCCGATTGCGGTATTTTTCAAAAACTTTTCGTTGTATTTTCTTTCCAGTTTAGACTGTGAGTATAAGCCGCTGGAGATCTCAAGTTAGGGCTTTGCGTTCCAGGAGAGCTTTACCTAAAGTAGCAGAATCAATATATTCAATCTGGGTGCCTAAAGGCACGCCAATAGCGATCCGGTAGATCTTGACCGGATAAGGCGATAATTTCTGGATCAAAAACTGGGCGGTAAGTTCTCCTTCGTTATCAGGGTCAGTAGAAATGATCACTTCGTTGATCTCAGCCTTCTGAATCCGGTTGATCAACTTGCCGATATTCAGGTCTTCAGAGTTGATCCCCTCCAGCGGCGATAACGAACCTAAAAGCACATAGTAAAGGCCCTTATAATTAGCCGTCTTCTCGATAGCCATAATATCTTTGGGTTCCTCGACTACACAAATCGTATCTTTTTCCCGTTTAGGATCATCACAGATCGAGCAGATATCCTTAGTGGAAAAATTATTGCAGAGCCGGCAAGGCTTGATATGGTTATGGATCTCCTCCATCTTAGAGCTTAAGTCTTTTACTTCCTGGGGATTCATCTTTAAGAGATGAAACACCAGCCGCTCGGCAGTCCGGCGGCCCACGCCGGGAAAGCGGGAAAAACTACGTACTAACTCGTTAAAAATCCTACTAAAACTCATTGATCTTCCGAATGAAACTTACCGCCAAAGGCATCAAGCAAATTATTTAAAAAACCATCCTCCTCGCCCGAAGCTTGAGCCGAAGAAGCCTGGGGAGAAACCTGCGAATTTTTATCCGGCTCTGAAATCTTAAGCTGAGGCCGGTCAGGCAGATCAGCCAGGGTAAACTTGACTCCCAGGGCCTGGCTGGTGATCTTGGTAATTGCCTCTTCGATAAACTTTGAATTCTTGGTACCTTCGACCATCTCCTTGTGAAAAGAATCAGTCCGGGAAAAAGCAATAGTCACACAACGGCCACGGGAAGAAACCGGCTGGGCAAAAGCTAAATGCGAAGCCAGGCCAGCCCGGATCTTCTGCATATAAGCGATTATCTGAGGCCATTTGGCCAAAATCGGCTGTAAATAAGTATTATCCTGGGGGCCTTGAGGCTGCTGAACCTCTTTAGAAGCCGGGTCACTGGCCTTAGGAGCTGGGTCATCATCAAGGTCAAAATCATCGACTCCCTCGATAGCTAAATCAGGTTCCCGGCTTTTTTTTAAAGGTTTATCTTCGGGTTTTTTAGGCGAAGGATTAGCCGGATTAACCTTAGGTCCGGGAGCAGTTAAAACTGCCGGCTGACCCGGTTCTTTAGGGTAAGCATGTTTGATCAAGGCCAGCTCAAGTGGGATCCTCACCGTATTAAGCCTCTGGGAAAGTTCCTTGGCCCCAATAAATAAATCGATTATATTCAAAATCCGGCCTACTGAAAGCTTTTCGCTTAAGCCGCAGATAAAATCTTTGCTCTGCGGTGAGACATCGCTTAAATCCTTAAAAGCCTTAAGGCTGACCTTGGCTAAAAGAAGATTGCGTAAATGTTCGATAAAAGCATTTAAAAACACTCCCAGGTCTTTTCCGTCTTTAGCTAACTTATCGATAAACTCAAGGTAACTCTGAGTATCGCCTTCGATCAAAGCTTTTAAGGACCGGTTTAAACTTTCCTCATCGATTATCCCTAAAAAGGAAAAAATATCCGAAAGCGAACCCTTATCGATTATCACCGGAGCCAGCTGGTCGAACAAACTCTCGGCATCGCGGATACTTCCGGCGGCTGCCCGGCCGATAGTGTATAAAAGATTATCTTCGATCTTGATCTTTTCCAGTTCAGCTATTTTTTTAAGCTTGGCTACGATATTTTCCAGAGAGATCAGATTAAACTGAAACTTCTGGCAGCGCGATAAGATCGTCGGTAATATCTTATGGGGATGGGTAGTAGCAAAGATAAACTTTACATGGGCCGGCGGCTCTTCAAGAGTCTTAAGCAGGGCATTAAAAGCCTCCTGGGTAAGCATGTGGACTTCGTCAATAATATAGATCTTATAACGGGCATTAGCCGGCGAAAGGCTTACGTTTTCACGCAAAGTCCTGATCTCATCAATACCCCGGTTTGAGGCGGCGTCGATCTCAATGATGTCTAAGGAGCGGCCTTGAGTAATAGCTACACAGTTTGGGCATTTACTGCAAGGTTTAGGCGTGGGCCCTTCAACGCAGTTTAAAGCTTTGGCAAAAATCCGGGCCAGGGAAGTTTTTCCCACGCCGCGCGGGCCGCTGAAAATATAAGCGTGAGAAACCCGCTTCTGAATGATCGCATTCTTCAAAGCAGTAGTGACCTGTTCCTGGCCGACCACTTCGGTAAAATCTTTGGGACGGTATTTTAAAGCGAAGGCAAGATAACCCATAGCGAAAATAAGTATAACCTTATATTATATTTAAGTCAACTAAGATTAACTAGCGAACTATCTGGTCTTTATTGGGAAGCCGGTCATAGATTGCCTGGACTATTTCCAACTCATCCTGGTCAAACCAGACCCGGCCGCAAAAGCCGCATTCATCGACTTCAACCGGAGCATAGAAACTATACAACTTGCGCATCATCTTACGCGAACAATTAGGGCAATTGATCACTAAGGGGGTCTTGATCTGGCGGATCTGTTTAAAGCGTTCTTTCTTTTCAGCCAGGGCAATTTCAGCCTGGGCAATGATACTTTTAGAAAAATCCCGATCCTCTCTGATCAAAACCTTGTTCAGCTCATCACGGGTAAGCAGAAAGCCTTTGCAAAGGCTGCATTTATCGACCACTGCCCCTTCATAACCGATTTCCTCAAGGCCATGATAACAATGCGGGCAGGAATAGCGGCTATGTAAATCCTGCTGATGGGGCTTAAACAAAGGGATCAACCGGCTGTCCTGGTAAGCCGGTTTAGCCTCAATTGCTCCGTCGCGGCGGATCAAGCTGTCAGCCTTAAGCCAGCCTAAACCAGCCAATTCAACAAATAAAAACGGCCCCTGCCACTGGTTTTCCTTAAACACAAACCAGCCCTGGTGGTTCTTTAAAAGCTTTTCCTTTTTAGCCTTATTGAGAAAACTATCGTGAGCCGCCTTGATCTGCGGTTTAACATCTACCAACATTGTTTCTAAAGCGCTCTTGTCGGCGTGAGCCATATTCAGCAGGATATTGATCCTTTCCTCGATCGGCGGGTGAGTGGAAAAGCCGCTTAAACCGGAAACTGCCGGCTCAACAATAAACAAAGATGATAACCCGACGATTTTAGTACTTTCGCCGTGCCAACGCTTTGAAATGATATATAGACTCTGAGCCAAGCTCAAAGGGTCACGGGTAAGCCTTACGGCAACTGCATCAGCCCGGAACTCTTTCTGCTGGGAAATCGAAGACACTAACAACTTATTGAAAAAATGAACCAGCTGTAAAATCAGATAAATCAAAACTCCTACTAAGGCCACGCCGCCTCTTATTCTAAAAAGCCCCTCTTTAATACCCACCATCATGCCTTCGTAAAGCCCAAAAATCGAACAAGTGGTAGTGACTATCAGGGTATCACCCCGGGCAATATGCGCAGCCTCGTGGCCGATCACTGCTTCCAGCTGGCTGCGGTTTAATTTGGAGAGTAAGCCTTCGGTAACGCCGATATAAGGTATGCTCTTAAAATCACCGATCGAAAAAGCGTTGCAGCTGGCAGTATTGACCACACAACCCCCGATCGGCAGACCGCCCATAGCTGTTGAAACCTCTTCAATTATGTTTTTAAGCATCTTATGCGGCGGGTAGTTCAGATCCAGGGGCTTAGCATCCAGGACCTGGATAGCTCTAAGCATCATCCCGGCAGTTGTGGCGTAAAAATGAACCAGGGCCGCGGCTGAAGCAGCCGCAAAAACTACCACAGTTTCAGTCAGGCTGGGAAAGATAAAAAACCGGCCGAGCTGTTCATTGACTTTCGCTAGAAAATAGCTTTTAACGATAAAATAGATAATCCAGGCAGTGAAAAAATAGATAGCTATCAGTATAGCTATCAGAACAACGATAGAGCGGGACTTTTCCTTTTCGATCTGGACAAACGAATAGGCCATTACCTAAAAATTAAAGTTTGACTTCAGGAACTTCCTTATGCGACGGATCATCAATCTCAAATAACTCTTTATTGCCAAAGTTAAAACTCCCGGCAATAACATTATTCGGGAATTTCTGGATCAGGGTGTTATGACGCATGACTTCGTCGTTATAAAACTGCCGGGCAAAAGCAATCCGGTTTTCAGTGGAAGTTATCTCCTCATGAAGTTTTAAAAGATTCTGGTTTGCCTTTAGGTCAGGGTACTGTTCGACCACGGCAAACAAAGAACGTAAAGAACTGGTCAACATGTTTTCAGCGGCCTGCTTATCCTTTACTGCCGTAGCTTGAGTTGCCTGGGTGCGGGCTTTGATCACGTTTTCCAAAGTCTCTTTTTCATGGACCAGATAGCCTTTAGCCACATTGACCAGGTTAGGTATTAAGTCATGCCTTCTTTTAAGCTGGACATCAATTTGGGCCCAGGCATTGTCAACACTGTTACGCAAGGCGATGATGCCGTTGTAGATACCGATAACCACTAAAACTGCCATTACCGCTAGAACCAGTAAAATAGCTAAACCAGTAAGCATCTTTGACCTCCTGTTTAAGGTTTTAACAACAAAACTATGAAACCCAAATATCCCAAAAGCAAAGTTAACCCTTCCCAGCGGCTGATCTTATGGCCGGTACGCATGATTACGAACAAACCAAAGCTGAATAAAAGTAAAACCGGAAGCTCAAAGCCGACTACAGAACTTTCCACTGAAATCGGCCGGATCAGCGCAGCTATACCTAAAACAAACAAAATATTAAAAATATTACTGCCGACGATATTACCGATACTGATACCATGGACTTTCTTGAAAGCCGCACCCAGGGAAGCCACTAATTCGGGAAGTGAGGTGCCAACAGCAAATATAGTTACTCCAATGATCCAAGGGCTTATTCCAAAGATCCTGGCCAAACTGACTCCCCCATCGACCATAAATTTGGCCCCCAAAAGTAAACCCAGTAATGAAAGGCTGACTAAGGAGAAAAGTTTAAAACGTGAACTGGTGTTTTTAATTATCCTGTAGAAGGTGAACTGCTCGGTTTCTTTAGGATCAAATGAAGTTTTAGCGCCTTTAAAAGATATATATAAAAAAGCGATAAACACCGCAATAAAAATCAAAGCATCCAGGCGGCTGATCAGTAGATCCCGGCTTAAAACATAAAGTAAGCCGGTTGCCAAAAGCATCAGCGGCATTTCTCTTTTTAAAAGGCCCTTATCCACCGATAAAGGAAAAATTACCGCACATAAACCCAGGATCAGGCCGATATTACAAATATTACTGCCGATAATATTACCCAGGGCCACACCGCTTTGGTTTGAAGCAGCGGCTACAATGCTTACCCCGGCTTCAGGAGCAGAAGTGCCGAAGGCCACTAAAACTAAACCAATGAATAAAGGGGTTAATTTAAACAATAGGGAAAGTTTTACCGAACATTGGATAAGCAAATCGGAGCTGAAGATCAGGATAACCAGGCCGAAGATAAGCAACAAACTGTTAGTCAGGATAGGCATGATAAGCAACTCTTACGCATCTATTAAAGGGCGAAGTAAAACGGAGAGGTGGGGATTTGAACCCCAGGTACGCGCTTTCACACGTACAACGGTTTAGCAAACCGCCGCCTTAAACCGGACTCGGCCACCTCTCCGAGAAATTTACAAAGTAAATTTCGAGGATATCGAATCTGCCGAAGGCAGATGAGATATCTTACTTCTTTCTTTTCTTCTTAAAGAACTCGCTCAACATCGCAGCGCACTCATCCTGCAAAACGCCGTTTTTTACCTTTATCTTATGATTAAGTTTTAAACGGTTGATGTCCTGACATGAGCCGAAAGCCCCGGTTTTAGGGTCTTTAGCGCCGAAGATAACCTTATCAATGCGGCTTAACACCAGCGCTCCGGCACACATCGAACAAGGCTCTATGGTAACATAAAGCCTGCATTTTTCCAACCATTTTGACTGAAGAAAACTTGCGGCCTGAGTGATAGCGATCATCTCAGCATGAGCAGTAGGATCTTTTAACTTCTCAACCTGGTTATAGCTTCTAGCGATTACCCGGTTATTATTGACGATGACTGCGCCTACCGGCACTTCGTCTTCGCTAAAGGCATACTCAGCCTGTTTGAGCGCCTGGCGCATGTAAGCCTCATCGTTATTTCGCATCTATTTTTTTAACGACCTGCAAAAACACTTTGACCACTTTAGGGTCAAACTGTTTTCCCGATTCTGACTTGATGATCGCTAAAGCCTTGGCTTTAGAGTAAGCTTTGCGGTAAGAACGGTCAGAGGTAAGCGCCTGATAGACATCGGCAACTGCAACAATCCTGGCGCTCAAAGGTATTTCTTCGCCTTTTAAGCCTAAAGGATAGCCTCCCCCATCGTAACGTTCATGATGGTAAAGAATGGCCGGGATCGAACCTTTAAGGCCGTTGATCTCGCGCAGGATCTCAGCGGCAATGGCCGGATGAGTCTTGATCACTTCCCGCTCTTTAAAATCAAGCGGGCCGTTTTTAGAAAGAATTCTTTTGTCGATGCCGACTTTTCCCAAATCATGCAAGACCGCCGCATGCTTGATATCATCCACGTTCTTTTCCGATAGATTCAAAGCCTTAGCGATCTGTTCAGCCAGTTCAGCGGTATACTCGACATGTTTTCCGGTGTAAGAATCTTTAGCTTCAATGGCCCGGGCAAAACCGTAGATCATCTCCAAAACATCCCGACTCATCAGCTTGTTCATCTTTTCGATCTGGCCATGCAGTTCTTCAACGTTGGCCTTGCCTTTAGGAGCAGCTATCGGCTTAAGATTGGCCTGAGAATACAAAACAATAGTATTGCCGCCTTTTTTCTTGGCTACGCTGACACAGGTATTAAGGGCGCTGGTCACTTGACGGGCATCAAAGACCAGGTCTTCAGGAAAGAGCACCACTCCGATACTGGCTTTGATATGTATTTTGACCTTTTTATATCTGAACTTATGGAAGACTATTTTTTCACTTAAGCGCCGGGCGACCTGATAACTGTGTCTTGCCGAAAGATGCGGCATAATAATAAAAAATTCATCTTCCCGCCAGTGAACTAGGATATCTTCCCTACGTAAGGCTTTTTTAAGCAGTGCAGCCACTTCTTTTATTATAATATCCCCGACCTTGATCCCGTAAAGCTCATTAACATGCCGGAAGTAATCAATATCCACGGCTAAAAAGCCTACACTGTAGAGGTGGCGGCGCGAACGGTTGATCTCCTGGGGAACCCGGTTTTCAAAATAACGCCAATTGTAACATCCGGTCAAAGGATCGATCAAAGTTACCTTCTCCAGTTCGATGTCTTTCTGGCCGATTTTCTGGTCCATCTGCCTTAATTTATTTTTAAGCTTAAGAAACTCAGCCGCCCGCTTAAGCTTTAAAGCAACTAAAGTCTTGGAGTCTTCGGCGCTAAAATAATCGAAACATCCGGTTTGTTTAAATAGTTTTAAATCGATTTTAGCCGGCTGGGGGAAATAGATAAAACAAACTTTATCTTCCAAAAGCAAGTTTTTAAAGTTTTTTCGTTTTCTTAAAAAACTTTCTTCAAAGACGATGATCTGGCAATCGGGTTTTTTTGAGGCGTCTAGACTGCTTGTCTTTTTGCAGGAAAAAGGCAGGAAACGATTATTTTTGGAAGAAACACTGCAGCAATAAATGATATCTTTCATGGTCTAGCTTGGCTAAGATTGTCCTAATTTATCAGGATAATTTTAACACAGCTTCGGCTATTTTACAAGCCTCTCTGAGATAGCGGCCTTAATTAAAACTGCCTTTATGAAAAGCTTGGCAATTTTCTATTTGCCGCTGGCAATCTTCATCAAATCTTAGAAATAATTCGTAATTTTCCGGTTTAGCCAAAACCGTTCTCTCCACTACCCCCCGGCAGATAACTTTTTCACCGCTGGACTGCTCAATAGGAATATAATCCTCCAGGCGGCTGCCGACCGGCAGGAATTCCTTGACCCGGCACATCAGGCCGAAAAAACTGATATTGATGCCTTCGGCTAAAACGGTAATGTTATCTTTGGCTAATTTAACTAACTGGTTTAATTTAAACCGGCGATATCTTCTCTGTTCGATAAAAACGCTGTTATCTTTGTATTCGCCAGCATGGATCTTTTTCCACTCCTGGCCGTATTTGTTGATCCAGTCTAAAGCCGCTGTGGCAAAGCCGACTTCTTCTCCCAATTTCTGGCTTTCGATCCATTTGTGTTTTCGGATCTCATCTAAGGCTCGCGGGTCGCGGAAATACGGATAATTGTCTTTCATAACGCCTCCCTTTTTTATAAAAATTTTTTTGATTGGGTATTGTAACAAAGAGAACTATCTTTGGCAAGTTTTTTTGCAGTTTTTTTTTATTATTTTTTTGTCTTCACAAACAAAAGCGGAAAAACTATGTCGCTAAAACAACAGGGAACCCAAACCGCCAAAAAAAGAAATAAAAACACCCCGGTATAAACCAGCCAGCTAGCGCCTTTTCCCATAGCCATAAGGATATGAAAAAGTGATGCCCAGGTACTGATCAAAACATGAGCGGCATGAGGAAATTTAGTCGAAGGATTAAAGTAGGCGATAATGATCCCGACTATTGCCACTGCCGAAATAAGCCACCATTTTTCGATAAAGCCGATGTGAGCTTGAGCATGAGGCATCTTTAACAACAATTCTCCGATATAAGGCATTACTGAATCACTTAAAGTAGCCACCCCGATCGAACCGACATAACCAACCAGAAATAAAAGCGGAAGATTACAGGGTTTTCCTTTGCCGCGAGGACAATTATGCAGCTTATACATCGTAGCCGTAGCCAGAGCGCTTAACAGTACATGCAGGGGATGAAAAACATAAAACAGCTCACGAGATGTGCTTTCCGGAAGGTTACGGAACAAAAACATCAGGATGATCCCGGAGGAAGCCCCGATAGCGGTAAACGGCGCATGATGCTTCAACTCTTCGATTATCCGCTTAAACATACTATCTCTCCAGTCTTAGCCGATACAATATAGCCGGCTGTCTTCAACCCGGTAATACAAAGGAGCGACTTTGATCTTAGGATATTTCTTATCCAACCTATTGGCTTCGCTGACTATAAAATCTATTTCATTGCCTATTTCATGCATCAAAGCCAAATTCATAAAGTGTTCCTCAGCCGCTTGCCGGCTCCATCCGGCACGGCCGACTAAACCGCTGATAAATTCTTTTTTTCTTGAAACCAGGTTGACCATTCCGCAATGATTGTGGCCGATTAAAGCAATATGTTTTACCTTCCCCACGGCAATAGCATAAGAGACTTTAAATTCGCTATATCTTAAATTCGCCCCTCCCGAACGGATAATAAAGGCAAAA
>Ga0180007_10007060_pt1 | contig 10744 bp, 12 predicted proteins | sample MM_PC_MetaG_FD_121122 | JGI IMG/M metagenome (GOLD analysis project Ga0180007, IMG submission 121122) | Groundwater microbial communities from the Aspo Hard Rock Laboratory (HRL) deep subsurface site, Sweden - MM_PC_MetaG | ecosystem: Environmental > Aquatic > Deep subsurface > Groundwater...
TCAGCAAATTTTTTTTTCGCTTCTGCAGTGGAAATTGTCGTGGTCATAAAAGTATCTCATTACAAGTTGCAAACTTTTATGTGCAAAATGACAATACGTACAACCCATTGTCAATGCATGATACCAAACGGCTGTATATGAAAGTCCTTTCCGTGGCGTAATGCATCCTTCCCCGCGAACTTGCTTGCGGAGATGGCGGTTAGTCTGAACGCGAGAATGCGGGAGGGGGGAAGCGGAACGGTTATCGACGAGACAGGTTGGCGCAATCGGTAGCCGCCCATGCGGAAGGTGCAAGCCGGGAAGGCGACAAGCCCGAAGGGTACGCAGGAGGCAGGGGCCGCTTACGGAACGACTCTACCTCCTGGCCACGATGGGCTGCCGCCACATCACCTCAATTTTTTTCTCTAAACAACCTGGGCTACTCCTATTTCAGCGGCGCGAATTTGCCGTCTTTTACGGTCAGCATGGTAAAGGCGTCAATGCCCAGTCCGCAGTGATCCTCCGCAGTAAAATTAAACTCGCCGGCTGTACCGTAAAAACCCTTGATATTCTCTATGGCGTCCCGGATCTTTTTCGGGTCGGTGCCGGCGGTTTCAATGGCCTGCTTGAGGATCAGCATGGCATCATAGGCATGACCGCCAAAGGTGCTGACGTTTTCCCCGTATTTCGTCTCATAGTCGGTCTTGTATTTCAGCAGGAAATCCTTCTGCGGTCCGGGAGGGAGGCTTGCGGCGATCATCAGCCGGCTGGCGGGGAAGATGATCCCCTCGGCTGCGGCTCCGGCTGCTTCCACATATTTGATATTGGCAAAGCCGTGGCTCTGGAAGATGGGGATATTCCAGCCGGCCTGGCGGATGTTTTTGGCGATGATGGACTGGGCCGGCACAATGGACCAGTTGACCACTGCCTGCACCTGGGGATTGGCTTTGATCTTGGCCACCAGGGAGGTTAAATCCGTGGCGCTCTTATCATAGGTTTCGTTTTCGACAATTTTAATACCGTATTCCGGGGCAATCTTCAGCATCTGGTCTTTGCCGGCCTTGCCGAAACCCGTGTTGCCGGTGAGCACCGCGATGCTGGTGATGGACATCTCGTTCATGGTCATGAAAATCCGGCGGGCGGCGAAGCTGTCCGTGGGCGCGGTTTTAAAGACAAAGGGGGTGACCGGTTTGACGATGAGTTCGGCCGAGGCGCAGGAAATGAGAATAACACCGGCATCTTCACATATTTTCTTTATTTTCAGGGTTTCGCCACTGGTTGAAGGTCCGATGATGGCAAAAACCTTTTCTTCCTCGATGAGCTGGCGGGCAAAGGAGACGGCTTTTTCCGGGGTGCCGCCGGAGTCGCGGAAGATAAGTTGCACCTGGTTGCCGCTGATGCCGCCGGCGCCGTTTATTTCATTTTCAAGCAAGCGGAGTGAACGAACCGCAGGTCCGCCGAGAAAGGAGGCCGGGCCGGTTTCAGCCAGAATGACCCCGATTTTCAGCTGGTCGGCAGAGGCCGGCGTTGGTGTCAGGAAAAAGAGAGCCAGCAACACCACCTGAAACAAAAGCATGAATCCCGAATGTGCAAATTTTTTCACGAAATTTCCTCCCCGTGCGCTTTGAGTTGATTTGATACCCTATGTTTTACGCAAAAGTTGACGAATCGGTATTTTTACCTATGCGACATGGGGTGTCAATGATTTTTATCAATAAGATTTGGCCATTATTTGCCGCATGATCAATACGGGTAAAGGGGGGTTAGAACAGGCTGACCAGCATGCGGGTGCCCACGATGTAAAGCAGGACGGCAAAGATGCGCTTCAGCCGCTGCACCGGCAGGCTGTGGGCCAGCCGGACGCCAAGGGGTGCGGTGAGGACACTGGTGACGATGAGTCCTGCCAGGGCGGGCAGATAGACGTAGCCCAGCGCATATTGTGGGAGATTGGCGGTTTGCAGCCCGTTATAAATGTATCCGGCCGTACCGGCGATGGCAATGGGGAAGCCGATGGCAGCCGAGGTGCCGATGGCCTCATGCACCGGAATATTGCACCAGGTCATAAAGGGCACGGACAGGGTGCCGCCGCCGATGCCCACCATGCTGGAGAACGCGCCGATCACATTGCCCACGCCGAACATGCCCATTGGGCCGGGAAGCTGGCGGGAGGGTTTGGGCTTTTTGTTCAAGAGCATCTGGCTGGCCACATAGAAAAGAAAGATGACGAAAAAAACCTTGAGGAAGTTGGTGGACATGCGGGCCGCCAAGCAGGAACCGATAAATGTTCCCAGAAAGATGCCGAGCACGATGCGGCGCACCACGATCCAGTGCACCGCGCCCCTTTTGTGGTGAGCCCAGAAACTTGATACCGAGGTGAAGATGATGCTGGCCATGGAGGTCCCCAGGGCCAGATGCATGATCTGTTCATTGGGGATCTGCTGCCAGGTGAAGCAGAAGACCAGCATGGGGACGATGACCAGTCCGCCGCCGATGCCGAGTAGTCCGGCCAGGACTCCTGAAACCGCGCCAACCAGTGAGTAGGTGAGAAGGATAGTAATCATGAAGTTCCTCCAGGGTTAATGTAGTTTTCTTAAGGTTCAGCTGATGGCTTCGTATTTATTCTCGTTGAGGGTAAAAAGTCTATTTTTAACCACAGAGCTCACAGAGATTACAGGCAAAAAAAATATTTTATTACAGTAAGTTAGCTCTTTGATCTCCGTGGTGGATTTGCAGTTATAGAAAGTCCTGCAGCCTTTGTAGATATTTTCATTCATCGCCATAAACGGACTGTTTCACCTTTTTCAGGTGGCCCTTCATGGCCAGGCAGGCACCGTCTTCATCGTGTTTTTCCAGGGCATTGATGATGTCAATATGGGATCTGACCGAAGCCGTGCGCCGGGCCTCGCTCTGGAGAAACTCGGAGCGGGTCTCAAGCAGAATGGAGTTAAGCAGTTTGACCACCTCAAGCAGCACCATATTCCTGGATGCCTCGGCCAGCAGGAGATGAAACTCCATATCCAGTTCAGCGATGTCTTCACCTGCAACGTTCTTTCGCTCCTGCTCAAAAATCAGTATTTTGAGGCGGGTCAGTTCATCCGTTGTGATATGGCGGGCGGCCAGGGCGGCGATCTGGGGCTCGATCATCTGTCTGAATTCGAATATGTCGCGCAAGCGGTTTTTCTGCACCTGGATGGCCTGGGCCAGGGACGACACCAGGGCCGAATCGTCGGGGGGGCAGATATAGTTGCCGTCTCCACGTCTGCTTTCCAGTACTTTTTTTTCCGTCAGGGCTCGGAGCGCTTCCCGGACACAGTTTCTGCTGACTTTGAAGGTCTGGGCAAGAGTCCGTTCAGGCGGCAGTTTGTCGCCGGCCTTCAGCTCGCCCCGGAGGATGAGCTGCTGGATCTGGTCCACGATCTCTTCGTACAGGCGTTTTGCCTGCTCAGGGGCTGGGTCTTTTTTCATAAAAATAGTCAAGGTAGTACCAATTTGTTAAAATAGCATTATTGGTACTACCAATATCAATTTGACAGGGAAATTGCAAGGGAAAAATGTGGGCGATTTATTTTGCCGGCGAGTCCGGGTGGAGGGAGATTAAAAGAGCGGTCTGTTTTATTTTTTTACAAAAAGCTGGCATTCCATGCCCGAGCTGTCAAAGACAACCTGGCGCGGGATTTTTTTTGATTTGAAGCCCATGGCCCGGCAACCATAGGGGCGGGATGATTCATGGGTGATAAAAAAATTGCGGCAGGCAAAACAGTTTGGCCGATTCTGCGGGTTCTGCTGTGTGGTCATAGGGCAATTGACAGGTGCTCTCTGGCGGTTTTTTCCAGGCCTTTAATGAGAACGTAGCGGCCCAGGGTGATTATGTTACAGGGAAAACTGCCGACAAAAAGGGGATTATCACACAGGCCACCGGACAGGTAAAGGGTGTCGGGGGAGCCGCTGAAACGATAGGCGTTGAGGGCGATGCCCTTGACAAAGCGGGCAACCGCCTCCGCCTCGCTGATGCCGGATGTCACGGCGTCAAAGATGTGGCTCATGCCCAGGACGCCGCAGGTGATGGAAAAGGTTCGGTCCGGCACCGCCAGTGTGTCGTAGTCGAGATTGTAATATTTTTCCAGCAGTTCGATGGTAAAACCCATTGAGGCCCCGCATTCACTGTTCCAGCCCATGTCGGCCAGCTTGCCGTGGCGGTAGGAGACATACTTGATGTCCCGGCTGCCGCAGTCGAGCAGCACATAATCCGGGGCGGCGATCAGTTCCTCGCCGCCTCTGGCCAGGGCGGTCAGTTCGTTTACATAACGGTCGCTGAAGCGTTTGCCGTTGTGGCCGGTGGCAAGATCCACCCGTAAATTCTTCGGCAGGTCCTTGGTGGCGATAAGGTAAGGGTGCCCGACCGACTCGGAAAGTTCACGGAACTTGCAGTAAGAGGTGCCGAAATCAGCGAGAAGCATGGTCGACTCCGGAAAGCTCGAGAAAGGCCTGGATTTTTGCCTGGGTGCTGCTGCTGCAGGTCACATCCACATCAAGAAAAAGGCCACGGGGATGTTTGGCGGCCAGAAATTTTGCCAGGGCGGTTTTGGCGCAGAAGGACTGGGCAAAGAATATGGTGGGCACATCGGCGTTAAATATTTCTTCAAGCTCCACGTCGGCCGGGGTTTTGTTTTCCATGCAGCGGGTCCAGCCGTAGATATGGGTGGTGTCCGGGAAGAGGGTGAGCAGGGAGAAGTCCCTGGGCGGCACCCCCCAGAAGCCGGCGGTGGGCTTACATGGCGGGAATTTTTCCGGCTGATAGGGCGCGGCGCTCTGCACGCCAGCGGTAATTCTTTTGAATTTCTCCAGGAGACTCATCCTGGTCTCGCACAGCGGATGGCCGAAAGGGACATCGTCCTCGTTACGGGTACGGATAACCGGGATGTTCAGCATGTCCTGCAGCACGGTTGACACGTGGAGCGCGCAGTCGCATTTCCCCGGCCCCACATCGATGACGATCATGTCAAGTTCCAGATGCAGGGCATTGAGCACCGCGGTGCGCAGGATGGCGCAATAGACTCTGGGCAGAAAGGGGGCGGTCACTTCCATGTCCGTGTTGACCTGGGGTTCATCCAGATCATGGATATGCGCTCCCAGGCTGTTCAGTCTGCCGATGACTGCCAGGGGCGGAATGCCGACAATGCCGACGCGGCTGTCAGGCCGCAGCTGGGCAAATGGATTTTCCTGTTTCACTTCCTCGTTCTCAAAATTACACAGAGTTTTATATTCTATTCATCCGCCACAGCAGAATGAGTCCGGTCACGGTCAGGATAACATGGATGGACCAGGATGCAACAATGGGATTGACATAGGCCGCCTGGGCCAGGGACTGGGTGACGTTCCACAGGGCCCAGGCAAAAAAGGCGAGCACGCAGCTGATGGGAATGGTCATGGACAGGTCTCTGTTCCATTTGCGCTGCAGCGAGTGCATCAGCGGAATGGAGAGCAGCAGCAGCGGCACACCGAGAAAAATAAAGGACAGACGCTGGTTGATTGCCACCATGCCTCGCCAGTCTCCCTGTTTGAGACTTGCCAGGGCCTTCTGGTGCAGTTCATAGAGGGAAAGTTCGGTGACCCGGTATTCCGGGACGAAAAAATCAGCCGGGGTGTCGGGCAGGGCATAATGGAGATCCTTGAACAGCTTGATGTCAAAGCTACCGTCCTGCCTGCTTGTTTTCAACTGCCCGCGTTTAAAGGACCAGCCCTTGTCCGACCAGGAGGCCTTTGGGGCTGTAAGAAGCAAGGCCGGATACTGGCGGGTGGCATCCCAGGCCATATAGTTGAACTGGGTAAAATCGTTGTGTTTCGGGTTCGGCCGTTTGAAGGTGTAGATCCCTTCCTTGCCTCGGTAAAAGATGCGCCCCTTTCTGACAATGCCGTTGGCGACCTGCTCGTTGACCTCCTGATACCAGATTTCATTGGTTCTGGTATTGGTGCGGGGCAGAATCCACTGGGCAACAGCGATGGTCAGCAAGGTGAACAGCAGGGAGGCGGCAATGATCGGTATAACGATACGCATGAGCGAAATGCCGCCGGCGTTGAGCGACATCAGTTCCCGGTTTTTGCTCAGCAGCCCCAGGGTGATAACCCCGGCCAGCAGAATGCATACCGGCGCCATCTGGTCGTAAATGAAGGGAATTTTGAGCAGAAAATAGGTCAGAGCCAGACCGATTGATTTGTCCATCTCGGTGAAGTTGTCAATCCGTTCAAAAAAATCGACCAGCAGATAGATGGCCACCAGCGAAGCAAGCACCAGCAGCAGATTCATGAAGAATTGTCTGAAAATATAGCGGTCAAGCAGTTTCATGAAGTCTTCTTCTTTTTCGGTCTGGGCAGAATGCTCTGCATGCTGTGGATGATTCTGAGGAAAAAATCGATCAGGCTCAGCGTGCTTTCCCGGTTGGCAAAACGGAGAATATAGAGCGTCACCACGCCGAAGATAATATTGGGCAGCCACATGGTGACGGCTACGGGCAAGGGGCTGCTTTCGCTGTAGGATTTGACGGTGGTAAGAATGATATAATAACAGATGAAGATAATCAGTCCCAGGGGGACGCCGATTGAGCGCTGGCCCGGCCTGGTACGCAGGGCAAGGGGCAGACCGAGAATAGTCAGGATAAAGCATCCGCCGGGCAGCACCATGCGGAGATGGTATTCTATCAACTGCGAGATGCTCTCTGGAGATTTCCGCCCGTGGCTGGCCACGTAGTCCCTGATCTCCTGCTGGGTCATTTCGTTGTTGCTGATGGACTTCTTTCCCTCTTCATCATCCATGCCCGGTCCCTGCAGGGGAATATTAATACGGTAAGTGGCAAAGCTGATTGTCTGGGTGCGGTCCTCCTTGGCCAGGTGAATGGAGCCGTGGTCAAGCTGCAGGGTGAGCAGCAGGTTCGGCATGTCGGGAATCAGATAGCCGCTTTCCGCAACGATGGTGAGGGGATTTTTGCTGTCCCGGCTGTCGGCCACGTAAATACCCTGCCATGTCCCGGTTTCCGCATCCTTTTGATCAATATAGATCACCACATCCGGCAGACCGTCACTGAATTTCTTCTCCCGCAGTCCTTTGTCGATTTTCTCCTTGGCAAGTTGAAAAAAGAGTTTCTTCATGGCGGTGGTGCCGCTTGGAATCAGGGTAGTGGAGAAATAGCCGGTCAGCAGTGAAGTGCACAGGGCAAAAAAGACCACCGCCGGCAGCATGCGGTACAGACCGATGCCGGCCGCTTTTAAGGCGATCAGTTCATTGTCGTTGCCCATTCTGGTGAAACAGAGGATCACCCCCAGCATGCTGGCCATGGGAATGGCAAACAGGAAGAGATTGGGCACCATGTAAGCGCAGAGACGGATAAAGTCCGGCAGGTTGATGCCGAAGTTGATGATGAAGTCAAACAGGGGGAGGATGCGCCCGAGAAAGAGGATTGTCGTCAGAATAAGCAGGCTGGCAAAGAAGGGAGCCAGCGTCTCGGTGACCAGGTATGCGTAAAGTAACAGGGGCAATTCAATTATCCATTAACATGGCAAATATCTGTTGCGCGCTGAACGTCCTGCGAAGAAGCGCTCATCGCCTGGCCAGCATGAAGCCGAAAAACACCAGCAGGATGCCGGCTATATTGCTGATCAGCATATAGGTCAGCGCAGTCCTGTATTCCCCTACCTTCAGCAGCTGGGTTGTCTCCCGGGCAAAGGTTGAGAAGGTGGTGAATCCGCCCAGAAAGCCGGTGAAAAGAAAGAGTTTCCAGCTATCGGTCAATCGCGTCCCCTGGAAAAACGCCCAGAGATAGCCGATGAGAAACGAGCCGAGGAGATTCACCGCCAGGGTCCCGAAGGGAAAGGTCGGGGAGGAATTTCGCTGGATGACCACGAAAAGCAGGTAGCGGAATACGGCGCCCAGTCCGCCGCCGGTCATTATTGCCAGAATTTTTGTCATAAATATATTGAGCTAGTTGCTATTAGAGTGGTAAAAACATCTCAATTTATCATATTTAACCATATCTAACACTTCTTTTCGAACCAGGACATGCAACCATTTGTTTTTACAGTTGCGGTTGAGGCGATTCCCCCCAGCCTGCATGATAATACCGGCGATATCGACCGGCTGAAAAAAGCGGTGTCCGCCGCAATAGGTATTGTTGCGCAGATTCCCTTGCGCCGTATGGCTGATATTGCCGCAAATTTCAGGAAAGCCGGCTTTAAGGGGGCGGCCGTTATCAATGATCTGCCAGCCGGATCCGTGCTGGTTGATTTTCTGGCTGCGCCGCCCGTTATGCTGCCGGCCATGGCGCTTGATCTGGGCACCACCCATCTTGAGGCCAGCCTGATCAATCTGGTTGACGGCCGGGTGCTGGCCAGGAGCAACAGGGAAAACAGCCAGATTGAGTTCGGCGCGGATATTCTTACCCGCATCCATTATGCGGCAAAAGATAATGGTCTGCGCCGCCTGCATGAAATTGTTGTGGCAACGATCAACGATCTGGCCGCCGATCTGGCCGAACTGGCCGGAGAAAAAAGAGAAAATATCCGGGCGCTTTCGGTGAGCGGCAACACCACCATGGTGCATCTGCTGCTGCAGCTTAATCCCTTTCACCTCTGCCGGGAACCTTACATCCCCCTGGTCAATAGCCCTGATCCCTTTGCCGCCGCGGAAATCGGTCTGTGTCTTCATCCGGCGGCGCCGGTGTGGGTCATGCCCAGTATCGGCAGCTATTTCGGTGGTGATCTCATCTCCGGCATTGTGGCCAGCGGCATGGACCAGCAGGAGGAGACCTGCATGCTGATTGACGTGGGTACCAATGCCGAGGTGGTTGTGGGCAACAGGGAATGGCTCATTGCCTGCGCCGGGGCTGCCGGACCGGCACTCGAAGGTGGGGTGGCCCGCATGGGCATGCGGGCGGGGCCCGGCGCCATCGAGCATGTGGAGATTGATCAGCAGACCCTGGAGCTGCGCTACCGGACCATTGACGGCGGCAAACCGCGGGGCATCTGCGGCTCAGGTATCATTGATCTGGTTGCCTGCTTTTATCTGGCAAGAATCATTGATATCCGCGGCAAATTCAGGCGGGAGCGCTGCCCGGAACGTTTTGTCGATACCCCGCAGGGGCCGGCCTTTGTTGTGGTCGACACCGAAGAGGCGGCAGGTCCGGAACCGGTGGTACTGGCTCAGGTGGATCTTGATGCCATGATGCGCTCCAAGGCGGCGATGTATTCGATCCTCACCACCCTGATCAACCAGGTGGGGCTGGAATTCGCTGATCTGCACCGCATTTATGTGGCCGGGGCCTTTGGCCGCCATATTGATCCGCGCCGGGCCATCACCCTGGGCATGCTGCCCGATCTGCCGCTCACAACCTTCCAGCCCGTCGGCAACAGCTCGCTTGCCGGAGCGGAACTGATCCTGCTCGACCGCCATAACCGTGAGCGCTGCCTGCAGCTGATCAGCAAAATCACCTACCTGGAGCTCAACGTCAACCAGGAGTTCATGATCCGTTTTTCGGGCTCCCGCTTCATCCCCCACACCGACACCTCCCTTTTCCCGTCGGTTCCTGTGTTTGATTAAAAGGAGAATTCCGGGGCGCGAAAAAACAGATTCCCCCGCTTGACGCTGGGGGTGGTTTTTGGATTATTGAAGGGAGGGCTAACGGTATCGGTTCCTGCAGTCAGTCTCATGCGTCCTTGGCAGGAGATGGTCCGCAATGTCCCATAGGATAACCCTGTTCCTGCCGGTCTGCTTGGCTCGGTAGAGTGCCTGGTCAGCCCGTTCCGTGAGTCTTTCCAGGGAGTCGCCTGCTTTATACCGGGCGACTCCGGCGGAGATCGTCACCGGAAACGGGATTTTCTCACTGAAACCTGCTGCTATGCCGCACCGTATCCTCTCTGCGCAGGCGGCAGCTTTTATTTCATCGTCTGCAGGCAGCAGAATGACAAACTCTTCACCTCCCCAGCGCGCGGCCATATCATATGGTCTGCACTGTTGCAGCATATAGCGGCTGACTTCCCTGAGCACGGTGTCTCCCATCTGATGTCCGTGGGTATCATTAATTTTTTTAAAAAAATCCAGGTCGAGAAAAATAATTGACAGGGGAAGGTTCTGCCGGACGGTTCTGGCAGCCTCTTCCTCAAAGGACAGGATGAAATGGCGCCGGTTCGCCAGGCCGGTCAGCGGGTCCTTGATCGACAGTTCCCTCAGTTCCTCAACCAGCTTCTGGATCTGTGTGTCTTTTTCCTGACGTATGGTGCCAAGTATGCCGAACAGTGCCCCGAATAAAAGCGGGTGCGCCAGAAAAAAACACTGGAGTGGGCTCTGAAAAATAGAGGTAATGGCTGGAACAAGGTGGCCCTGGTCAGTGAAAGTCATTACCAGAGAAATCGTAACAAGCGGTATAGGTATCCCCCAGAGAATCCCGAACCAGATATAAGGGTTCTTAAAAAGATTATAGCTGTGCAGGCACAGGCATGCGGAAAGGAATTCCCGCATTTCATCTGTGAACTTGCGTGGCATTGAGGAACTCATTATCTCTTCGGGACTCGGAAATGTGCTTTCGTCTTCATCCCGGCTCTGGCCGTGGTCTGAAGAGCTTTGGCCGCTCGATAGGTTATTGTGTTTAACCCGCAAATTTTTTTCCTCCGCAGGGGATTGGCTTATGCGCTGTAGACCCTGCATGAACTGTTAAAGCGTAACTTCAGAAGAAAAGTGTATTCAATATTCCCGAATTCAGCATGGTTGAAAAAGGATACA
>Ga0180007_10007061_pt1 | contig 10743 bp, 8 predicted proteins | sample MM_PC_MetaG_FD_121122 | JGI IMG/M metagenome (GOLD analysis project Ga0180007, IMG submission 121122) | Groundwater microbial communities from the Aspo Hard Rock Laboratory (HRL) deep subsurface site, Sweden - MM_PC_MetaG | ecosystem: Environmental > Aquatic > Deep subsurface > Groundwater...
ACTACTGCTTCCTGGGGTACAAACCGTACTACGCACTGGTGATCCTTGCCATGGGGCAGGACTTCCGCCTCCCGTTCCCGTCGGACTACTACGGCACGCCGCTGGACTCAGTACCGATGATGAAGGGTGTGATCAACTACGATCAGGTGGCCTGTGTGGTTGACCTTTCCGGCGGTAACATTACCGACGCCTGGATTTCGTACGGGCAGGGACGGTTCAACTTCCCGCTGGCCCTGGGACTCACCGGCGTCATGACCGCCCAGTACTATCCTTATCTCGGCTCCGGCCAGGTGTTTGGTATTATGGGCGGCCTTCTCGGCGCGGCGCAGTATGAGGAAATGGCGGACAATGCCGGCCTTGCCAAAGACGGCATGAGACCCCAGCTCTACGCGCACATGGTGATTATTCTCTTCATTGTCGCCGGCAATGTCGGGTACTTCTGGGATCGCCGCAGGCGCAAACGGGTGGAGGAGATGTAGTCATGGATTTTACTACTTTTTTGTGGACCACCTTCGCTGCCTTTGTGACGCTGGCGACGTTTTCGTTCCTGTACAAGGACAATCCGTTTTATAAAATCGCGGAACACCTGGTGGTGGGTGTGTCGGCGGGCTATTTCGTGATCATCCTCTGGCACAACGGACTGGTGACCAACCTGTTCCAGAAGCTGGCCGATGGTGACTGGTATGTCCTCTGGCTGAACTCCGATGAGTGGTGGTACATCATACCGGCCATTCTCGGTATGCTGATGTGGACCCGCTTTTCGCAGAAGTGGGGCTGGATATCACGCTGGCCGATGTCGCTCTACATCGGTATTGCCACCGGTATCGCCATCCCGCTGGAAATGTCCAACCGCGTCAATAAGCAGTTGTATGCCATGATGGTGAAAATCGAGTGGGACGGTTTTTTTGGGCTCAGCGGCTTCAACCTGCTCGACACCATGTCCGGACTGTCCCAGTTGATCGTGTTTGTGGGTGCCGTGTCGGCCCTGATCTACTTCTTCTTCTCGAAAGCCCATACCGGCGTTTTCGGGGGAGTAGCCAAGTTCGGTATCTGGATCCTGATGATTGGCTTCGGCTCATCGTTCGGATTCACGGTCATGGCCCGTATCTCACTGTTCATTCAGCGCCTTCAGTTCCTGCATCTGAGCTGGATGCAGCCTGCCGTCGACTCGAGCAATGCGCAGTACAACGCGGGATTCCCAATCGTGTTTTATGGCTTCCTGCTGATGATCCTGGCGTACATTGTGTACGAACTGGTGACTCATCTGCGTGATAAGGGGACACCCGCCAAATAGGCCGGCCGATCCATAATAAGGCGACAAAAACCCGCTCCGGGAGGCCGGAGCGGGTTTTTTCTGTTTCGAAACCGGGTTCACTTACGTAGAATAGAGTGGGGCTCGGGTATAACAAGTGCCGACATTGCGGAACAGGCGGGCAACCTCCAGAGTGTTGACTATTTCCATAAAGTGGACCTGTAGGGGGTCGGTGGTGTGGCCGTAATCTGCTGAGACGATTACTGTTACAAATCGTCGTTTTTCGTCCTGTCGTTAACTGCTTAATTTGTCGAAAATTAGACGCAATGTTTTCGAATTATGTCAACTTTTTTCTTGACATACAGGCAAGTTTTTCCTATGGTAGGGTTGGTTGAGGAACCAATTCGCTGCGCGAGTTTTCAAAAAGGGTAGCAACGTCAAACACAGGGAAAGTGAGGTGGCGTAATGGCTCGGACCAGGGATTCCGCCCAGGCCGGAATACACACCACTGAGACTGACGAGAAGGCTGGACCGTCCACAGGCAGGTCCCGGCTTTCGACTGCCGAGGCGCGACGAGAGTATCAACGACGGTACTACCAGATGCACAAGGAAAAGGCAAAAGAGTATCAGCGTCAGTACAACTTGACGCATAAGAAGAAGGCGCGCGCCGGTCGTGGCAAGAACGACCTGATCGCTCCTCGCGAAGTGGTACGCACGACGTTCAACACTGCGGATCTTATGCACGCCCCGGTTGAGAAGACCCTGAAAATGCTCGAAAAGATTATCAGGGGGGAGAGGATGTTCACGATGTGACGTTCGCTGTCACAGCTCTCACCAAGTTTGGCGGTTATGTCGAAAAACAAGCGGCATAACCGCCTTTTTTTCTTGCCTTCCCTTCACATTATGGTAATCTTTGCCGACGGTGAATGCTATGCACATAAGTCGTTTTCAAATAAGGAGATAATATGTCGGCCACCAAAGCAACGACGGGTCGCAAGAAGGCGGCCACCAAGGCCAAGTCGGCATCCAGGACCAAGACGGACAGCCCTGCCAAATCCGAAAAGTACTACTACTTTTTCGGCGGGGGCAAGGCTGACGGCAGCGCCGAAATGAAAGACCTTTTGGGCGGAAAGGGCGCCAATATAGCGGAAATGGTCAATGCGGGCATTCCGGTCCCGCCGGGATTTACCATTACCACTGATGTGTGTCATTTGTATTACGAAGCCGGTATGCAAATCCCGAAGGCTATTGATAAGGAACTTGAGACGCAAATGGAGAGGCTCGAGAAGCTGACCGGCAAGAAATTCGGCGATGCGGAGAGTCCGCTGCTGGTGTCGGTGCGCTCGGGCGCCAAATTCTCCATGCCCGGCATGATGGACACCGTGCTGAATCTTGGGTTGAACGAAGATACTCTCAAGGGCATGACAGCTCGATCCGGCAACGAGCGGTTCGCGCTGGACAATTATCGCCGCTTTATCTCGATGTTCGGCAATGTGGTGCTGGGTATCGACAAGGATGTCTTCGAAGAGGTGATCACCAAAAAGAAGAAAGACCGCCGCATTCGCCAGGACAGTTCCCTGCAACCGAATGATCTGAAAGACATTATCAAAAAGTTCAAGCAGATTGTGAAACGGAAATCGGGTGAACCGTTCCCGGATGATCCGTATACGCAGTTGCGCATGTCAATTTCGGCCGTATTCCGCAGTTGGAACAATCCGCGCGCCATCTCATACCGGCGTCTGAACAACATTCCCTCCGACCTCGGCACCGCCGTCAACGTACAGGCCATGGTGTTCGGCAACATGGGCAACAATTCCGGAACGGGTGTGGGCTTCACCCGCGATCCCGGCACAGGTGAAAACGTCTTCTACGGCGAGTTCCTGGTCAATGCCCAGGGCGAAGATGTTGTGGCGGGTGTCCGCACTCCGCAGCCGATAGCGGAGCTTGAAACCGATATGCCGGCGATTTTCAAGCAGTTGAAGAGTATTACGTCGCGTCTGGAGAACCACTATCGCGATGTCCAGGACTTTGAGTTCACCATCGAAGAAGGTGAACTGTTCATGCTCCAGACTCGGACCGGCAAGCGCACTGTGCAGGCAGCCATCAAAATCGCTGTCGATATGGTGAAAGAGAAGTTGATCTCCAAGGAAGATGCCCTGATGCGTATCGATCCCGCCCAGATTGACCAGTTACTGCACCCGTGCCTTGATCCGACCGCTACTTACGATGTAATCGCCAAGGGATTGGCGGCGTCACCCGGTGCCGCATACGGCAAAGTGTATTTCACCGCCGAGGATGTAGTCAAGGCCGCCGGCAAGGTGCCGACGATTCTGGTGCGCGAAGAAACCAATCCCGATGATATCGAGGGCATGAATGCCGCTGCCGGTATTCTCACCGCCCGTGGCGGGATGACGTCACACGCCGCCGTGGTGGCCCGCGGCATGGGCAAGTGCTGTGTTTCCGGGTGCGAAGCCATTCGCGTCAACGCCGAGAAAAAGCGCTTCCAGGTCGGCAAATTGACAATCAAGGAAGGCGAGGTTATCACCCTGAACGGTTCCACCGGCGAAGTCATGCTCGGACAGATCGCCACCACGGAACCCGAGTTATCAGCCGAGTTTGGTGAACTGATGATGTGGGCCGATGAGATCCGCGTCCTGGAAGTCCGGACCAATGCCGACATTCCGAGAGACGCTCAGAAGGCGATCCAGTTCGGAGCCCAGGGTATCGGACTCTGTCGCACTGAACACATGTTTTTTGCCGAGGAACGCATTCCGATCGTGCAGAGAATGATCCTGGCCGACACCACCGAGGAACGCCAGGCCGCCCTGGACAAGTTGCTGCCCATGCAGAAGAAGGACTTCAAGGGCCTGTTTGAAGCCATGGCCGGGCTCCCGGTGACCATCCGGACCCTTGATCCGCCGCTGCATGAGTTCCTGCCGCGTCACGAGGAAATCCAGGAGAAGATCGACGCGCTCGATCCGAAGGGTGATGACTACGAGGAGGAACGCGAGGCGCTGGAGAAAACCATCAAGCGCATCGAGGAACTCCACGAACAGAATCCCATGCTGGGTCATCGCGGCTGTCGCCTGGGTATCATGTACCCGGAGATCACCGAGATGCAGGTGCGGGCCATCATCATGGCAGCCTGTGACCTGATCAAGCACAAAAAGAAGGTCGCTCCGGAGATCATGATTCCGCTGGTTGGCCATGTCAACGAGTTCAAGAATCAGCGGGAGACGGTTGACCGGATCGCCCGGGAGGTGATCGCCCGGACGAAGGTGAAATCGCTTGAATACAAAGTCGGTACCATGATCGAGGTACCCCGGGCCGCGCTGACTGCGGGCGAAATCGCCGAGGAGGCCGAGTTCTTCAGTTTTGGTACCAACGACCTGACCCAGATGACCATGGGCTTTTCGCGCGATGACGCCGGCAAGTTCCTGCGGTACTATGTCGAAAACGGGATTCTCCCGGAGGATCCGTTTGTGACCATTGATGCCAACGGTGTTGGTCAACTGGTGAAAATGGCCAAAGAGAACGGCCGCAACGCACGACCGGATCTGAAAGTGGGCATTTGTGGCGAACACGGTGGCGATCCCACGACCATCAGGTTCTGTCACGAGGTCGGCCTTGACTATGTGTCCTGCTCGCCGTTCCGCGTGCCGATCGCCCGTCTGGCGGCCGCCCAGGCTGCTATTCTGGCCGGAGATATCAGGCCGACAAAAAAGACGATTGCCGCGAGAAAGGTCACCAAGAAGTCCTCAAGCAAGGCGATCAAGAAGACAACCAAGAAGCCGACCCGAAAGACTGCCAAAACAGCCAAGGCCGAGCAGCAGTAGTCGTTCGGGTTTCTTGCGGTCTCAATCTCTGGGAGGAAGGTCGTCGCGTTTCTGCGGCGACCTTCTCTCGTTGTGCCACCGGGACTGCAATCGATTGTCGCGGACCAACTTTCGCTTGACTTTTCGAGGTGACGACGTTCATTCCAGAGGAAAACCAGACACACTGTACCCGCTCCGGCAGGGGATGTCCGGGGGCATGAAGCCGTCAGGACAGATGTCAGGCGCGACGATCTAACATTGAACGGGACTATGAAACAGCATCTTGACGCCATATTCAGGCCGCGATCCATTGCCGTCATTGGTGCCTCCAACAAACGCGGCAGTATCGGGCACGCCACCCTGGCCAACATCTTTCGGGCTGAATTCCGGGGGAAAGTGTTTCCCGTCAATCCCACTCACGAGGTACTCCATTCCGTCAAGGCCTACTCAACCGTGTTGGATGTTCCCGATGCGGTGGATCTGGCCGTTGTCATCGTTCCCAAGCAGTTTGTTCCGGCGACTCTGCGCCAGTGCGGTGAGAAGGGCGTGCGGGGTGCAGTTGTGATTTCGGCCGGTTTTTCCGAAGTCGGCGGCGAAGGGAAAACCCTGGAGCGAGAACTGGTTGACATCGTGCGCGAATATAATATGCGCCTGGTGGGGCCGAATTGCTTCGGCGTTGTGAACACCGATCCCGAGGTGAGCCTGAACTGTACGTTTGGCAAAACCTTCCCCCGCGTGGGTAATGTCGGTTTTATCACCCAGTCCGGTGCCATGGGGGAGGCGATCATGAACCAGGCCGAGCAGCTTGGTATCGGTTTCTCCAAAATAGCGTCGATAGGCAACAAAGCGGATATCTCATCCAACGATGTCCTTGAGTACTTCAAAGACGATCCGAAGACCGACATCATCCTGCTATATCTGGAGAACTTCGGTAACCCGCGCAATTTTACGAGTATTGCCCGCGAAGTATCGCAAACCAAGCCTATTGTCGCCGTGAAATCCGGTCGCACAATCCTGGGTGCCATGGCAGCCTCATCGCATACCGGCGCCCTGGGCGGCCTTGACGTCGCCGTCGACGCCCTGTTCGAACAGACGGGGGTAATGCGCGTAGACACGGTCGAACAGCTCTTTGATGTGGCCATGACCCTGTCTCGCCAGCCGATACCGAAGGGCAATCGTGTGGTGGTCGTCACCAATGCCGGAGGCCCGGGTATCCTCGCCACCGATGCGCTTGTGAACTACGGCATGGAAATGCCGTCGCTTACGCCTGCCACCGTCAAAGAGCTGAAGACGTTCTCGTCTGCGGATGCCTCTTTCTCCAACCCCATGGACATGGTGGCCGGTGCCGGAGCCACGGAGTTCTTCAAGACCCTGAACGTGGTCAAGAAGGACAAAAGCTATGACAGCATCATGGCAATTTTTGTCCCGCCGGTGACGGTGGACGAACTCGAGGTAGCCAGGAATATTTACGCCGCCCTTGCTGACACCGACAAAACGGTCCAGGCCTGTTTTATGGGCGCCGGCGAGCAGTCGCTGGGGATACGATACCTTCAGGATCACAGCATTCCGGTGTACATCTTTCCTGAGGCCGCCGCCAAGGCCCTGGCCATTATTCAAGAGCACCGTCACTGGTTGAAGCTGCCCAAGGGCAAAGTGAAGAACTTCAAGGTCGATGCCGATCGCGTGCGCGAGATCGTCGCAGCCAATCTTGACCGGGGGAATACCGCCATTGTCGGCGCTGACGCCATGCAGATTCTCGATGCTTACGGCATTCAGGTGGCCGGGTATCATTACGCCTATACTATCAAAGAGGCGGTGGTCGTGGCGCGCGAACTGGGGTATCCGGTCGTCATGAAAGTCAACACGCCGCCAATCGTGCACAAAACCGAGGCCGGGGGCGTGCTGGTGGATCTGCGTTCGGAGAGTGAAGTCAAATCGGCGTTCACAAAGCTGCGGAAGCGGGTGGGTACACTGAAAGCCGGTGAACGGTTTTCGGTGGTGATGCAGGAGATGGTCACCGGGACGGTGGAAACGGTCATTGGCATGACCACCGATCCCTCCTTCGGGCCGTTAATCATGTTCGGCCTGGGGGGCATTTATGTTGAGGTGATGAAGGACGTGGCTTTTCGCACGATCCCGTTGACGGCTCAGCGGGCACGTCGTATGATTAAGTCACTGAGGTCGTATCCATTGCTGACCGGTTTTCGGGGAACCGCCCCGGTTGACCTGTCAGTGATTGAGGAAACGCTGTTGCGGGTTTCGCAACTCGTCAGGGATTTCCACTGCCTGTCCGAGATTGATTTGAATCCGTTCATTGTCTCGGCAAGCCGGGAACGGTGCAGAGTGGTGGATGCGCGACTGATTATCAAGGATGAGTCTCGGTGCAACTAGGCTGGCGGTTCGGTCGAGGATTGCGGCCGATTGTCACCGGTTACCGGTGAACCGGCCCGATGGTCGGGAAAGAGGAGTCTGATGCGGTACGAACTGAAATCAATCGGTATCTGGTCGTTTGTTAAGATCAGCTTTTTCCTGAATCTGGTCCTGGGGTTTGTTTTTGGCATTTTCTATGCCCTGATGTTCGGCTTCATCCTGGCTGCCACCAGCAGCCTGACTCCAGGGATGGGGGGCTTGCCCATGGAGGACGTCTCCATAGGTATGCTGGTTGTGATCATGCCGTTCATGTTTGCCTTTTTCATGGCCGTCTTCAATACGATTTTCGGATTGATAGCAATTGGCGCCTATAACCTGATATGTCGGATGACCTGCGGTCTCGAACTACACTTTGAACCGGTCCAGGCGACCACGACCACCCTGGCACCCCCGCCGGTACCGTCCACCGCCCCTCAACCGGGACCGCCTCCTCCGCCACCGCCGGCCGCCCCTCCGCAGGCGCCGCCGCGAGTCGAGCCGGAACCGCCGGCCGGAGAATAACCGCCAACCACGTAAGGCAGGCTATAGCGACTATGTCATCTGTCAAAGTTCGTATTGCTCCGTCACCCACCGGGTATCTTCACGTGGGTACCGCCCGTGCCGCACTGTTCAACTACCTCTTCGCCCGTCACAACGGCGGCAAGTTTGTCGTCCGTATCGAGGATACCGACACCAGGCGTTCCAAACCCGAGCTTATTGAGCCGATCCTGGATGCGCTGCGGTGGTTGAAGCTCGACTGGGATGAAGAAATCGTGTACCAGTCACGGCGATCGGAATTGTACGGCCGGTATGTTGATGAGTTTGTCAAAACAGGCCGGGCCTATTACTGCTTCTGCACTCCGGAGGAACTGGTGGCCGAGCGCGAACAGGCCCGGGCCGAGAAACGCAATCCGGCCTATAGCCGGAAGTGTCTCAGCCTCTCTGAGGATGAGGTTCAGGCGCGGCTGAAGGCGGGCGAAAAAGCTGCGATTCGCGTGCGCATACCCGAGGGTGAGACCTCCTACGATGACATCGTGTCGGGTCATCTGACCAAGCAGAATACGGAATTGGAGGATTTCATTGTTGCGCGCTCCGATGGTTCCGCGACGTACAACTTCGCGGTGGTGGTCGATGATCACGAAATGGGCATCAGTCATGTGCTGCGCGGCAACGACCATATCACCAACACGTTCAAACAGGTTCATATCTACAATGCCTTTGGCTGGACCCCGCCCGTGTTTGGTCACGTACCGCTGATCCTCCGTCCGGACAAACGCAAAGTCTCGAAGCGGCTGGGGGATAAGGATGTCGGCGAGTACCGCAATGAGGGCATCCTGCCCGGGGCCATGGTCAATTATCTTTCGTTGCTGGGCTGGTCGCCCAAATCCGACCGGGAGATATACACCCTGGAGGAGCTGGTCGGACTTTTCGACGAAACACATATCAACGCCAGCAACGCGATTTTTGACGAAGAGAAGCTGCTGGCGTTTAACAAAACACACATTCAGATGATGACCGACCATGATCTGGCCGTCCTGGCGGCGCCGCTGCTCGTCGAGGCCGGCCTTACCACCAAGTACTGGCTGGAAACGCGATGGGAATATCTGCGGGCGGTGGTATCGTTGTTTAAGGATCGCCTGACCCGCGTCTCCGAGATAGTGGAACGCAGCGGATACTTCTTCGCCTTTGACTATACCTACGATGAAAAAGCCGAGACAAAGAGCTTCCCGCCCGAGGCCGCCGATCTGCTCACCGATCTCGCCGGGCGGTTTGCGGCGCTGACATCGTTCACCGTGGAATCGGCGGAACAGGCGCTGACAGCCCTGGCCGAGGAGCGGGAAATCAAGAAGGCGAAGTTGATTCATCCGGCCCGTCTGGCGGTGTCAGGCATGCCGGTGGGACCGGGGTTGTACGAGATGCTGGTTACCCTGAGCCAGCCGGTTGTCGTTGAACGTATGAAAAAAGCCGCCGCCTATATTCGTAACAAGCAATAGTATGTCATATCGATAAGAAGTCAGTTGAGAGGTTACCATGAGCGACTCCAAAGAACAGATTGCCGCCACCCTGAAACATGCCATCCGAGGCGAAGAAGAGGGCTTCAATTACTACAACGCGTTGTCACAGGCCACGAAAAACCCCGATGCCAAACGGAAGCTGGAAGGGTTGCGGGACGATGAGGTTCGGCACAAGCAGACCCTGATGGCGCTGTACGAGAAGTATGTCGGCGGCGACATGGGCCCGTTGCCGTCCGACGGTGTTTCGGCTCTGTCGAAAGTACTTGAGGGCGGCCGGCTGAAGGGGCTGAAGTCGGAGATGGAGTTTATTACCCTGGCTATCGAGGTCGAAATCGCGACCATGAAGTTCTACCAGGAGAAAAAGACCATGATTGACGATGCCGAGTTCGGTGCGATCCTGGAGAAACTGGCCGCCGAGGAACAGGGGCACTTTGAACTGCTGCAGGCCGAAAAGGACGCCCTGGGCGGTAATTACGGCTGGTTCAGCTACGGCGACTCCGCTCCTATGGAACACTAGCGGGTCGAGTATTCAGTGAAATCCCGAGTGCCGACCGGGGAATAAGAGCGCCGGCTCCGGGATAGAGACACGTTCAAGTTACGGAGGTGATTGCCATCAGCACCAATGAAAACGCGGTTCTGCAGCCGGGTGATAAGGCGCCGGATATCACGCTGCAGACTCACTCTGACGGCGAACACAATCTGGCGTGGTACCGGGGTCGGAAAAACGTTATTCTGGCCTTCTATCCGGCCGACTGGACGCCGGTGTGTGCCACCCAGATTCCGGGGTTTGTCCCGCTTCTGGAGACGTTCGAAACATACGATGCCCAGGTGATCGGCATCTCAGTGGATTCAGTGTTTTGCCACACGGCGTGGGCCAAATCTCTGGGCGGGATTCCGTTTCCGTTGATGTCGGATTATTACCCGCACGGCGAAGTCGCCCGGAAGTACGGTGTGTTGTCATCTCGTGGGTATGCCGAGCGCTCGGTGTTCCTGATCGACAAGAGCGGCGTCATTCGCTATATCGAGAAGGTCAAACCGGCCGACCTGCCCGACAATGACAAACTGATTGCCGCCCTGAAAGAGGTTGCCGGAAACGGGACTGCCTGATCTCTCGCCATTCTTCGAACGCAGACAAAAAAACCGGCGTGCTTTCGCAGCGCGCCGGTCTTCTTTTGTTCAGAACCTGCAGCGTTAATACACGATTGAGCCACCGGAGAAGATATTCGCCCCGGCTACGAGGCAGATGAACACT
>Ga0180007_10007062_pt1 | contig 10742 bp, 8 predicted proteins | sample MM_PC_MetaG_FD_121122 | JGI IMG/M metagenome (GOLD analysis project Ga0180007, IMG submission 121122) | Groundwater microbial communities from the Aspo Hard Rock Laboratory (HRL) deep subsurface site, Sweden - MM_PC_MetaG | ecosystem: Environmental > Aquatic > Deep subsurface > Groundwater...
GCTTTTCAGCTACTTCTCATTTGGAACTATCAAGATGTCATGAAAAAGAATCCTTATCTAGATAGTCTTTTAAAAGAAAGAGATGCTTTTTATCATTTCACAGAATCATTTTATGATTACTGGCGAAAGCTAGAGCGTTTTGGCATCATAGCAAGCCAAAAGGCTTATGCTCAAAATGCCAGAACTGCTGATCTGATTCAAGTATCAGACCAATTCAATCAACGAATCCTATATTTATATAGAACCATCACTCAGCACATCTTAGGTAGAGAATTCTTAGTATTCAGACAACTACCAGCTGGTATCAATGCGAACATCATGATGGTTGCTCATAAATTCACGAACAATGAAACTTATCAAAATTTACAAAATGTTGGGTTTATCACGAATATGTTAACCCGTCCACCATTTATTGTCTATACTGATTCAAATACAAGATCAGGTTTATTTCAACCAATCAATGAAAATCCTTTATCTAAAATATCTTTTAATAAACTTCATTATTTTGTTTATCCAATCAAAGTCGGCAGTTTACTTGCTTTTGTTTATGTCCATAGAGACTTCTTGCATCATGGCGTAGCCTTATCTAATTTATTTGAACCAGCAGCTTATGAAGAGTTTAAAGATAAGAAACCAGATCTACTGTTCATCTATGGTATTAGAGAAGATGAATATGATGGCAAATACTTATATGATAAGAAGGAAGACATGTATGTAGGATTTGTTTCAAGAGCTGAAAAGAATGATTATTTTGGTTATATGAAGAAAATGCTGTTAACCTTACATAACATATCCATGATTGATCATCAGATGCTACCGATCCATGGAGCAATGGTTCAAATCATCTTAAATGACAATCAAATGAAGCATATCGCCATTATTGGCGATAGCGGAGCAGGTAAATCTGAGACTTTAGAAGCTTTAAGAACGATTGGATCGAAGTATATCAAAGACATGAAGGTTGTTTTTGACGATATGGGTGTGTTTTTCATGAAGGATGAACACATTTACGCACATGGCACTGAAATCGGCGCATTCGTGAGATTAGACGACTTAGATAGTGGTTATGCATATCAAGAAATAGATCGTGCAATCTTTATGAACCCTAATCAAGTCAATGGAAGGATTATCCTTCCTGTATCTTATTATGATTTCATCATGAGAGACCATCAAGTCGATATGGTGTTATATGCCAATAACTATGAAGAAAATACTAAAGGCTTACGCTTCTTCGATGATTTAGATGATGCACTTCATGTCTTTAGATCAGGAAAACGATTTGCTAAGGGAACAACTTCTGAAGTTGGGCTAGTCGAAAGTTATTTCGCAAATCCTTTTGGGCCAGTTCAACGCATGAAAGATACTGAAATCATTCTTAAAAATCAATTTGAGATGTTATTTAATCAAAAAGTTGTTGTAGGAGAAATCTACACTCAACTTGCTGTTGTTGGTAAACATATGAATGGACCAGTGCTAGCTGCTAAAAAGTTATTAGAATACATCACAAAATAGAGTTTACATATTTACTGATGTCATGTAAAATAGAATTATAAAGTTTGTAGGAGGATATGATGGGTATATTAACTAAGATTTCAAAGAAGATTGAAGATATTGCTTCAGAGACTTCACAATACTTAAGTGGTGATTCTAAAAAAGCTTATGAGGAGCAAAAAGCTACTGAAGCGAAAAAAATAGAAAAGACTGTTGAAGGTTATACCTTCACTAAAGATCAATTAAGAGATTTGGATGTCCTCTTAGGACAAGCAAACTTTGTTGATGGTCGTCATTTATGGATTGCAGGCTTTGATAATTTTAAAGCCAATCAAAATGTGAAAGCAGCAAACCTTTTCTCAGGCAAAAAGAATCTAAAGTTTTTATCTATTAAAGATGATGATTTTTATTTAATGAAATTTGATAAGAATGTTTTGCTTCCTTATCGTGTGTTTAATGTAGATGATGTTTTACTCGTTGATTTAACGAGTAAAATGACAAAGTCATCTATGAAGATTAAATTTAAAGATGACACAAAGTTTAGTATTGATATCACTGAAAATAAGGATTCAGTCAAAGCTATTAAGGGTATGTTCAAATAGAGGATACCTTAATATAGATGAAAAATGGTAAAACCGTGAATTTACCATTTTTTTTATTGACTGATGTTTTGACATTTAGAGTAAACATCTCTATAATATATGTAGTAGCATCTAGAGGCTTATATGAAAAAATTAGAATCATTTTTAAATAGTGGCATTTATATCTTTTTAATCTTCTCAATCACGTTTATATCGTGGTCTTTTTATCATGAAACTCCACCTTATGTCTTCAATTTATATAATATGATTGGAATATTTACTTTAGTAACAATCAATACAATCGTTCTTGTCCTATTTAAGAATACAATGTATACAATTCCTACAATATTATCTTTCTTATTCGTTATCAGTAAAGCGGGACTACCTTTAGATGATATTTCACTGCTTAAATTTCCGTTGTTTGCATTTGCTGTCTTCTTAATTGGTCCAATAGCTCACTTCATTCGCTTCAAACCAAAGTTTGTTCAAGGCAAGTTTCTATTAGGTTTTGGACTCATCGGTTTAGCTTATTTGATTCCACTGATCTATTTACCATTTGAATTTCAAGGACTCTTAGTATCTGTTGCTGGTATTACATTCGTAGGTTTCTATATATTTTTTGTCAGTACGATTAAAGGAAATTTAAATTATTTATTTAAAATACTTATATTTGTGAATTTACTATTAACTTTAGAAGTTTTCTTCTATATGTATCAAGGATACTTGATTCATCCGGAATTGGATTTGTATCATCGCATTTTAGTTGGATGGACAGGAAGCTTTGGATGGGGAAATTTGAATTATCCACCAATCTATATTGCTTTAACTATGCCAAGTTACTTATACTTTATATTTAAGAAACCTAATTCCTATCTGTTGTGGCTTCTCATGATTTTACCAATTACTGCTGTTTTCATAACACAATCTAGAGGCGGCATGTTGGATGTACTTGTTTCTTTATTAGGTATGTTTCTATTTTTGATTATCAAAGGCAATAAAAAGCATTTAACTCATGGGTTTATCTTTTTATTTGCGATGTTAATCATCTTCTATTTAGGAAGAGATATAGCATTCTTATGGTGGGAAGAATTCCTACGATCATTAGGAAATAATATAGATAGTTTGACAACTGGTCGGTTATATATTTATGAACAAGGTTGGCTGATCTTCAAGCAGTATCCGATTTTCGGTGGTGGATGGTTATCTATTAAGAGTTTCCCATTCGAAAATCCTACAGTATTTATGTTCCACTCAACAATTATCCAAACCATAGCAACCATGGGATTATTTGGTGTAGCTGCTCTACTGACTCATTACTATCAAATAGGGACTTTCATGTTTAAGAAGATTAATTTAGAAAAGTCATTATTCATCATTGGTTATGTAGCAACACAAGTTCACGGGCTAATCGATAATGTCCAATATGCTATTCCATATAGTGTGATGCTCGTTCTTCTATTAAGTATCTATGAGACAGCAGAAAAAGAATCCAGTTTTGAAATGATTAATCATCGATATCATCTCATTGAAGATAAATAAAACTCATATCAGGCGTGATATGAGTTTTTTAATGTTATCTATTATTCCTTAAATATTCTAAAATATCGTCTTCTCTTCTTGGTCTCATATAGAAATACCCTTGAGCAGAATTACAACCCATCCGAGTTAACATATCTGCTGTTTCAATATCTTCTACACCTTCAGTTAAGACTTCATAGCCCAATTGTTTAGCTAAATCAATTGTTGCTTTGACGATGGCTTGAGTCGCTGGATTAATTAAAATTTTTGATGTAAAGATTCGATCAATCTTAATGACATTGATCGGAAATTGAGCTAAATAAGCAAGTGAAGAGTATCCTTTACCGAAATCATCAATTGCTATTCTAAAGCCAAATGTAGCAAATCTTTCAAGAACTCTCTTACTGATTTCTGGTTTATCCATCAAAACTGTTTCAGTAATTTCTAACTCAACATTATGAGGTTTGATTTGATATTTGTTAAACACTTCAATCATCTTTGGAAAAAATCGTTCATCATATAAATTCTTAGTTGAGATATTGATAGAAACTTTCATTATAATCTTTTCTTTTAAGAGTCTAGTTGCATACTTTAATACCCAGTCAAAGACCTGCAAGGTCATATCATGGATCATGCTCGTATTTTCAACAGCTGGAATAAACTGATCTGGTCTAATCATCTTTTTAATTGGATGTTCCCATCTGATTAGAGCCTCTAAAGCTTTTGCTTTACTTGTCTTAAGATCAATAATCGGTTGATAAACCATATAGATTTGACCATTACTCAATGCTCTTGTGAACTCAGATAACAATTCATATTCAAATTGTTTATTCGTTTTTAAATCTATATAGGTCATATAAGTAATGTGATGCGCTAAAGCTTCTCTAGCTGCAAGATCTGATTGAATAAAATATTTTGTCTTATCACTATCTTTGAAATGCTTTTGGGATGATATGCCAAAAGCATAATCAACAAATAATTCACAGTCAGGTAAGATATTTGCAGCAAATAAGATTTGGAGCATATCAGCTATAAATTGTTCTTTATTTTCTTGTTGAACGATCATCCATACTTGATTAGGAGCAGCTAAGATGATCTCAATTTTTGGATAGATCTTTTTAAGCCCATCATCTATCATATTTAGATACATATAATAAGATTCATAACCATTGACATCAACGATCGTCTCTTGATTCCCTAAGAATAGAGTACAAGTCAAATAAGATTGACTCACTTCTAAATTAAGTGAACGTAAATAATTAATGTTATGCAATCTTGAATTAGGATCATGAAATAAAACATTGCTCATATGATCTCTTACTTTTTTAGCACTTCTACTTAGTAACCCACTGATAAGGCCCACAGTCGCCATCATAGACATTCTAAAGACCCAATCAACCCAATATTGAGGCTCACCAGTTAAAAGGTTATAAGGCATGAAATAGCCTGCTAGTAAACCAGCTACAATTCCACCAACTAATCCATAGACACTTCCTAGTATTGAACCTAGTAAAACAATTGGTATATACATCATATGTGAAAAGGATAATTGATTATGTGTTAAGTTAAGCATAATTAAGTAATCAAGACACATCAAAAAAGCTGCAAGTATTAAAGTCCAGAACTTGTATCTTCTTCTAAAATATTGAATAAAACTGCGCGTTTTATTTTGTTCCATGGTTCCCCCCACGTGACTTCTCATTATAATATGGTAACCCAATGATTTGGATCTTCAATATCCCCGAATTGAATACCTGTCATTAGATCATATAATTTCTTAATCGTCTCTCCTATGACCTCAGAAGCAGGAAAAACGTGTTTAACATTCCCATTGGTAATCGAACCAATAGGCGTAATCACAGCAGCAGTGCCACAGGCACCTGCTTCTGCTATGTCATTGAGTTGATCAATATAAATATCACCTTCGATGACATCTATCTTGAGCTCATTTATTGCTAACCATTTTAAAGAACGATTGGTTATGCTATCTAAAATTGAAGGTGATTTTGGTGTGATGTACTTTCCATCTTTCGTAATACCTATAAAATTAGCAACACCCACTTCTTCAATCTTTGTATGTGTTCTTGGATCTAAGAAGATACAATCTGCATATCCACTCTTTTTAGCAGATAATCTTGCATAAAGACTTGCTGCATAATTCCCCCCAACCTTCACATGCCCGGTACCATTGGGTGCTGCACGATCATATTCTGAAACAAGCATATCGACAGGTTTGACTGGTCCACTAAAATAAGGACCAACAGGTGATACGATGATACTAAATATATATTCTGAAGCGGGTTTCAAACCTAAATTATCGCCTATACCAATCATGAATGGTCTAATGTAGAGGGTATCTTTGTTACCATAAGCTGGAACAAAGCTTTCATTGGCTTTGACGACTTTTTTTACTGCATCGATGAAGACATCTATAGGTATAGCTGGCATCACCATATGCTCACATGACATTTGAAATCTTTTCGCATTGTCTTCTACCCTAAACAGTTGAACTTTCCCATCTTTTCTTCTGTAAGCTTTAAGACCTTCAAAACATTCTTGACCATAATGCAATGATGTAGATAAACCTGAAATAGTAATCTTATCATCTTCACGTAAAGTACCTTCATCCCATTTGCCATCCTTATAATATGAGATATAGTTGAAATTCGTCTTTACGTAAGAAAAACCTTTAGGTTTTGTATTCATTACTTTTTTTCTCCCTTTATGTTAATTTTTTTTAATTGTATTCAATAGAAAAAGAATGACAGACATCATGAAATCAATCGTATGAAAGTGTAAAATATCAATTAATCAATAACTTCTGCTTCAGAATCTTCTTTTGGTCTAACACCTAGAATTTTACTGAAGAACAACTTCGTTTCATGATAGTCGTAGATAAACATGAAAATCAGTGAAATAAGTCCACCATAAACAATTGCAGGTATGATTAACCAAATGACTGGCCAGAAAAATGATGCACCAGTTAAAGGATGTACTCTCATGAAAGCAGGAACAAAGACACCTAAAAATAAACCTAAACCAGTCAAATCACCTCGAACACCAAAGATAAATGAAGGATTTCTTTTACTTGGATCATATAAGTCTTCTTTTGGTACCCAGTGTAGTAAAGTCATTACTAATTCATTCACAAATATTAAAACCAATACTAGAATTAAAACAAGTGGGGCACGATATGCTCTATGAATCGATAATTCATGCATTTGATATCTCATCATTAAGAATGGCACTAAAAATAATAAAAAGTGAGCAAAATAGAATCTCATCACTTCAAGATTAAAGGCTGTTCGATATCCGATAATCTCACCATTGAAATACTCGCTCATGGCATCCACAGGAAAGATGAAAGTGATCATCCCACTTGCCATACCTACCATCACCATATAATCTTTTAATGTTTTATTTTTAGTGAAATATAAGAAAGGAAATACTAAAGTGCTCACTGCACAGATATTTTCGAAGGAAACCTTCGTAAATATGTATTCGACTGTTGTATATGGATATATCAATATTTTTAAGAAGTGGATAGAAAATGCAACCATAATTAAACCAAAAATAAACCAATGTCTAAATCTTTGACTTTTGTTCTTGAGAAAAGCAACTGCTAAAACAGTTAATAGAATTGCAATTGTGATGTACATGAAATAATAGATGTTTCCCATTTGAACGTAAGCCATATGAATTCTCCTATAAATCATCTTTGATGAACCCATTATATCACAAAAAAATGCTGATACTATCAATTTGAAAGCTTGTTTATAGACTTTTTAATTAAAAATAAAAAAAGAACATATCATTTGATATGCTCTATGGAATCTATAATCTTTTTTGCATTATCATTAAATATTGCATCTAAATATTTTTGATCATGACTTTTCTTCAAATGTTCATACGCATCTTTCATGTTAGGTAGTCTAAGACCCATATTATGCGTATCTGTTGAGATGAAATCAATCAATTGGTTATTAAGTAACTTGGAAACGATTCCTTTTTTAAGCTTCTTATTATCTAAACCTAAAACAGAAGTTGTGTTCATCTGGAGTAATGCACCAGTCTTCTTAATTTTATAATAATCTTGGAATTTTAGATATTCATATCTTTCGACATGAGCAACTATTGGAATAAACCCCATGGTTGATATCTCATAAACAATTTCTTCAATAGGTGTTTCTGTGGTTGGTGAGAACTCTAATAAAATATATTTAGATCCACCAAGTGAAAGAGCTTGAAAATCCGTCTCAATGTGTGATCTATAGAAAATTTCAGAACCTAAAAATAATTGAATGTCTAAATTCAGTTTTTTAACTTCTTCTTTTACGTAATTAAATAAAGGTGGATGATACTTTGAACTCGCTTTAGTAACACGTGATTGAACATGTGGTGTGAAGAAAACAGTTGTAACACCATCTGCCATCTCCTTTTTAATCATTTCTAAGGATAATTCAATACTTTGTGATCCATCATCAACACCAGGTAAGATATGGGAATGAATATCAATCATATAGCTTATTCATACTTATAGCTATAATCATAACCATAGCCATATTCTCCATGTTTTAGACTGACCTGTGTAAGAACTGTACCAAGGATCACAACATGATTATTCTTCATTGTTTCTATTGCTTCTTTGACTAAAGTCTTTTTAGCAGTATTTTGTGCAACAATGAAGATGACACCATCAGCTAATCTTGCAATATATAGTGCATCAGATACAGCAATTATGGGTGGTGTATCTAATAACACATAATCATATATTTCTTTAAGTTTTGCGATGAGGTTTTTCAACTTTTCAGATTCTAATACATTAACAACTGATGTTGTTTTTTCACCAGCAACAATATAATCTATACCAACTTCGTCAGAATGTCTAATCAGTTGATCATAGGTAATCTTACCTGATAAATAGTCAGTTAAACCGTCACGATTCGTTGCATTAAAGACACGATTCATCTTAGGCTTTCTTAAATCGAGATCAATTAATACGACTTTTTTATTTTGTTGTCCTAATAAATACGCCATATTGGAAACGAAAGTTGATTTACCTTCACTTGCAAGTGTAGATGTAAATTGGATAACTTTGTGATCTCCATCAATATTGACATATTCTAAATTGATAATGACCTTTTGAAATGATTCTGATATATAAGACAAAGGTTGTTCTTTAGTGACAAGATAATCATATTTTTCTGTACGATCACCATTGAAAATATTTTTTGCTTTCATCTACTTTGCCTCCTTAACTTCAAATTCAGGAATAACACCTAAAACTTGAATACCAAATGCAGCTTCAAGTTGCTCTCTTGTTTTAAATGAATTATTAAGTAATTCTTTGATAAATGCAAATCCAACACCGGCTACTCCACCTAGAATAATACCTATGACCACATAAAGTACCTTATTAGGAGAATCGTAGATACCTAAATTTGCTGAACTTGTTCTTAATATATTATTTGAAAGAATTGGAACATTAGCGTTAGCAAAATCAATTGCAGATGTAATCACAGCATCCACAATCTCTTGTGATAATTCTGGATCACCTGATAAGTAACTAACTGTAACAAAGAAGCTTGTTGTACTCGATTGCACTGTTAAATTATTTTGAAGTTGATTAACGGTCAGATTAAGATTTAAATCAGAAATGACATCTTCTAAGACAATAGGCATCGAGATTAAATCCTGTACTGTTGCTAAAAGTCTTTGTGCACTGACTAAGTCATATGTTTCAGTTACTGGGTCAGCCTGTACTTGAACCATCACATAAGCTGATGATTTATATATAGGATTAGCAATAGCGAAAGCATATATGGTAGCAAAAGTGCCAATAACTAATGTAAAAATTAAGATAAGCAACAAATGACTTTTCAGTATTTTATACATATCATATAAGCTAATTTCATTTGTTGTTTCGAGTTGGTCGTTCATAAGTCCCTCCGATGTATATGATTGAGTTCATTATATCATATCTGATATAGAATGGGTAATGATACAATTGATTTTATTTATTTGAGTTTGAAGAGTTTACAAACTTCTTGAATGTCTTTGTTCACTTGTTCTAACGAATCAAGCCAAAAGTCTTTTTGAGTCACATCGATATGCATCGATTGAGCAACTTCTTCAACACTCGTTTTTGTTGTTAAAGCAAGTAAATCATCATAGCTCTTTAAGAAGGTTTCAGGGGACTTTAAGTATTGTGCATATAATCCTTTTCCAAAGAGTAATCCGAATGCATAAGGGAAGTTATAGAAATTAAGTCCTGCATTGTAGTAATGCCCTTTATTAAGCCACATATAGGGATGTAAGACATCTTGATCTAAACCTTTTCCATAAGCTTCTTTTTGAGCATCAATCATCATTTCTTTCATTTGATGCTTAGAAATTGGACCTTCAGATTTTTCAAATAAATGAGTCTCAAAGATATAGCGTGAAAGGATATCGATAATGACTTGAGTATCACCTTGAAGTGAGTTCTCAAGTACAGATAATCTTTCTTTAGGATCAGTAATCATTGATAGCAAATGATTGTTCACAATCGTTTCACAAAAGATTGAAGCAGTTTCTGCTAAAGGCATTGGATAACTCCAAAATAAAGGTTCATTATTAGAAATGATTTCGCCATGGTATCCATGGCCCAATTCATGAGCTAATGTGAGGATATCAGATAGAGATCCTGTAAAGTTACTCATGATGCGTGATTGTTTCAATTGAGGTTGATTCGAGCAAAAAGCTCCACCTCTTTTACCCTTTTTAGGAAAAGGATCAACCCAGTTGTTATCAAATGCTTTAGTCGCAAAATCACCTAAACGTTTAGAATAACTATAAAAGCCATCTTTAACGATTTGTTGAGCTTCTTCATAAGTATAAGTTCTTTCTAGTTTTCCAACTGGAGCAAACAAATCATAAAATGGTAATCCAGAGGTATGTCCTAAGTAAGTTGCTTTTGCTTGAAGATAATTTTCGAATTGAGGACGATAATCTTTCATTGCTTCAATCATCGCATCTAAAGTTTCTTTAGTCATCTTTGATGAGAAAAGTGTTTTAGATAATGCGGATGAATAACCTCTTAATTCATTGATTACTACAACTTCACGTTTGATATTAGATAAAGCAAGAGCAACTGAGTCTTCAATAGCTTCA
>Ga0180007_10007063_pt1 | contig 10737 bp, 9 predicted proteins | sample MM_PC_MetaG_FD_121122 | JGI IMG/M metagenome (GOLD analysis project Ga0180007, IMG submission 121122) | Groundwater microbial communities from the Aspo Hard Rock Laboratory (HRL) deep subsurface site, Sweden - MM_PC_MetaG | ecosystem: Environmental > Aquatic > Deep subsurface > Groundwater...
GGCATGGCGGCTGACAAAGCGCAGTCTATAACAAGGGCAAATGATGGGACTATCTGGGTAGCAACTAATAAAGGGTTGTATAGGTCAAACGGGACTTCGGCTGTCATTGCGAGGAACGTAGTGACGAAGCAATCTCAAGAAGAGATTGCTTCGTTCCTTCCAGTCGCTCGCAATGACAAAAGGAATGCAGAGGAAAATATTTTAGAGCTGTTTAACCACGAACCTAGTATTAAAGAAATGCAAAATGTAGCTATTGAATATGCAGAAGTGCATCCTGACAAAATAAGGGAGTGGCGGGATCGCGCTCAAAAAAAGGCGTTTTTTCCGGATGTATCAGTCGGGCTAGATAGATATGTTACCGACTACTGGCACTGGGATGCAGGAGCAAATCCCGATGTTTTGGTCAGGGGCGATGATGCCATAAGCTGGGATGTTACTATGTCATGGAAGCTTGGCGAGTTAATCTGGAATGATGACCAAACAAGCATTGATACAAGAAGTCGTCTCATGGTGCAGCTGAGAGATGATATATTAGATGAGATTACTAGGACATATTTTGAGCGTCGAAGACTGCAGATAGAGTCTTATATATCACCACCGGAAGATCTGAAACTAAAACTGGAAAGAGAATTGAGGATACAGGAACTCACAGCAGATTTAGATGCCTTGACAGGAGGCTATTTTTCCGAGAGGGTAAAACCATAGGAGCTTATCTGGTCAGATGGCATAGGGAATTTATGAGTTTCTTCAGATGCTCCTATTCGTTACATCCTCAGGATAAAATTCAGCCATACAACTTACATTCACTTTGTTTTGTAAGTTGTGACTGAATTTTACTTGACGCAAGAGACCCAATATGATACACTTGTGAAAAATGGAGATTGTAATGCGGAGATGTTTTCTACAAATTGCCATAGTTGTCTTTGTTTTCTCTATATCTGCCCACTTTGTTTATGCAGTGAGCTTGGATGAAGAGGCAGTATCTTATCGCAATAATGGATACCTTGCCCAGGAAAGAGGAGATATAGACGCTGCTATTTCATGGTATCAGAAGGCCATAAGCATGGATCCGAATTACGCAACCCCGCATAATGATTTAGGGATTTTATTCGAAGTTAAAGGCTGGCCAGATAGGGCAGAAGCAGAATATCAAAAGACGCTGGCCATAGACCCTAAATATGCAAATGCCCATACGAATCTCGCGCTTCTATATGAGAGAAAAGGCGAGTTGGAAAAAGCTGCATTTCATTGGATGAAAAGATATAGACTTGGGAAACCAAATGACCCTTGGGCAGAAGAGGCCAGGCAGAGGCTTGATAAATTAAAATTGCTAGACGCCTCAGGAAGAGAGAGTGAAAGATTGGGCAGTGAGAGCGTACCTTCTAAAATAGAAAAATATTCTGAAAAATTTTATGGAAGGCCCATGGCAGGAACGCAAGACTTAGAACCGGAACCAAAAGATGAAACCGGATGGACGAGGATAGGTTCTAAAAAAGATGCTAAAACTAAAGTTGCATCATCATCGGAGTCCAAAGGAAGATGGACTAAAATAGACCGCAGTCTTGGAAAAGAAGCTGAAAGCACTCAAGCTAGAGTTTCGTCGACTTCAAAGCCGCAGGACAAATGGACCAGAATAAACCTAGGCCCTAGCAAAGAAACTGAAAGAAGAGTTGCAAAAAGAACTTCGACTGGACGCAGTCTATCTTCAGGGTCAGAAAAGAATATGGATGAAGTGCTTCAGGAATCTTTAAAATTAGCAGAAAGGCGGCTTAAAAGAGAACAAAATAAAGAGGAGTTCATAGAGAAGAAACCTGACAAAACCAGCAGAGTAAGTAGGCCGAGTTCCGGGGCCAGCAGTTATTACTCAAAGGCCGATAATTATTTTAAAAAGGGGGAATATTCCAAGGCCTTAGATACAATAAGGGTTGCCAAGAGAGATCATCCTGGAGAGACAAGTTTATTGGAATTAGAGCAATCCGTAAAAAATAAAATGAAGGAGGAGAGGATAACTGACCATTATAACGAAGGTATTATGCATTACCACCAGAAAGATTATTCAGGCGCAAGGAAAGAATTCGAGGCAATACTTAATATCCTGCCTGAATAATACTCCAGACATAAGATTTTTTCACAGAAGGGGCTTAGTAAATCCTTCCATTAGTTAAGAAATCTAAAAAATACAAATATTTAGAATGTTAATATTTTAGAGAGATGACTTGTAATATGAAAAAGAAGGTTTTTCTGATAGACGGAAATTCTTTTTGCTACAGGGCTTATTATGCTATAAAAGAACTTAGGTCTTCAAAAGGCCAGCCTACAAATGCAATTTACGGTTTTTTATTGATGCTCAAAAAGATATTGAAAAGCGAAAATCCGGATTATCTTGCCGTGGCATTTGATTTAAAAGGGCCTACCTTCAGGCATAAAAAATTCAAAGAGTATAAAATTAAAAGAGCCCCTATGCCGGAGGATCTGGTTTTGCAGATGCCAGTTATAAAAGAGGTGATTTCAGCCTACAATATCCCGGTATTTGAAAAACAAGGGTTTGAGGCAGACGATATATTAGCTACGCTTGCAAAAAAGATCTCTAAAGAAGGGCTGGAGGTTTTTATTGTTACAGGAGACAAGGATGCGTTGCAACTCGTAAATGATAATATCAAGATATACAACATGCATAAAGATGGTTTAGTATACGACAGAGAAGCTGTTAAGGAAAGATTTTCCGGTCTCGAACCAGGAAACATTGTGGATCTGATGGCGCTTGCAGGTGACCCCACGGATAATATACCGGGAGTGAAAGGAATAGGAGAAAAGACAGCTATTGATTTAATAAAGGAGTTTCAGAATATCGATGCTTTATATGACAATCTGGATAAGATAAACAGCCCGTCAAAGAGAAAAATGTTAGTCGAAGAAAAGGAAAATGCCTATATGTCTAGAGAGTTGGCCACAATGGATAGTTCTGTGCCTATGGAGATAAATATCGATGACATGCGTATTACCGAACCGGATGCGGCAAAACTTTTACAGTTGTTTAAAGACCTGGAGTTTAAAAACCTCGCAAAGGAATTCGCTCCCAGTGATTCCGAGATAAATCGCAAGGCATGTTATAAGACTATTATTAATAAAAAAGAATTCTCCGCATTTATTAAGGAATTAGAGAAACAGAAGGAATTCGTCCTGGATTTCGAGACTACAAGCGAAAGACCATCGGAGGCGATTCCTGTAGGGATTTCTTTTTGCTGGGAAAGAGGCAATGCCTATTACATAGCAATAATAGACGATAGTGCTGAAGGTTTAAGAGAAGGCATTGATAGAGGGTATGTCTTTAAGGCATTGAAAGGGGTTTTGGAAGACGGGAATATAAAAAAAATAGGGCAGAATATAAAATACGAAAAGTTGATCCTCTCCAGGTACGGCATAGACTTAAAAGGTGTAGAGTTTGATACCATGATAGCTTCTTATCTGCTGAATCCCTCGAAGATGAGCCATAGTCTTGATGACCTGGCATTTGAGCATTTTAATCATAAGATGATATCGATAAACGAGCTTTTAGGCACCGGTAAAAAAAGAATATCCATGGATAAGGTCCCGCTGGATAGGGTCTCTGAATATTCTTGTGAGGACAGCGACTTGACTTTTAGGCTTAAAGAGGTATTGGAAAAGATGCTTTTTGAAAAAGATCTGGATAAATTATTTGAGGAGATAGAGCTTCCCTTGATAGACGTACTTTCGGAAATGGAGAAGAATGGCGTAAAGATAGATGTTGAGTTGTTGAAGAAGATGTCCGTGGATATGGAGAAGGAGTTAACTGGTATCGTTAAAGATATCTATAAAATGGCGGGCATGGAATTTAATATAAATTCGCCTAAGCAGCTAAGCGAGATATTGTTTGAAAAACACTCTCTTCCGGTGATAAAAAAGACTAAGACAGGTTTTTCTACTGATACGAGTGTCTTGGAAAGACTTTCTTTGTTGCATCCTTTGCCGAAAGAGATATTAAGGTACAGAGAATTATCTAAATTGAAATCGACCTACATAGATACCCTGCCTGAACTGATTAACCCTAATACCAAAAGGCTCCATGCCTCGTTCAATCAGAGTGTTACCCAGACAGGACGGCTTTCTTCTAGTAATCCAAATCTGCAGAATATCCCGATTAAGACCTCTCAAGGCAGGCGCGTAAGGAAGGCATTTATAGCAGAAGATGATAGATTTATCATGTCAGCGGATTATTCACAGATAGAATTAAGGATCCTGGCGCATTTATCAAAGGATGAAGAGCTGATCTCGGCGTTTGAAAAAGGTATGGATGTGCATAGCCATACAGCTTCTTTGATTTTCGGGGTAGATGTAAAGGGCGTAACGCCTGAAATGAGGGCCAATGCAAAGACAGTAAATTTCGGAATAGTCTATGGTATCAGTGGATTTGGCTTGTCGAGGAGTCTTTCTATCGATCCTGCCAGTGCGCAGAGATTTATAGATTCTTATTTTGAAAGATATCCCCGTGTAAGGATGTATATGGAAGAAAAAATAGAAGAGGCTAGAGATGCAGGTTATGTTACTACCCTTTTCAACAGGCGCCGGTATATACCGGAAATAAATATAGGCTCTGCAAGAGAAAAACAGCAGGCTGAAAGAATAGCTATAAATACGCCTGTCCAGGGTTCAAGCGCAGACCTCATAAAGATAGCGATGATTAATATATATAAAGAAATGAAAGAAAAGAGACTTTCCTCCATGATGTTATTGCAGGTCCATGACGAGTTGGTCTTTGAAGTCCCACAGAAAGAGCTTGAAGGAATGAGGGAATTGGTAAAAAGAGGAATGGAGGATGCCGTAAAATTATGCGTGCCGATCGAGGTAAGCGTAAAATATGGAAAGAATTGGTTGGAAATGGAGGGGTTTTAAGGCATGGTAGTAGGAGTCACAGGTAGTTTCGGAAGTGGCAAGACTACTGTTGCAAAGATGTTTGCCGAGCTCGGGGCTTATGTCATTGACGCAGATACTATTGCGCATTCATTGATGATGCCGGGTAAAGAGGTGTATAAAGAAATAGTCAGACATTTTGGCAATAGGATATTAAGGCGGAATAGAAAAATCGATAGAGAGAAACTAGCAGAGTTTGTATTTAAAGAAAAGCCGAAACTAAGGCTTCTTAATAGATTAGTCCATCCCGGAGTGATCAAACGCATTAATGAAATCATAATGGTAAATGGGAAAAAGAGGATTGTCGTTATCGATGCTGCGCTTCTAGTCGAAACCGGTTTTTATAAAAAGATAGATAGATTGATCGTTGTGAGATGTAATAGAAATAAGCAGGTCGAGAGGGTGTTTTCTGCGAAGGGGAAGACCAAGAAAGATATCCAGCAGCGGATTAAGATGCAGGCGCCTTTGAAAAAAAAGCTGGTGCGTGCTGATTTTATCATAGATAATAGTGCTTCAATAACAAAAACCAGAGTCCAGGTTGAGAGGATCTGGAAACAATTAAGAGGTGTGGTATGACAGTAAAAGAAAAATTGGATATTGAAAAATTGAAATCTCTCAAGATATCAGAGTTGAATAAGATCGTACGAGAGATGAATATTAACGGTGCGACGAACTTGAAAAAACAGGATCTGATATTCAAGGTGCTGCAGGCACAGACAGAGAGGGACGGCCTTATATTCGGTGAAGGGGTATTGGAGACCCTTCCTGACGGATTTGGGTTTTTGCGTTCTCCTAATTATAATTATCTTCCCTGTCCGGATGATATATATGTCTCGCCGTCGCAGATTAAAAAGTTCAGCTTGAAAACAGGCGATACTGTAAGCGGACAGATCCGGCCTCCGAAAGAAGGCGAAAAATATTTTGCATTATTAAAAGTAGAGGCAGTTAATTTTGAAAGCCCTGAATCAGCAAAAGAGAAGATCCATTTTGATAACCTGACCCCGCTTTACCCCAATGAGAGATATGTCCTTGAGACGAAAAAAGGCGATCTTTCTATGCGCGTAATGGATTTATTGACGCCCATTGGAAAAGGGCAGAGAGGCATGATTGTAGCGCCTCCTTACAGCGGAAAGACAATAATTATGCAGAAGATAGCCAATAGTATAGCTACTAATTTCCCTGATACTGTTATTATGGTGCTTCTAATAGACGAGAGGCCTGAAGAGGTCACGGATATGCAGCGTTCGGTAAAGGGCGAGGTGATAAGCTCTACGTTTGATGAGCCTGCGGAAAGGCATGTGCAGGTTGCAGAGATGGTGCTTGATAAGTCAAGAAGGCTGGTGGAGCACAAGAAGGACGTTGTGATTCTTTTGGATAGCATAACGCGTCTGGCTAGGGCCTACAATGCTGTTGTGCCGCATTCAGGGAAGATACTTTCGGGAGGAGTAGATTCAAATGCGCTTCATAAACCAAAAAGATTTTTTGGTGCAGCCAGAAACATTGAAGAAGGCGGAAGCCTGACTATTATAGCGACTGCCCTTATAGATACAGGTAGCAGGATGGATGAGGTTATATTCGAGGAATTTAAGGGGACGGGCAATATGGAACTGCAGCTCGATAGAAACCTTTTTCAAAGGAGGATTTATCCTGCTATAGACATAAAGAGGTCGAATACAAGAAAAGAGGAATTGCTTTTAGGTGAGAAGGAACTTCAGAGGATATGGATTATTAGGAAGGTCTTAAACGAGTTGAATACAGTAGAGGCCATGGAGCTTCTTCTTGAAAAGCTCCGCAAGACTAAATCAAACGAAGAGTTTTTAGACAGCATGAATCAATAAACGAGGAGGAAAACATGAAACCGAAGATTCATCCCGAATACAAAGATGCAACGATCATATGTGCATGCGGCGAAGTCATGCATACCCGCTCTACGAAGCAGAATATACGAGTGGAGATATGCTCCAAATGCCACCCGTTCTATACAGGTAAACAGAAATTCGTCGATTCTGCAGGTAGGGTGGAGAAGTTTTTGAAGAAATACAAAAAGAAAGGCGAAACCAAAGGCCAAGAGCAAGAATAAATAACAATCATGTTCGAGAAAATAGAGGCTCTATTAAAACGATACGACGAAATCCATGCTCTTTTGGCGGATAATGAGGTGGTTGCTGATAGGAACAGATATCAGGCGCTTGCAAAAGAGCTTTCTTCTTTGGAAGATGTCGTTAAGAAATATAGACAATACAAGAAGCTGCTTTCTGAAATGAGAGATACTGTAAGACTTATCGACAAAGAATCGCATGAAGAGCTTGTTGAGATGGCTAAAAAGGAGATGGATGAGCTGGAGAAGCAGAAGAAGGCACTGGAAAACGAATTAGAAGAGTTTATTCTTGAGGATGACCCTGATGCACAAAAAGATGTTATTATGGAAATAAGGGCCGGCACAGGGGGGCGAGAGGCAAGTCTATTTGCCGGAGACCTTTTCAGGATGTATTCAAAATATGCTCAAGGACGCGGCTGGAAGATAGATTTAATGGACAGTCATATTGCCGAAGGAGGAGGCTTTAAGGAAATAATATTTTCCGTAAAAGGAAAAAACGTATATAAAAATTTAAAATACGAGAAAGGTGTACACCGTGTACAGCGGGTTCCTGTTACAGAGGCATCCGGGAGGATCCATACCTCTGCTGTTACTGTTGCGGTGCTTCCTGAAGCTGAAGATGTAGATGTGGATATAAATCCCCAGGATTTACGGATAGACACGTTTCGCTCCAGTGGTGCAGGGGGGCAGCATGTAAACGTTACGGATTCTGCGGTGAGGATTACTCATCTGCCTACAGGTACTGTAGTGCAGTGTCAGAACGAAAGGTCTCAACATAAAAATAAGGCCGCAGCAATGAAGGTTTTAAAGGCAAGGATCATGGACCGTTTGCGTATGTCTCAAGAGAAAAAAATAGCGAGCGATAGGAAGAGTCAGGTAGGATCAGGTGATCGCAGTGAAAAAATACGAACGTATAATTTTCCGGATAGACGCGTGACAGATCACAGGATCGGTTTTACCATTCACAAATTAGACAGGATAATGGAAGGAGAGATGGACGAGGTCATTGAGGCACTATTGCAGGCAGAGAAAAAACTAAAGCTATCTAATTAAATTAGAGTAGGGGACAGGTACCGATTTTACATTGTAAAATCGGTACCTGTCCCCATGCTAGAAACCATGTTAAAAACTTCAGAGGTTAAAAAAGATATTTTTTATTTAATGAATAAATACTCGGGAATTATTTCCCGGGTAGAAGTAGAACTGTTATTGTCCTATATATTTAAATGCAAGGCACCCCACCTTTATATAAATGATTATGTTCTAGATAAAGAGACTTTGGAGCTATTTGATTCTCTTGCAAAAAGGCGTTTATGCGGAGAGCCTATTCAATATATTACGGGTAGTTCGGAATTTATGGGGATGGATTTTATTGTAAATAAAGATGTATTGATACCCCGGCCAGAGACAGAGTTTTTAATAGGGGAAGTCCTGCGAATCACGAATAGTAATTTAAACATACTGGATTTATGCACTGGTTGCGGTAATATTGCGATTAGCCTGGCCCGGTTCATGGATAGAATAAATATTGTCGCTACTGACATATCTGGACCTGCTCTTAGAATTGCGCGGGGAAATTCTATTCTCCACGGAGTAGATAAACACATAACATTTCACGAGGGAGACCTTTTTGACGCTTTACCGATTGATAAAAGTTATAAATTTGATATAATAGTGTGCAATCCCCCGTATGTAAAGAGCGCTGAACTGCAATTTTTACAAAGAGAAGTAAGGTATGAGCCTGAAGTTTCTCTGGACGGCGGAGAGGATGGGCTGGAGTTTTATAGGAGTATAGAGAGAGTCGCACCGGATTATTTGAAAAAAAATGGAGGGTCTCTATTTTTAGAGATCGGACTTGGCCAATTAGAAGCTATAAAAGGTATTTTTATTTCGAGGAATTTATTCGAGATACGAAATGTCAATAAGGATTTTTCAGGAATAGATAGGGTGCTATGGATAAGTTTATTATAGAAGGAGGCGTGAAGTTAAAGGGTACGGTGCAATTGAGCGGCTCTAAAAATGCCGCACTTCCTATCCTTGCTGCTACGCTTTTAACGGATTCCAAGTGTGTAATAAAGAACGTGCCGCCGTTGAGAGACGTTTATACTATGCTCAGAATAATGCGGGTTCTTGGAGTCAAGGTTAATATGGAGGACGATGTCATAGTCGTAGAATCTAAAGGTTATTCAAATTACACAGCACCTTATAAGTTGGTCAGCACCATGAGGGCGTCTATCTGCGTGCTCGGGCCAATATTGGCTAGGCTGAAACATGCTGAAGTGTCGATGCCTGGGGGTTGTGTGATTGGGACAAGGCCTATTGACCTGCATATAAAAGGATTGCGCTCGATAGGCGCGGATATAAAGGTCGAACACGGATATATTGTTGCCGATGCAAAATCTCTTAGAGGTTCTCGTGTGTATTTGGGCGGAAACTTCGGTTCCAGTGTGCTTGCAACGGCAAATCTTATGATGGCAGCAACACTGGCAAGAGGCAAAACTGTCATCGAAAGCGCTGCCTGCGAGCCGGAAATCACTGAACTGGCAAATTTTCTTATTAAAATGGGCGCCAAGATAAAAGGCCAGAATACACCTATTATAGAAATAGAGGGAGTGAACTCTCTTCACGGTGCAGAATATTCTATAATAAATGATAGGATAGAGGCCGGGACGTTTATGATAGGCGCTGCTGTTACCGGAGGAGATATAGTGATAAAAGATGCAAAGATTGAACATCTTGGGGCGCTTGTCGATAAGTTACAACAGAGTGGTATTAAAATTACAAAGACAAAGGATGGGATGCGGGTGAGGGGTTTGCATTCTCTGAAGCCAGTGGATGTTACTACATTACCTTACCCTGGTTTTCCCACTGATATGCAGGCCCAGATGATGGTGTTGATGAGCGTAACAAAAGGTATTAGTGTTATTACAGAAAAGATATATCCTGAAAGATTTATGCATGTGAGTGAGCTCGCGAGAATGGGTGCGCAGATTATGCTTGAAGGTCCCACGGCAATTGTTCAGGGAGTATCGCGGCTTAGTGGTGCTCCGGTAATGGCTTCGGATTTAAGGGCCTCTGCAGCATTAATCCTTGCAGGGCTTATTGCTAAAGGTCAAACAGAGATATCAAGGATTTATCATATAGATCGCGGATACTGCAACATCGAGGAAAAATTAGAGAAGTTAGGAGCGAAAATAAAACGGGAAAAGGAGACTTAAACATGTCAGTCAGAATCAGATTGAAGAGATTTGGCACTAAGAAGAAACCTCATCGCAGGATAGTCGTATGCGATAAAAAACGCGCCAGAGACGGGAAGACCATAGAAGAGATAGGGTATTATGACCCATCTAAGACACCACCTGTACTAGTGGTGGATAAAGATAGAGCTAGATATTGGATCTCTAAAGGGGCAGAACCTTCTGAAGTAGTGCGAAGCCTACTTAAAAAACAGGGTGTAATATAGTTCTGTTGGGACGAGATCATGCAGTTAGACGTTTTAACGATATTCCCAAGAATGTTTGACGGTATTTTGGGCGAGTCTATAATAAAAAGGGCTCGAAAGAAGGGTGTTGTTAAGATAAATATCATAGACCTCAGATCTTTTTCAAAAGATAAACATAGAAAGGTGGATGATAAACCTTTTGGTGGCGGGCCTGGTATGGTCATGGGGGTTGTGCCGTTCTTTGAGGCTGTTAAAGAGATAAAAAATA
>Ga0180007_10007064_pt1 | contig 10736 bp, 17 predicted proteins | sample MM_PC_MetaG_FD_121122 | JGI IMG/M metagenome (GOLD analysis project Ga0180007, IMG submission 121122) | Groundwater microbial communities from the Aspo Hard Rock Laboratory (HRL) deep subsurface site, Sweden - MM_PC_MetaG | ecosystem: Environmental > Aquatic > Deep subsurface > Groundwater...
AATGAGGGTGTCAACAAAGGCGGAGACGCATATGACAAAGGCATGGGGCCGGTTTTGTCAGCGATTGGTGGGGCAACGTTGCCGAAGAGATATCCTGCTGGTGACGACAGAAACCTCGAAAGAGTACGTGCAATGAACAAGGCAGTCCACGCAGTCAAAGGAAAATAAGGATCTTCCCAGGTGATGAAATATGGGAAGATTTAGTTATAGGGAAATCGAGCCTGAGGTCGTTAAGACTACGGCTCTTGATGAAGGCATTGAGACTATTGATCTTGAAGGCTGCGAAAACATCAGCCAGTTGAACATCAATGCGCAGGTGATACAGACAGATGATGGCGAGCAGGGAGTGCCGATTTGGGAGGTGATCCATAAACTTGAGGTTCTCGGTAATGGATCAAGCGTCTTGAAATCGTACTCTGGAAGTGAATGTCGAGCTATCGCTGCGTATTCAGGGATAAATCTGTCTACTCTCGGAAATTATGGACGTCATGGTACGGACGATAAGAATTATTGGAGTTTTCCAATATTGTTCGGTCGATACCCGGGTGATCCTAAATACATGTTGAACACGGATGCATGGGAGAGTATTAAGGCGAGAATCCATTGGAAGGCTGATACTACGACTTTCAACGGGACGCTTTATGATGTTACAGCAAGTCCAGGTTTCAAGTATGCAGCTGATGCCATCACTTATGAAGGTGGAAGCCCTCCAGGTCTGAGCGGATATATCAAAAGCTCACGGATCAAGGAGTTTACAGCTGCGACAAGCACTCGGACGACAACTGAAATTCCACGGGGATATCCGCTTAGAGGAATTATATCAAGCCAGTCGTATACATTGCTGCAATGGTTTAATTTCTACGATAAAATCAAGTTGGATTTTGATAATGGTAAATGGGTGCCCATCGAATGTGGTTATCGGCAACTTCAATCAATGATTAATCAATGGTGGCCGGAACCTTTCGAGATGTCAATGTATACGGATCAAGCAAGTGCGAATCCTTTCGATACAGGATTTGGATGGCTCACAGCGATGTCAGGTGTTAGTGGATCAGATTCGATGGATTCGCTGAATCTCGATCATGCGCCTACTTTTGGCCGTACGGCCCTCATTGCGACCGAGGCTGGAACAGCTGTAACAACTGAGACCGCCTGGATAATCTGGACGCAGGGTATGTTGCCTCATCATTGTCTGTATATTCCTATGTGGAAGTTTGCAGATCTTGGAGCTGATGCAATTCCGACAAGTGAATACAAACGTATTGACTTCGACACGACAACGGATGGAACAGGGGCAAGCGGGAATTGTAAGATTCTTGCTGAATATATTGTTCCCCAGGGGCAGACTTAATCTGGAGGTTGTGAAGCATGAAAGAAGGATATTGTAAATTATGCGGCGGTGCTGAGATCACGTCTGACGCTGGTTTTGTCTGTGAGAACTGCGGTAACATACGAACAGTGGGGAAATAATCCCCTCCAATTCTTTAGGAGAGTGCAAATATGAAGTATAGAGAAGTAGAATTATTAGCACCGAAGGCTTATGCTGATGATGCCGTTGAAATAATCGATATTGACTTGAAGGATCCGATCAGTCAAATTCAGTTTTTACATGAATCTATGAATATTCAAGCGGATCAAAGCACGGCGCATCCGGCGGCTTGTGTCACTGACATAACGGTAAAAGACGGATCGGATATTCTTTTCAACTTGGATGGTTTTCAATGTCAAGCGATGGATTTCTACCATACGGGACATGCGCCGGTAAATCATATCTGCTATTTGAGTGATATGGAGAACAAAATGATGTATACCTTGCATTTTGGACGGCATCTATGGGACAAAGTGCTTGCACTTGATCCTACTCAATTCAGTAATCTGCAGCTTCAAATTACGACAGACATGGATGCTGGAGGAAACGCTCCTGATGCGGGAACTCTTACCGTATTCGCAAGTGTTTTCGATGATAAGAAAATTGATCCAGTCGGATTCCTGACTACGAAAGAATATCGCACGTATCTTGGAACAGGAGAGACACATATACGGACAAATCTCCCAACGGATTACGATTACCGGTCGTTGATGTTTCGAGCATATCGACTTTCAAAGCCTCCGGAGAACCTATTTGACATTATCAAGCTGGAGGAGAACAACGGTAAAAAAGTACCTTTTGAGCTGGCAAGGGAAGAATGGGAGCATATTATCTCATCAAGATGGCCTGCATACCATGAAAAAGTGATACACAAATGCAGAGCTGACAACGACGATTATCATCATTGTACGCCGACTTACTGGCCTGGCTTGACGTCAAACGCTTGGTTAGACGGCGATAATGCAGTTCAATACATGAATGTGTACGGCGGAGACGGAGGAGAATTTTATTCAAGGCCAAACACAGGGCATGCATTGAATTGCTGCACGCTGATAACAGGTCACTGCCCGCATACGACACTTTGCTATCCGTTTGGAGATCAGCAGGATATCGATGATTGGTACAGCATGGAGAACGTAGACAGTCTAATAGTCGATATTCTCGGGAAAGCACCTGGAAGCGGATATCACTATTGGATATCGGGTCAGCAGCTCCGGAGATATTGATGAAAGTCGAAACAGAATACAATTACTATACATCATCTCAGGTAATTCATCAGAACCGATGTCATCTCTACGGGATCATTGCAACGCCAAAAGAGGACGAAGTAGCTTATCTTGAAGTGCATGATGGGACAAATTCGACAGAGGACAAGGTTCTAAAGCTAATGTGCGGTACGGGGACGACAAACAGCATTATTCTAACAAAACCGATACTCATGCAGCGTGGGATCTACGTCAGTCTAGGAAGTGATCTTGAGCATTATACTGTCTTGTGGGCCCCGATAGAGGATTAATCGTGGATCTTGAAGCTGAACGTAATAAAGTTAAAAGTTTCCTCGCTGGGAAGGCCAACGTGGAGATTGAAATTGTACGCCCTGGCGTACGCCCTGGAATTGAAGTAACGGAAGGAATTAAGGAATGGCCAAAGAAAATAGAAACGGAGCAAAAGATACCTCCCTTGCAGAGGATAGAACAATATCGGAGGAATATCAAAGAGCAATAGCTTACCTCGCAGATATTGAAGTCCTCCGACATTTGGAGAAGATTCCATTCGAATTTTATGATATAATCAATTCAGCGGCAGGAACGTCGGCTGATTTTATTCAGAGTAAAGCTATGAGGGAAGGATGGATCTATGAGATTTTTAACATGGTTGCCTCAAATGAGGGAAGCGGTATTTCTCAGGCGACGTTGGGATATGTTTCTGGATCTACGTTTATGATCCAGACAAAAGGAAGTACTGATAATCCTTACCATACGCATGAATTTCATCATCATGTCTTTCTAAAGGAGACGGATAAATTGCGCTGTGAGTTCAGCAACGCAACAGCGACAGATGTTTTGAAATTTTACGCCAACGGAGTAAAAAGGAGAATGTAAGATGCTGTATAAGAAATTCAGGAGCGTCCCCGCTAACACGACAGAGGATGATCCTGACTGGCAAAAACTTAAAGTTACAAAAGGAACAATTAAACAATGGGTGATCTTTTTTGATCCAGAGGCCGCTAACGTTTTGCATGTCCGAGTAGAGTACCATGGATCTTCGATAATGCCTTGGGGTGGAAAGGATTGGCTTGTCGGCTTCTTTACCGATACGCCATTGGATGACAACATCGAATTGGACGGCCCACCGTACGAGCTAGACATTTATGCGTATAACGAGGACGATAGCCATCCGCATGAGTATTATATCCATCCGATACTATTACGTGAGAAACCTGTTACGATAGAACCGCCGTCTATGACGATACCTGAGCGGTTTATAGAGTTCTTCAGGGGTGCATAGACGATGGTGCATACACTTGAACCTTGGACTACGAAATACCGGATGGCTACGATATTCGGGCAGATCGACACTGGAGAACTAGCGGCTCGTTTAGGATCACCGGTTACATTCGATAGGAGAGGTAACGTAATATTTATAGAGGAGTTTACAGACGGATTAGCACGTTGGGTAACTGCTGGAAGTGGAACAGGACATACTCAATCGACAACTATAGAACGATGGAATAAAAGAGGCATTAGCTGTAAAATGACAACAGGTGACGCCGCTACTAACTATAAACAATTAAGACATTTTACACCTTTCCCTGTAGTAGGTAAAATAGGTTTTGAGGTATCATTTACAATAGATGAAAACGCAGAGTATATGTCTTTCTATAACGTAGCATTTGATGGAACATATGGGCATTACGGACAATTCAGGTTTTATCCTCCGGCTATGGAACTAAAATACAAAGACAGCACAGGAGACTATGTGTCTCTAGCTGCGGGATTAAACCTAAGTACAAACGATAAAATGTTCCATACTTTTAAGTTTGTACATGACATTAAAACTGATAGATATGTAAGAGCAATATTTGACAGTTACACTTATGATATGTCCGCTTTAACATCTTTTAAAGATGAGGAGACTACTAGTATCGGACTTCAAACCTATTTGTATATCCGTACAGGATCAGCAGTAAGCTCTGTTATGTACGTTGATGATGTAATATTAACACAAAACGAGCCTTAACAGGAGGAAAAAAGAAGATATGGTAGTAATATGTGGAACAGATGAAGATGATAATGTAAAAGTCGCATTAGCTCATATAGACGACGATTTGATAGATCCAGAGCTGACGACCATCGTAGTAATTAACCTGAACTATGTTTGGGATGCTGGTGCTGAAGCATGGGTTCGGATGACACAACCCTAGGAGAATGAAAAATGGTATTGATAGCGGGAGCCGATGAAGAAGGTACGGTGAAAACAGTACACGCAGAGAATGATGACAATGCGATATCTGAAGATCAGAAAACAGTAGTTGTCATCCATCTGAATTATGTTTGGGATAATAGAGCTTTGAAATGGGTTAGAATGGCTCAATGGGCGCCGCTATGATTTAGGAGAATAAAAAATGAGTGGACGAGTACATCAGGAAGATGAGACGAAGCTGAAAGCTACAGTAGTTTTAGCAGCAGGAAATGAGATAGAAGTCACACAAAATGTCGCTGCTGATTTAAAAGCAGCAGTAGATATTGCAACTAGCTATAATCCTGAAACAGAGGACGACATTATACCGGCAGGTGAAGTTAGGGAGACAGCTGTTGCTTTACTTTATGGTTATGATGAGGGCATAGAGGCAGCTTGGGAACGGTTATATTCAGATAGCGCTAATCATCTATATGTAAATGCGCTACAACCAGTGGCCGCTTGTCTTAAAGCTACTGTTACGCAGCTTGCGAAAGACAGGACGATAACAGGAACAGCAACTGTCACTCCCAGCGGTGACATGGCACGATTAGCACCATATGATAGGGATTTAACAGCTATTGCGGGAAATTATGGAGCATCATTAGGTGCTCATGCTTTAACTGAAAGATACCGGTACACTGTACCAGGAGATCGTATATTCAGAAATACACTTATGCGACTTGCTATCCTTGTTGCTTCTTCAGATGGTACAAGCCTTATACAGATTTTTCCTGAAGCAGCAGGTGTTGGATTTACGACAATCGATCAACTATCGACAACCGCCTATAAAGAGGAGTTTCTTTCAAGTTTGGATTTTTACTTAACCGAAACACAATATTTTAGGGCTCGAACACGTAATACTGATTCAATAAACCACTCATTTTACATTCAACATCTAGGATTGGAGTTTGATGTATAATGAAACGAGTTAAAGTTAAGCTAATTGGAGAAGGCAAACATCACGATTCATTTAGGGTAAATCTACCTACTTACATAATGGACGTTAAGAGAGACAAGGATGGAAACCCGATAATAATAAATGAAGAAGAAGGACTAGCAGGAGACAGTTGTGATTACGAGAAAAAAGAATGCTATGTCCTCATACCGGACGATGAAACAATAGAGATACAAGGCAAGATTAAAATTAATCAACAGAAGATCAGAAAGAAATACCCTAAAGATTGGAGCAAGTTCAAAGCCTCAGACGTGGAGCTACAGCATGATTGAGACATTAATCGGCCTTGGAAGCATGGCAGTTGGAGGCGCCCTGGCGTACGGTGATCTCCGAGCGAAGATAGGACGCCTAGAGGGAAAAATGGAGTTGATCTCCAAAGACCTAAAAGTTATTATGCTGAATAATCATAAAAAATAAAAGGAGTTGAAAAACGTATGGATTTGGAAATACTTCCCTTGGAGGAAGTGAAAGATATCGATGAAAACCGCAGGCTTGTCAGATACAAACGTGCTCGTTTCCGTGTAAACGGCAGGGAACACACGTTACGTATCAGCATGAGAGATTTCGACCTGGGTAAATGGAAGGATCTCGTGACGAAAGAAGCGGAGCTCATCGCTGGAATCTCTTCGAAGAGGAAGTAAGGATTGGATAGGATTGGAAGGAAAAAATGATAGATGGCTAAACCAATAGTATTTTTTTCTGCTACTCCTTCGACAATCAATGAAGGTGAATCATCAGTCTTACAATGGACTGTCATTAATGCTACAGCAGTTAGATTAGATGGAGTGTCAAAGGGGCTTACAGGTACAAAAACAGTAAGCCCATCTAGCACAACTAAATATACGTTGATAGCTGGGAATGCCGAGGGTACAACAACAAAAAACGTAACAGTCACTGTAGTAGAGCCTCCGCCGCCTCCAACTCCGCCGCCTCCAACTCCTCCGCCAACACCGCCAACGCCACCGCCTCCAACACCTCCGCCTACTGTATGGGATTGGATAATCGTTTTTGTTCTTGAAGGCTTTGAAAGACTCCTTGGATGGACGCAAGGTAGCTTACTAACGATACTAGGCGATGTTAAGGATCTTATTACAAATTTTTTCGGAGACATCGCTGATTTCTTCTCTGACGTCATAGGATCTGTCGTTGACATTATAAAAGACAACGTGGGATCGATCTTCGACTGGCTTTCCACTGCGTTCTTTGACTTCGTTGACTGGATCGTGGACGTCGGCGGAGATATCGCTGGTTTTGTAACCGACAAGATCACGGGGGCTTTGGATTTCCTGACAGATAAACTCAGCGACTTCTTTGATTGGGTGAAAGACCTCCCTGGCTCGATAGCTGATTATATTGGTGGCGCCATAGCGGGCTTTGTCGACTGGACAGCAGATCAACTCGGAGGTATTTGGGATGGAATACAGACGTTCTTTACGGAGGCCATAAGCGGCTTCGTAGAAGCCTTCTTCGGAGGAGTTAATACGGGAATTGAGCAGGCAAAAGGCTCACCGCTTCACAGTGATGAGCCCGTACGGAACCCCGTACTAAAAGGATTACAGAAAGTAGTGAGAGAACATAGGAAAAAATATGGTAGAGATATAATAACAGGAGAGAAGAAACATGGGAATGTTTGATTTTATAGGAGAAGCAATAGGAAACGCATGCAGTGCGATAGCTGAGTTTTTCGGAGACGTATTTGAAGGAATCCTGAGTTTTTCCGGAGGCCTGGTTAAGGATATTGGGAAGGATGCCCTCGGCGGAATAACCGGCGACATCTTTGATGGAGACAGCACATCAATGGACGACATAGAAACTATTGGAGACGTAGTAACAGCTCCAATTACCGAAGGCTGGGATCATCTGATGAAAGAAATGGATAAAAAACACAGTGAGACAACGCCCAAAAAAGGTTATGATGAGACCATGGAGTTATGGAATGCCGCTAAAAATGAGCTGACGCTTGTAGCTTTGCTTACCACTCTAATTGAATCACTCAGTTTCGGTCAGATCGAAGGAGCAGAGAATATTACAAGGATTGCAGACACCACTCGTGCATTGAGCTCATTCACCAACGCAGCATCTATGACAAAATATGAAGCACAATTTCTCACACCTTATCAAAGGCACATCAACACATTATACCCGAATAGGATAGCTGAAAGCGGTGATCTTGTCCGATTCGCATTAAGAGAAGTATGGGATCCGACAAGACGTCCGGAGCTTCTAGCGGAAGATGCACCGTTGCAATATTATACATGGATGCTAGAACAAGGTTATCCGCCTGAAAGAGCAGCTGATTGGTGGGCGTCCCATTGGGTTTTACCATCAGTAGGACAATTAAATGAGATGTTGCACCGAGGAGAAATCACCGACGCCGAATGGGATCGATTCGTCAAATACAACGACTTCGATCCAACTGTAAGGCCCTGGCTGAAGAAAATATCTTACAGCCCATACACGCGAGTGGACATAAGGAGAATGTGGGATTTAGGGCTCGTGTCACGAGATGAAGTAAAAAAGAACTATAAAGACCTAGGATACGACGAAGATCACGCTGAGAAAATGACAGTATGGACACTTGCCTACGTTCTCGCTGTGGAAATGCGAGCGAGATATTCGAAAGGCTGGGTTACAGAGGCGGAGGTGCGTACGGCTCTCTTGGAGACAGGAATGCCAGCTGAACGGGTAAATGATTACCTGGAGAAAATAATCAAAGCAGACGCCTCAGAGCGACTTGATAAGGAGAGAGATCTTACAAAGACCGATATTACAAGAAGCGTAAAGAAAGGACTTCTCACCAAAGCGGAAGGCGTAGAGCGCCTCATGGACTTGGGATATGATGAGGACGAAGCAGCATTTATCGTAGACATCACGGTATCAGAAGGCATCTCAGCAGAGATCGAAGCAGATCGAGATCTCAGCAAAGCAGACGTCATAAAAGGAGTTGCAGACGGAGTTTTCACCGAAGCCCAAGGAATAACGATGCTGATGAAACTCGGCTACGACGCAGAAGAAGCACAGTATATAATAGATATCCGAGTGCCACCCAAAAAGCCGGAGAAAATGAAGCCAGAGCGGGATCTCACAAAAGCAGAGATAATCAAAGGAGTAAAAAAAGAGATCCTCACATGGGAACAAGGCCACGCATTGCTCGTCGACATGGGCTTCGATGAAGATGAAGCCGACTTCAGCCTGGCAATCAACATTGAGGCCCTGACAGGAAGTCCGGAGACATGGAGCGAGATGCAGGAGATAGTCAACAAAGGCCGTAAGGCCCAGGGCCTAACCGTCAAAGAGATACCGTCAGGCATCAAAGACATCGAGGGTAAACTCAAAGAGTTCCAATTAGTGGAGCAGAAGGCCAAAGAGGAAGGCGAGACAAGAGATTTCTTCATAGCACTGGAGAAACAACGAGGGCCCATGAAGCGACAACATAAACAACTAGTAGAAGCATATCAGAAGCGAGATAAATGACATTAGAAAAATGGAATTGTAGCTTTATAGATGCGAATGTAGATGCCCGAGTATGCGTTCATTGCGTCCATCGATTCCTCCATGGATGCTCAGACATCAAGAGGTAAAAATGCTGGACAGACTAGATAAATGGGAAGAAGCATATGATATTGGAGACATAGAAGAAGATGAGAGATGAAGAAACAATAAGAGACACATTAAAAGAGCTGGGAGAACAAGAGACGAAGCATTGGAGAAAAGGCGACATAAAAGGAGCGAAATATCTCCGATCTGTCTCAGAAGGAATACTTTATTGTTTGGGAGGGGAGATAAAAGGATTAGATGAAGATTGAAATACAGCCAGACGGCACGACCAAAGAAATATACGACAGCCCAGCTGAATACCGAACTAGAGGATATGAATTGTACCGTACGAGAGGCCGCCGTCAAATAGTCTACGAAGGCTGGATGGCTGGCGAACTTGTACGAATACTAAGGTGAAAAAACATGAAACCAAAATACCCACACATGCGACAATGGGAACAAGACATCATGGAGAAATTCCACACTGCAAAAATACTAGACGCAATATGGAGCTACGACGTCCCCCTGAAAATCCGAGAAATGCCGCTACCCGAAAACACCTCAGACGCAGAAGCAACACTATGGAGCCGACTAACCAGCAAAAGAGTAGACGCAGTAGCAGAAACCCTCGTTGAAATATATGTAATCGAGATAAAAGACAGACTAAGGCCCTCAGCAGTAGGACAAGCACTCACATACAAAACCCTGTACGAAGAACAATTCGCACCCCACAAGCCCGTAATCGCAGCCATAATCACCGAATTTGACGACTACGACATGCAACACGTTTGCAGCGTCTACAACATCAAAGTCTGGATAGTGTGACCCCAATGGTATCAGCAGACTGGGAAGAAGGCTACGAAGCAGGATACGCAGCAGCCAAAGCAGAACTCAGCCAAACAGCAGGCTGCCAACTATGGGGCATCATGGCAATGCTGCTCACAGAAAAAGAAATCAGCTTCCAAGGACTAGACGCAGTACAAAGACGACTATTCGCATTCCCCGACATAATGAGCAAATACAACATAACCCCACAAATCATCAAAGACATACGAAAATGGAGAGGACAACTAATAGCAGGATGGAAACCATCCTGGGCCGACGCAAAACTACGAGGCGCATTTCAAGAAAACCTCCACAGCCTCATGCAACAATTCGACAGCACAGACCTTGCCAGAATGTTCTCCTAAAGCCTATTAAGACCCTAACAGTACCCTATTAAGACCCTACCAAGACCTTCAAACGACTTTTTAAAGCATTTTTTAACAGACGCTAAAGTTTCAGCGTCCCTTCCAATAGAAGAACGGATAACAGACTATAGACATGTACTTGACATGAGTTAAGTTGTGCGTTGCCGCAGCTGCCGCAAGCATCGGCTATCTGTTGATGGCGAATAAATATTTTTACAGCAAG
>Ga0180007_10007065_pt1 | contig 10736 bp, 12 predicted proteins | sample MM_PC_MetaG_FD_121122 | JGI IMG/M metagenome (GOLD analysis project Ga0180007, IMG submission 121122) | Groundwater microbial communities from the Aspo Hard Rock Laboratory (HRL) deep subsurface site, Sweden - MM_PC_MetaG | ecosystem: Environmental > Aquatic > Deep subsurface > Groundwater...
GCAGGATATGCTGCAAGATGTGATAGTCTTACTACAGCTATAGCTAGTGTTGAGAGTAATGCTGTCAGTGCATTATCTAATGTTAGTAGTTCTATTAATGCTAGAGTGGACAGTGTTGAAACTAGAATGTTGTCAGTTACTTCTGATATAACGACTTCAATAAACACCCAAATAGATTCAGCAATATCAGACCTAAGAGCATCCGCTCACAGTGAGTTACTTTCACAAATTAAGATAGTATCAGATGCTATTTCAACTGAAACTAGTGCGGCCAAAGCATCAGCTTACGCAAATTTTCAGATTAACAGTAATTTGATTTCGGCTAATAGTAATTTATTGTCAGCAGTATCTAATGCGGTGGCGGCTGGTGGGGTGACAGAGTCGCACCTTAATTCTACGGCGTTGAGTTTGGCCACAATGGTAGATAGTGCTATCAGTGATGTAATTGCCACAGCCGTGGCAGAGACAGCTAGCTTGGCAACAGCTATTGCTAGTGTAGAGAGTACACTAAGCTCGGTGATAGCGTCGGTTGAAACAGAATTATCTGACGCAATTAGCGGAGCTAAAGCATCAGCTATAAGTGAGTTGGCGTCTACTGCTAAAGTATTATCAGATGCTACGTCTGATGCTTATAGTTTAGCAACTGAAGGTTATGGTACTTTTGTTGATCGTGGGGACCCCACCGAGTACGATTATGAAGTGAGTGACTTTACAACGAATAATGCTTGGCATGATTTGGACCTTTCCGGTATTGTTCCCGCAGGAGCGAAAGCGGTTGTAGTAAGAGTAGACGTAGAAGATAATGCACAGGAGTCCTATTTCTTTCTTAGAAAAAAGGGTAATAGCAACCTTTTTAATGCGAGTGGAACTACTACTTACGCAGCTAATCTTAAAACAACGAATACTTTAATTGTTCCTTGTGACGGTAATAGAGTTGTTCAGTATCTTGGTAAAGCTGTAACATTCACAAAAATAGATATGGTTATAATTGGTTGGTGGATTTGATGATTGGATAAATGATGCCTATTAACGTAGAACATACACCTATTAGTGCTTACGGTAGAGCGGCGTATCAAGCTGGAAGGAGCATAGCTTTACGGGAACAACGAGAAGCCGATTTACGACAACAGCAAATGGCCATGGAACAAGAGGCACGTAATCGGGCGTTTACATTACAGGAAGCAGCATCCAGACGGGCTGAACGAACTTTAATGGCTGATATTGAGCGTAAGGGTAGGTTAGACCTAGCTGGATTTGAGGAAATGAAGGAGCGTAGACGAGTTATGGAACAGAATATGGCCGATTGGGAATCTCTGGCAGGTACTATGACTGAACCGGAATATAAACGCGGTGTTATTTCTATTCGCTCTGGCAGAACTCCACAAGCACTACAGCGAGAGCGAGAACCCAAACCAGTCGGTGATGTGTTCCGAGCCGGTGACAGAGACGCTTTGTTCAATATGGCCCATGATTATGCTATGCAAGCAGATAAGGCTAAGGGTCGTGAATGGTGGGGCAAACCAGACTATAAGCAGAAAGAACTTATAGAACAATATAAGCAGTTCCTTAACAACGCGGCGAATGGTAATTACGCTGACCTTAGTGCCAGAGATCAACAAATGTTAGAGCTTCAATGGAATGACGCTATGGGCGGCATTAAAGATGAGGACGCGGGCATCAATACTGTTGGAGAGTTTGAATGGGACCCAACATCTCCCGAAGTTAGGCAAGCACGCAGAGAAATGCAAGAGGAACTAGGATCGGACACCAAAGCGGAACTTGGAAATTACCTACAACAATTACAACAGGATGAAGGACAACAGGGTGTAGCAGAGTTCCGCAAGAAATGGGCCAATCCTGCTAATCAACCATATATGTTAGCTATGTTAAAGAAACGCTATGGGAATGTTCGCTAATTTACCCGATGCTCCTGAAGAGCCTAAACCAAGTGGTTATCGAGGGATGTTTGCCGATTTGCCGGATGCCCCAGCTACTAAGGAGAAGCCAAGCAAAGCAGGCTTCTTTGAAACTAGTATCAGGGATCCACTTGAAAAAATTCCGTTTAGCCCTTACGGTATGGTAAAAACAGCAGGTTTGGTTCAAGCAGCACAGAGATTAGGGTCTGGCAAGGACTATGCTGAATTTATTCCGGGTGAATTAAAATCAGAACAACTCGGTGGGATGTTTGGTGGGTATAGACGGTTACATGCTCCTACTGCAAAATCTTTGAAAGCAGAAGATACAGAACTATTAACAAAACATTTTGAAGAAATAGCCAAACGCGAGAAACAAGGTTATACATTGATGGGCCATGTCGGTAGTATTACATCTCGTATACCAGCCTATGCGATAGAATTTTTAGCTACTGGTGGTTTGAAACAACTTGGCTCCAAGGCAGCACAGGAAATAGGAGAAAAGATACTAAAAGAATCTGCCAAAAAGGGTCTGGGTAAAGCCGCTGTAGGTTTATCCAAGTTTGCTGCTGGTGCAGGAACCAGAGCTTTTGTTGGCATGCCACACCGTGCAGCCGAAACTATATTGCAGAGACGATTACCAAAAGATGTAACCATCGATGACCTTGGTAATATACACATAATAAAACCGGATGAGAAAATCTGGACTTCAATTTGGAAGGGTGCTCTCGATCATTATATAGAGATAGCTTCTGAACAGGCCGGTGAGTTCATGGGTCCGGCTGTTAATAAGGTTGTAGGCAAATTACCATTTATGGGGAAAGCTGTCGGAGCCATGCAACGAGCGTGGTTGAACAAATTTCCCACTAAAAAAGCTACTGACTTTACTAAGAAGTTACTCGCTAGAGGTGGTTTTCACGGTGTTCTAGGTGAGATAGGCGAAGAAGATCTTGGTTGGATCGCACGTGCTATATTTGATGTTGAAGATTACGGTGCTGGACCGAATGCAAGTATAGGTGAAAGATTGAAAGCTGGGTTAGCCCAAGATATAGAAAACCTACCTGCCGAGCTTATTGCGTTTTCCATTCCTAGTCTTGTGGGTAAAGGAGTAACTCAATTATTTCCAAGGGAAACAGTATCCACCGAACCCACCCCCGCTGAAACAAAAATGGTTGCGAAACCGAAGGTATACGAGGTCATCGAGTATGATACACAGGGTAAGGAAAAGGGGCCGGTAGAGGAAACATTCACTACCAAAGAAGAAGCTCAAGCCTATGCCGAAACAATGACTGAAAGTCCATATACCCCCGGTACGTTTGAAGTTCGGGCGGCGGCGAAGCCAGTGGAGGAAACGCTTACTAAGCGGGTAAAAGATTTGGAAAAACTGGCCAGAGAAAAAGGTCTTGAACCGGAGATACCGCCCGGTGAGCGTAAATTCAAAGAACCAACTATAACACATCTTTTAACACCGCAATTGTATGAAGCAGAAAAACTCGGTGTTAAGTTTATGACGAAACCGGCTGAAATAGGCAAACAAGCATTGGATATAGAATTTAATCGTCATGTTAGAGATTTAGATAAAGTAGCAAGGATAATAAATAAACTAGGTGGGGAAACTGTAAAGTCCAAAACAGCGGCGAAGCTAAAAAATAAACCTACCAAGTCCATAGAACGATTCACTGAATTATTAAATACTCATGAAGAAGCACCGGCTGAATTATCAGATAAAGAAACAGTAGCGTTTAATTATTTTAGAAATCTAAGTAGGTCTTTAATAGCTCGTGAAAACAAAGTGCGAACTAGATTAGGTATGGATCTTATACCATATAAACCCGGTTATGTGCGTCATATTGTAGATATAATGGCCCAAGAAATGATTGACGGTAGGTACCCCATTCCAGAGGATCTTAAATTTTGGGCGGAAGAAAAGGTAAAAGCTAAAATACATAATCCAATGGAATTTCAGCGTCAATTAGGGGATGAATTAGAGGGCATTTTCTCTAAGGATCTTATTAAACTGTCTAAAGCTATGATGTGGACCGGCCTAAAGGAAATACATTTAGATGAGCCACTTAAATTCTTTGAGTATCAATTGTCTTTACACTCTGAGGTAATACCGTCAGCTACTAGACGATGGACCGAGAAGTTTATTAATCACATGATAAAAGGTCAGCCAACCGATCTAGACAAAGGTTTAGATGCCTTGGTAACAAAATCGGGTCTTAACGGGCTGTTTAATAAAATATTAGCACCATTTGGTAGAGTAGTAAGTAATAAACCACTTACTAATCTTATGCAAAAAGCTGGACGATTGCAAATCTATGGTGTAATGGGATGGCGACCTAAACAATTAATACGCAATAAATTCCAATTAGTACAGAATTTAGCTTTATACAGCATAAAGGCCAATCTTAAAAGCTTTCTCCCGGCCAGTAAACAGTTAAAAGCATTACTTTCCGAAAGCTTATTTCTTGAAGGTTATAAAGGTTTCGAGGATTTAACTGCCATAGATAAAAAAATCTTGGGTAGAGGTTGGCTAGCTCCATTCCAATGGACGGCTGTATCCAATGCAAGACAGGCTATGAAATGTGCATATTGGGATACATTAGATTTAATAGAAAATTCTAGGTATAAAAAATTTGAGTGGGCGGATTCGAAACGTACTTACAAAGAAAAATCAGAATCTTTATATGAGAGTGAAAAAGAAAAAATTTTGAGCGAAATGGAATTCGGGGCGGGTGTTACGCAATATCATTATATACCAATGGCGATGCCGGAAGTATTCCGGCATAAAGCCCTTACGCCGTTTACCAGATTACAATCGTGGTGGATGAATCATTTCTTTAAATTTCACACAGAAGCAGCCACTAGACTGCTCAAAGGTGAAACCGGTTATGGACAAAAATTACCCTGGTCACGAAGAATTGGTTGGGGTAGGTATATGGTAATAGGTGGTGTTATTTTAAACACTCTTGGTTACACACGCAGTTATTTACTTGGTGCAGCACCGGACAGTTTCCCACCAATCGGTAAACTGTTAGCCAATATGTTTATCTGGTTAAAGGCTATATGGCTCGGTAATACAAAGACTAGACAATCGGCGGAACGTAAAATGTTAGCCAGCATCAAGACTTTTATACCGGGTTACCTAGCTATTAAAGACATTAAAGCTGTAATGAGCGGTAAAAAAAGTCCAATATATTTATTCTTCTATGGTAAAGAAAAGAAATCAAAATATGAGCGAAGAAGAAAAGCAAGACATAGAAAACCGAGACGACATTCTCGCTAAACTTGTTAAGATAGAAACTAATCAATGCTGGATGATGAAAACCTTATCCAACCACTTACGCCATCATTGGGCGGTGCAGGTTGTTCTACTTACCTTCATTGGTGGGTTGATTACGGCGTTGGTAATCGCACTCATCTAGGACTTGTTCCCATATACTATGTTTAGCCTGCATAAGTTCTTCACTAACATCAGAGAATGGCTCATTCTGAGATAGAAGATTTTTAATTTTGTCACGGGCTTCTTCATTCGATAGACCCATATCACAACTCCAACAATATCTTAGCCGTTTCGCTGGGGATCGGAATACACTGTTGTATATTGATAGTTACAGGGGGTAATACATTACAAAAAATTATTTTATCCTGTAATCGTTGTTTTAATATTAATTCACATTCTCTTAAAATTTCTATTGGAATTAACCAATACAATCCTTCCCACTGTAACATCGTAAGATGTTTATAATCAACTTTATCATGGGATGTTGGACAGCCAAATGTGTTTAATACATTAATAGGTTTATTTTTATCCGTTATATGAAATACTATCATTCATTCAACCCCCTTAAAAATTTTTGTACCCACCCCTCAGTTGTGAACCACACACCACATCGTTGGGTAGCCTTTAATTTCAACAAGTGGCCGGTGTATCGCCGTTTACCTTTTTTTACCCATACATAAATTGCACTCAAACCCGGACGTACCCCCGACACTTTGTGAATATAGGCCGGTACATCAGCTAATCTTAATAACTTACCTTCGCGTTCAGCGAGTTCTTTTGCTGTTAGGATGTGATGTCGTCCCATTCCTTCTTTTTCCTTTCATATTCTCCTGGATTATCGCCTTGAAACAATTCCGAATTACCGCCTTGCCAGTAATACCAAATAACAGTATTGATTGCCATAGTGTGATATGCGTGGGCATGGGGTTTGAGATAGATACACACCAACCACTCTTTACCGAATTGGCTTTTAATTCTAACTACCCACCCTTCAGGCATAAACGCACTGCCTTTGAAGTAACCGTAGAGTTCGACTTCACCCTCGGCCACAGCCCGACGAATTTGACGGTAGGGGGCATTGTCATCAAGCCATTCGAGTAGGTCATTCCTAGTGCGGAAGTGGATCATCCTTCCTCACCTACAATAAATGTGTGACCACAATTGTTACACCTTACTTCATTACCAACTCTATCATCATAAAAGGTACACGCATATTCACAATAAGGACAAGTAGTATACGTTACCGTTTCAACGTGTGTATCAGTTGATGTTCTACATTTAGGCATGTTTCACCACCCCCAACAATGCGTTTTCTTCAATAACAATAAGTTCCTCATCGTTAAGTATAATAGATAGTTCGACAGCACTACACCACGAAATGATGTCACCCACCTTAACATTCATACTACAGTGAGTACCATCTTCCAAACGCGGTCCCGGTCCTGTAGCCAGTACCTCACCGAACTGAGTAGGGAGTTGTTTATTTCGCTTCGCAGCGAGTTGTTCACGACTTAGTTTGGGCAGCATAATCCCGCCCTTCGACTGTGTTTCTACTATCGGCCTCACCAAGATACGGTCAAGGCTTGGTTTAAATATTTTGGTCATTTCAAACCCTTTCTTATTTGACTTGCTAATTTTATTGCTGGAACAACACTTTCCGCACTAAACCCTTCTCCGGCTAAGATGCTCTTATACGCCTGAGTATGAAGGTCTTGAAAATCTTTAGTAAGATCGATTATGAACTCACCTTGATTAATATCAACCTTTTTGCTATAGCGTATATTAAATCTGCTACGGAGGTTTAAAGTATAATTAACATACGCATTGTCGAATTTCAATCCACCATCTATATGTAACGGAGAAGAACGTTTTACGTATTGTTCCCGACACTCTCCAAACATCCAGCACATCAGGTCGAGCAGATGGATACCGATATTCACGATCAGCCCGCCAGATTGTTTATCTTCACCTTTCCACGACTGTAAGTACCAAGGCCCGCGTAGGGTATTATAGATGATGGCTATATTAAAAGGATTTTCACCTTTGCCCGCACATTCATCAACCCATCTTTTTAACTGTTGTACCCCACGATGTAACCGGCACTGTAAGATTGGGTAGATATTGCCCACCGATTTCTTTTCCAACTCCAACAATGGATACAGGTTGCGGGGGTTAATGACTAGCGGCTTCTCACAAATCACATTTGCTCCAATTCGTAATCCGAATCGGATATGGGCATCATGTAAATAATTAGGAGAGCATACTACCAAGTAGTCGATACGACATATCCCTTTATTATGATAGGGGTCAAGGAATCGTTCAAATCGCTCGAACTCCGTGAAAAACTTACAATCAGGGAAATAACTATCGAGCACACCCACCGAGTCATGAGGATCGAGGGCGGCCACGAGTTCGCCACCTACGTCTTTGATGGCCTTCATGTGACGGGGGGCGATGTACCCCGCCGCTCCTATTAGGGCAAATTTTTTAGGTATTGGTAATATCCAACCCTTTCTTACTTGACATTCTAAACACGGAGTTTCGTTTCCTTCTCTACCACAACATGCACATTTCATCAAAGTTTCCTCTCAACTGTCACTATTGTATCATTCCTATTTCTGCCGTGTGAAATTAGTAATATTTCTATAATTTCAAAGCCTCTCTTTTTCCCCAATCCAACACTATTATAACCAAATGAAATACTGATCCCGTCTTTACAAATTTTACTGGCTAAAATGTCTCGTGTCTTCGGATACGCCCCTGTAGGATTTTTTCTCATAAGATGCTCTTTTCCTACGGATCTATAAAATTGCATGACATTATGTAAACTATAGGGTGGGTCAAACACTATTCCCATAATATTTTGCGGCACAATTTTCTCTGCAAATTCTTCACAATCAAGATGGGTAATTGCAACAGTATTGTCCCTGTTTAGATCATTTCTAAACTCACACAATTGACTCGTTCCACAAAAAGGATCGGCCCACCCTTCGCCCACATTATATCTATTTAATAGTTCAGCAACGGGTTTAATTTTAAATGTCCATTTATTAGGCATTGCCCATACACGGTTCATTATCATCACACATCATCCCTTTCAAACCATTCTTATTGTTTTACAGCTTTTTGTATGATTTGTCTAATAGACCGGGCACAATTACAGCATAAATCATATTCATCTACTTCGTCAAACAAAGAGTCACCATAATTATAAAGTTGGAACTCTATCGTACCTATACTGGGTTCCTTTAAGCTGTAAATTCTGTTACACTTATCACATTTTTTCATTAACATCACGCATCTCCTTGTAGCATTTTATTCATCACATCAGGTTTTAATTCCAACCCTTTAATTTCAAATCCACCAATTTCCAATTCGCTGTAAAGATTCCCTAACTGATGAGTAAATTGAGCCGAAGTTCCGGCTTGTACCCCCTGTCTACGCCCCCACGCTCTCCACGCATCGTATATAGCATCCTGTTGTATAATTGCGGCATTATTCAAATTACACCATGCTTTCACAAAAGTGGTAATGGGGGAAATAACATCACGTAAACTGGCCATGGCTTTATTAGAAGATTTCGGTCTGGTAAATCCATTGTTCAATCGCACCCGTTTCAAACCTTCTAACGCCCAAGGTATAATATTCTTAGCTTCAGCTTCTAATTTACCCTTCAAAGTTCTATCTTCTATTCCCCAATACGAATTAGGAAAATCCAATAAAAGCAATCGGGGCTCTAAAGCATTGGCATAATCCGGTAGCGACGGAAAATCATTTAAAGCCACGGTAAACCGACAGCACAACTGTATATTAGATAGTGCAGGTAAAAATTTGCGGTCGATACTAACAGAATCTCTACCTACAATCTGTAAGATTCTTTCTAACGCAGTACCAAGATCACCGTGTTTAGGTGTTCTTACATCACCCATAAACGCAGCTAGCTTACCAAGCATAGGCTGATAACCAAATGTACCACACAAGGTTCTTAGATTAGTAGAACATATCTGTTCATTGCCAAGTACGGCTGCTAATGCTGACAATACAGTTCCTTTACCGGATCGGGGACGACCTACAAAAATCATAAATTTCTCAAAGCTCATATCCGGAACCATATTATAACCGAACCATTCCTGTAACAGATCAATCCGTTGTTGATCGCCGTTGAAGATGTCGGTAAGAAAGTTAAGCCATGTGGACGAAATAAGCGTCCCGTCAAGATCATGTGGGATAGAACTGAGGGAAAAGAATAAAGGATTTGTGGCTCTAAGTTTATAGGATTTTTGTATGTATTGGTCGACGTCTAATACCCCATTGTTAAAAATAATAAGGTCGGCTGGATTCAACCCCTTACGATTATCTAACCACGCCGGTGGATCTACGTCTATAGGACAGTGTTTGCTGAAGGCATCCATAATATCATTAATTTTAGATTTAGAAGGTTTGTAAGGTTCAAGTATAAATCCACTATCGGCGAACCTCTTGATTTTCTTATCCTCAAGAAACTTATAAAGCTGACCGCGTAGTACATCAGCGTCCAAGTTTCTATAACACCCATCTTGAAATTCTACCCACTGGCCCCGGTAACTCCGTAGGATTAATACACCGTTCTCGGTCTTGCACCTAGTCAGAAACACTTCAGCTATGGTAGCAGGAATGTTGTCTTCAAATGTATTATCATCTTTTTGTATTTGTGTAGTATCGGATAAAATATCTTCTACAATTACACCGTCAGTTAGTTCATTTTGATACCATTGACGCACATCCTTATATCCCTTCGGCGGCATAAGCGTAGATACTGACGGGCACACTTCAATAAGATGCTCTGCTGTTAGTTCCATCCCTCTTTTGCCAGTACCGGCATCATTCTCACCTATAACCACAATATCATAACCAGATAACAACTCGACAAGTAACGCCATTCCGTCTAACGCCGAAGGTTTTCCCACACCGACCAAACCCATATCCGTAATCGCTGCAACATCCGTTGCACCTTCAACCACAAAAATCGGGTATTTAGAAGCGGGTAAGAGCGTTTGATTTTCACCACGCACTTCTGTTTCTGATCCAAAGAAATGTAAATATCCGCCGCCTGGTAACTTTTTTGATGCTCCGGTGGATGTATAATGACACAACGCGGCTCTTGGGTTGCCAGCATTGTCAAGTGACACCATACACCAACGTTGCTTTCCACAAAGGCTACAGGGGCTAGCCCTAGTAACTTGTTGGAGAGGTCCACCACTATAGGTTGTTCGTTTTCTGAATTGTGGTTGGAAGATGAGTCCACGTTTAGACCCTTTCACCATAAATTTTTTACCGTTTTGGAATCGCTCCATCAACCCAATTATTTCGCCTTTAGCATTTCGCTCTGCGAACACCCAAGATTGGGATTTTGGATTAAAGCCAATTCCTATCTTTAACAGGGAATTAGTTGATACACCGAGTTCTTTGGCGAGTTGATCGAGCATCGCGGAGAACACGTTACTCTGGTAGATAATGAATTGATCAGTTAGATTAATCACCATTTTTTCTTTTAATTA
>Ga0180007_10007067_pt1 | contig 10732 bp, 10 predicted proteins | sample MM_PC_MetaG_FD_121122 | JGI IMG/M metagenome (GOLD analysis project Ga0180007, IMG submission 121122) | Groundwater microbial communities from the Aspo Hard Rock Laboratory (HRL) deep subsurface site, Sweden - MM_PC_MetaG | ecosystem: Environmental > Aquatic > Deep subsurface > Groundwater...
TATTTTTTAGAAAGGGTTCAAAAGATGAGGATGTAATGTATTTTCATCCTTCGCGTATGGAATGGAAAATAGCAGGAAATATCTCCCAAAAAGAGAGATATGATAGATTGAAAGAGTTAGCTAAATTATGGGATAACTAAATTTTGCTTCTAACAGAATGTTTTTACTCGCGACCTCGCACGGCTTTGTTTGGTAAACTTATTTTTTGCCTACCACGAAATCGCTCGGCTCCGCAGCTTCGCAAAACACAGTGGTTAAATCTTACTCCTTACACTGTGTTTTGCTCCGCACGCCAGACAATGAATAAATGTCAGTCTGTCTTCTTTTGTTAATTCTGTGTCGGGTTTTCCGCATTCTTTACAGATTACGAACTCTTTTACATATTGTTCTATTTTCTGGTTTATTTTTGCACTTGGGACTTTGAGATTTAGGACGAGTCTGTCTCCTTCTATTTGCCCTGATGCTGCAAGTTCTTTTAATATGAATTTTTGGAAATGTTCTGGTTTTCTTCTTAAGTGCGAAGCAATTTGGAAGAAGTTCGTTAGAATTGTTTTTCTTCCTTCAAAGAGTCCTTCAACTTTGGGAATTTCAAATCTCCCGCCGAAACTGTCAACTTGTTTTACTTTTTCATATGCTTCGTCTAAAAGTTTTTCGTATTCTGTCATAGAATTGTTTATTTGAGAAGATTTATAAATCTTTTATTATTAGGTTATATATGAGTTTGAAAAATATTATTCTTGGAATTGCGATTGTTATCTTGACAATTTTTGTGACTGTTAATGGTATTGGGATTTTTTATCCTAATGTGGATTATGAGGATTTTTGTGGAGACGTGAGAACACAAGAAGTGATTCAGACTCAAGATAGATGTGAGGACATTGGAGGCAAGTGGGAGGTTTATGAAAGTGTGAAACCTGTTGAAGGTGTAGAGGGTTTTTGTGACAGGGATTTTACCTGCAGGCAGAATTATGAGGATGCACAAGAATTGAGGGCGAAAAAAGTTTTCTATATTGCATTGCCTTTAGGAATTTTGATTCTTTTAGTGGGAGGTTTTCTTTTCCATCTTGAAGCTGTTGGAGCAGGACTAATGGGCGGAGGAGTTGGAACAATGGTTTATGGTGCTGGAAATTATTGGCAGTATGGCGACAACTTGTTTAGATTTATAATTTCTTTATTAGGATTAGGAGCAGTTATATTCTTGGCTTATTGGTTTAATAAAAAGTATGGGAAGAAATAGAGGAGAAAAAAATGAGAAAAAATTTGTTAAAAAAGATGGGATATGTCTCTTCTGTAATTGTTCTTGCTACTACTTTTAGTTGTGCAGCACCATCGAGACCGAGAGTTTATTCATATCCGACTCAAAATCAGAGTTATAATCAGATAGTACAAGATAGGATTCATTGTGAGGAATGGGCAAGAATGCAAGGTGCAGGTTCTGGAGAGGAAACAGCGAGGAAGAGTGTTGAAGGAGCGACAGTGGGTGCTGTTATAGGAGGGCTTATTGGATTGGGTATAGGTTCACTAGTAGGTGATGCTGGAATAGGTGCAGCTATTGGAGCAGGTTCTGGTGCATTGGCTGGTGGTGTAGGTGGTGCAACTGCTGGAAGCCAAATGGATCAAGAGGATTTTGATAGAGCATATGGGGCTTGCATGAAAGCAAAAGGTTATAATGTGAGATAATGATTTAGAATAAGAATTAACCCAAATACCTAACTCTTCCTGGGCGAGGTTCAAATACAATTCCTTCTTCTAAAAGTTTTTGAACTTCCTGATTGATGATTGTCGGAGAAATGTCTCTTAAGTTCATGATTATTTTGTCCATTTCAATTCCGCCTTCTTCTTCTGCACTTTTGATTGCATTGAGTATTTTGTCTTTGACTGCGACAATTTGGTCTCTTCCAAGAGGGTCTGCGATTTTGTTTTTTTCTTTTTCAACTTCAAGTTTTCTGACAAGAAGGTATCTTATATCTTGTTCTTTTATTATTTCTGGCTGGATGTAAGTTTCGTTGTTCCAGTTTCTTAAAACACCTATTACTAAAACAGTTTGTCCTTGAGAAACTTCTTTGAATTTTTCTACATCGTCTCCGAAGAATTTTAATTTTATTTGACCTGAACCGTCGTCAAAAGTTAAGGAAGTGAATTTTGTTTCTCCTTCGCTATTGTATTTTTCAACAATGTTTCCTATTACATTCACTCTTACAATCTTTTTGTCTCCAAGTTCTAAGTTTGAAAACCTTTCTCCGTCCATTATTGGTTTTCCAATTAAGATATCTCCGATTCTTAATTTAAATGCAATGTTTCGTTTGAATTGTTGTTGTTCGGTCATTTTATTATTTGAAAAATAGGGAAGAGTTTATAAGTTTTTATGGGGTGGAGAGGGGTTTTTATGATTTGTGAGGTTTTGTATATTTTTGGTTTTCACATCGCGATTAAGCGAAGTTGAATTTTAATGCAACGTTCCGTAGCGAAGCGGAGGAAAAATTCAAAGTCGTCGTGTCTATATTTTAATCATAAATTGCTACCAAGTAGTAATATTTATATAATCTAATAGTTTTTTTTAGTTATATGAGAAAAAGAGGTTTACAGAAAGTTTTAGTTATTTTTTTAGTGATTGTTATGTTTCCAATTGTTACTGCTTCTGCAACTCAAGAGGGGGCAGAGATAGGAGATGCTTGTATGATTACCGCTACTGAATATGCAGGTGAAGTAGGAGTGGTGGCCTGGGCAAATGACGGTGGTTTAAGATGTTTCAAAGAAGGTTCATGGGGTACGAAAACAGCCTGGAAATTAGTTAATCCAGATATTGAGTGTCCGGAAGGTTATCAACTTAAAGATGGCCTGTGCTTTTTAATGGAGGATGGAGAAGAGATATCTACTGAAAAAAATAATGGACCAATAGTCACAATTGCAGATATTAATGGAGAAGTAGAGGTTATGAGGAATGGTGAATGGATTTCAGCTAAAGAGGGGATGGAACTAAAGGTAGAGGATCTTATTGCTACATCGTTTTCTTCGAGTGTTATTTTAAAGTATTCTGATGGGTCTACTATTAAGATAAAAGAAGTTACACAACTTGATATAAGTCGCTTAACTAAAGATAAACAAAAAGCAATTAGAACGTTACTTCGAATGAGGACTGGTAAAATAGAAGCTAAAATTCATAGAGAAGCGGGTATAGATTCTGATTTCAAAGTATTTACTCCTACATCTACCATTTCCGTCCGTGGCACCATATTCAATGTTGAGTATAATAACGAAACAAAGGAGACATCTGTTTTGGTAGAAGAAGGAGAAGTATCTGTTACAGATGAGAATGGTGATGGTGAAGTTATTGTAAATGCAAATGAATTTACTAAGGTTGCTGATTCATTATTTCCAGAGCAGCCAACTTCAAATAATCAAATTCCTAATGCTCTTACAAATGATGATGAGGATTCAAATAATTTTATAATTGGTTTAGTAACAATTTTGATTATTATTGGACTTATAATAACTGTTGTTGTATTAATAATGAAGAGAAAAAAATAATTCTAATTTTAATTTCATTAATGTTAATTGGTTGGAGTAATGATTTAGGGAAAGATGATTTAGCAGCTATGTGGTATAAGGGAATAACTAATGCAAAAATTCCAGATAAATATCTTGATTATAAAGATGACGATAACGAAGGCAATGAATATGTTTATACATTAGCAGTAGATGGGATAATTATAAAAACAATTTGTGGTGTTTAGTTGGTGGCAATCTTTTTCTAATTAATAGACACGACGATTGAGTTTAACACAATGGTATCATGAGTTTATTTATGATACCATCCTAAAAAGGGATGTTGGACAAAGTTTGTAATAATCACATCTTTTGAACATATCCTCTTCTTGGTTTGAAAATAATACTATTTTTTACAAGTTCATTTATTGCATCTTCTAATTCTGCTTTTGTTAATTTATCTTTGATTTCTTTTTCAATTTCTTCAATAGGAATTAACTTTCCCATTTTATCTTCAAGTTCTGTTATCAAGTCCCTCACGATAAATACTTTGTTTCTTTGAGAAGCAGTTCTTCCTAAAGTGATTTTATCAATGTCAAAAGTTTTTGATTCGTAATCATAACCTACTTGAGTTAAGTAATATTTTATGATTCCAATTGCGATTTTTGCATCTTCCCGTGTGACTTTTTTACTTAATCGAACTTTTGCAGAAGCTTCTGACAGTCGGATTAAAGCTTGAAGTTGTCTTGCTGAAATAGGGATGGGTCTTGTCGCGCTATCTGATGAAACTGGTTTGTTCCTTAAATCAACATAGAATTTTTTTATTTCATTAACTGCTTCTTCTGTTAGTTCTGGTTTTATTCTTTGTTTTGAATAAGCAATATATTTTCTAAAGAGGTCTCGTGGGATTAACATGTCTTCTCCTTGTTTTAGATGCTCTGATAAAACATGGGTTGCAATTCTCGCGTCTTTTTCTTTGTCTGGTAAATCTCTTAAAGTAAATATTACATCAAATCGATTAATTAGAGTTGGAGGCAAATCGATTTGCTGGGCGATTGATTGGTAAGGGTCGAATCTTCCGAACTTTGGATTTGCTGCTGCTAGGACAGAAGTTTCTGAACGCAAAGTTGCCTGAACATTTGCTTTTGAGATTGTAACTGTATTATGCAAAATCATGTTGTTTGAAATAAAAGTATGATAAGGTTCTATTGTAACATCGTAGACCCATTTTATTCCATTATTTTTGATTTTAGAAACTTTTTTTATTTTCATCCACCTTGCGTTTCCAAATGCTAATTTTTTTATTTCTTCAAGATCGTTGATTATCTGGCCATATTCTTGAAGCAGGGATTGATTTTCTTTGAGATTTTCATCTAGTTTTTCTTGAGCAATAAGAACTAATTTTTGTAGGAAGAGTCTTTGTTTCTCTACACCTTTATCTATTGAATGGCCGACTGTTTTTCTCTGAGAGATTTTTAATTTTTTGAAAATCTCGTCTATTTTGTTTGTGCATCCAGGGATAATATCTTTAATGGTTCTATATGTTTTATTTTTTTCATGATAATCTCTTAATCTTTGTTTTTTATGTTTGGATAGGAAGCTGATGTTTAATAAAAATTCTTTGAGATTTTCTTGCCCTGATATATCAATCCTCCAAACTTTTGAATGATTATCCCAGAAAATTGAAGATTGTATCCCAAATCTTAAAAGAAGGGTGCACATCTGTTCTTCTAATTCTCTATTTTGTGAGACAAAAGAGATTCTGCATCCCCCCCTTTTCTGAAAACTTACTGAACCGTCTCCGTCATAAAGTGCTCGTAAAAGATACTTAATATTTTTTTTTGGTAGCTGCATTATTTTATAAGGAATTATTTTTTTATCTCCTTTCTCTAGAAGATTTTTATCTAGTTTCTCAAAGTATTTTACTATCTTCTTTGAGATTGCCCTTGCTGCGAATTGTTTATTTCTTTTAACAATAAGAGGTTTTTTTCCAAAATATCTTTCAATAGAATTGTGATAATCTTTGATTAATGATTTGTTGTTATTCCAAAATTGGATGCCTGTTTTTTTGCCCCTATTTAATTCATAGCATCCGTCACTTATGTGATATCCAAGGATTTTACAGAGATAATCATTTTCTTTTTGATATGATTGAGATTTGATTTTAATTTCTGAAGGAATTGGGAAATACATATTTTCTTTTAGATTTTCTGCGGGGATGGTTATTATTTTTCCGTCTTTCACAACCCAACACGGATGTTCAGGAGTTACAGTTATTTCATTTCCATTTGTAAGTTCAATTTTTGTAAATTCTTTTGGAGCTATATGTCTACTAATTCTTGAGGCCTTTTTTGGAAAATGATTTTGAAAATCTGTTGAGATTAGTTCAATATTTTTTACTGAAAGAATCTGACAATTTTTTCCTTTATAGATTTTCCCCTTATTTTTTTCCATTAAGTTATTTACAAATTTTCCTATTTCTACTTCCTCTCCTGAAGAGAGCATCAGTTTAAAGTCAGGTAACATGCATTGCTGTTCCATTGCCTCATGCATGGCGCTTCTGTCGCTGGGGTCCATTTTTTCTAATTCATCTATACAGACTAAACCTTTGTTTGATAAGACCATTGCTCCTGCTTCTAGACTCCATCCTCTAAGAAATTCATCTCTTACTACTGTTGCAGTTAATCCAGCTCCTGATGCTGATTTGCCGACGACATATCTTCCTTTTGGGGAAATCTTCGCCATGAATCCTAGTGTTACTGATTTTGCTACACCTGGGTCACCTATTAATAAAATGTGAATATCCCCTCTGCTTTTTTGCCCGTCTGAATGGACTTTTTGCACACCTGAAAACAATTGTAATACTAAAGATCTTTTTATTTCTTCATAACCCCAAACACTTGGTGTTATGCTCCTTGCGAGTTTTTCAAAAACTTCTGGGTCTTCTGCTAGTTCTAAAATTTGTTTTTCATCTTCTTCGCTTATGTCTAATTCTTCGAAAGTTTCTTCTAAAGGAATTATATTATTCACTTCAACTGCGAGAGCGAATCTTGTTGACAATCCTCCAGTGGATAGGGGAACAGGAACTTCTTTTAAGACGCCGATGATTTTTACTCTTGCTCCGGGAGTTGTTTTTTCTTCCATTCGCGGTTCAACTAAATCTTCTTTCACGAAGGTGTCAATTCTTTTTGGCTGTTCTCCTCCCATAAGGGATTCAGGGGCTTCTTCAATTACTAATCTTTGAGTGTCAACCATTTCTTTTGAAATTAATTTGAATCCCCCCCTTCTTCCGCATGAGCATCTTGAGGGTTCTCTGAATTTTTTTTCAATTTGCAGGACAGAGATAACTGTTCCGCAACTTGGGCATTCGAATTTTGCATTTACAACTTGAGGTAAGACATCTGAAGCTTGACGAATAATTCCTTCAATGACAATTAATTCATTCAAGTGTTTTGAGCGAATATTTCGGATTTTCATCTCTTGGATTTTTGGGAGATTTTTTAATCTTACTCGAGCGTTTTTTATAAGACCTAATTCTTCAACAGCCACTTCAATAATGCTGAGGGTTTCTTCTGGGTTTGAGAGGATTTCATCTGCGAGTTTGTTTGAGAATTCTGTGAGTTTTATGAAATCCAAATAAATGACATTATCTGCTTTTTTCAATGATTCACCTAATTCTTTTTTGTGAGCTTCAAAAAAGTTTTTTGCTTCAATTACTAATTCCTCGTTTTTTGGTTTTGGTTGGTTTTCCTCTTCTTCCATGACTAAAAAAAGGAGATAGAGTTTTTATAGATTTATATTAGAACAAGAATATTTTGGGAGATTAGGATTATTTTTTAGTGGTGAAATTAAAGTATAGAAATCTTTTTAAAGTTAGAATAGTGCTGGAAATTATGGGAAGAGCATTAGAATTAACAGCACAAGAATTAGTGAATAAATTTTCCAAGATAACAAACAGTGATACTGCATTATGGGCTGTAGCACAAAGTGTGTTAGAAAAATTAGGAGAAGATTATCTAGATGTGAAAATTATAAAAAAGGATTGTGATGGTTTTTTTGATGTAGTTTTTGGTGAAGGTTACAAAGGATATTCAATTCAAGAAAAAAAAGAACTCCCAGAACCAATAGTCGAAAGAAGAATTTGGAGATTTGTTAAAACAAGAACTCATGACACAAGAGAGTTATGTTCTGTTCAATTTCCTTATTCAGTTCGAAAACAGAAGGAATTATTTGTAAGAGTTAATGAAAAACCAGTTATAGATGCTTGTGAAAAAATTGCAGAAAGAACAGGTGGAAATGTTTCTGTAAGATATACTTTTTAATTTTAGAAAATAAAAATTACTTCTTATAATTCTTCAGTGCTGCTTTAACATTTTTCAAAAGTTGTTGCATTGAAAATTCTAATTGTTGTTTGTTTTTTGTTCCTGTGCAAACAAGTTTCCCGTTGCTGAAAAGCAGGAATGTTGCATTTGGTTCAATTAGTTTGTAAACTAAACCTGGAAATTGTTCGGGTTCATATTCTGTGTTTTGCATTTCCAACGCCAAGAAGTTTAAGTTAAGTTTGAGATTGATTGTTCCTGAAGCAACAATATTTTGGACTGTTATAACTGGTTTTACTGTTATATTGACATTTATTTTTCTCAATTGTTTTATTACTGCTTCAATTACTTGTCTTACTTGAGCAACTGATTTTGTTCCTGTGCAAACAAGATTGCCTGATGAAAAAACAAGAACAGCTGATTTTGGTTCTTTAACTCTTAAAACTAATCCTGGAAATGTTTCTGGATTGTATTCTGTGTTTGGTTGTGTTCTTGCTAATTTTGTTAGAGGAATTGGCTTCTCTAAAGACGTTGTAGCGACGATGTTTTGAATTTTATAGTTACTTTTGGAGTTTTGTGTAGCCATGTTGGGTTTTTAAATGAAAATTAGTTTATAAAGATTTCATTTAGAAGAATTAATTTTCGGTTGGTTAATTTTAATCTGAGGTTGTCTTAATATTTTTATTAAATAAATAATTGTTCCAATAATTATTAAGATTAATATAGCAATTATTCCAATAAATAACCAATTGAATTTTTTTTCTGAGGTGCAGGTTTTTTCTGTCGAAGGTTTTTCTTGGGTTGTGTTGCAATTGTTTGAATCTGTACAAGTTTTTGTTTGATTTGAATTTGTGCATTTTGACCATTCCGAGCAAGTCCAATTTGGTGTGCAAGACATTTCACATGATTGGGATTCAAGTGGTTTGTTTGTTTGAATATTACAATTGTTTTGGTCTGTGCAGGTTTTTGTTTGCGTGGAATTTAAACATGTTTCCCATTCAGAACAAGTCCAGTTTGGAAAACAAATAATTGTTTCTGCAGGAGTTACATTGACTGAGATGATTGATTCATCAGTTCCGTTTATATCAAAGGTAGTAATAATAAGTTCATAATTTCCAACTGAAGAGGCAGTTGCTTTAAACCAAAAATATTCTGTTTCACTTCCGTTGATAAGATAGGTTTCTAAATCTTCCCAGATTAATTCTGCATCTGCTTTTGTGAAATCTGTTGATAGTGCAGTTGTTCCTTGAGAACCTATTTCAAATGTGAAACTATTTGGAAGAGTTATTTTAACTTGGGTTATGTTTGCGTTTTGTCCTTCCTCGGTATTGCTTATTGATAAGTTATAAATTAAACTTTCATTCTGAACTTTTGAATAGGAATCTGCTCCTGAAGAAGTAGTAGCACTATGGGTTGAACTAACAAAATAAATAGATAAAATAAATAATACTAATAGCACCTTTTTCATAATAGTTATTATTGTTTTAAATTTATAAATTTACCCGTAATGATAATTCCTTTTTTGTTTTTCAAAATCTTTTTCAATTTCTTTTAAGGTTGTTATTTCTGAAAGTGGCTTGTCTGGGCGAAGTGCAGTGAATCTTGGAAATCTTAATGCAAATCCAGAATCATAGTTTGGAGATTTTTGAATTTCCTGGTAAGTTACTGCGACGATAATTTTTGGTTTTATTTTCATTGTTCGTCCTTGCTCTTCTGTTATTAATGGTGTGAGAAGTTTTGTTAATTCTTCAAATGAAATTCCTTGCTCTGATTTTTCTTTGATACCTGTTCCTACCTTTCCAATTTCTAAATATTTTTCATTATCTTTGCATGAAAGAATAAAACTTGAAAGCCACCCGCTTCTTTTACCTGTTCCATATTCTGCCCCAGTTATTACCAAGTCCAAATCTTTTTCTTCAGGTTTCATTTTTACCATGTTTCCGACTCTTCTCCCTGGGCGGTATGAAGATTTTGTGTTTTTCATCATTACACCTTCTTGATTATTTTTTAATGCTTCTTTGTAGAATTCCTTGGCCTTTTCTTCGTCGCCGGTTGTGATTTGCTTTGCACAGATTATTTTGTAAGGCTGGTTCTTAATTATCTTTCTTATTATTGCAGTTCTTTTCTCAAAAGGTTCTTTTAACAATGATTCTCCTTTATGGTATAATATGTCAAAAACATTTACTTCTACAGGAAGTTCCTTTTGGAGTTTTTCAATATCGTATTTTCTCCTGATTCTTTGACTTATGTGCTGGAATGGTTGGTACTCTTTTGTTTTTTTGTCGTATCCAACTGCTTCTGCGTCGAGGATGAATGAGTCGCCTTTCACATATTTTTTTATGTATTCAACAATTTCTGGGAATTGCTTTGTCACGTTTTCCAGGCTTCTTGTGAAGAGCATGATTTTGTCTCCTTGCCGGTGGATGATTGTTCTGAACCCATCGTATTTGAATTCTATTATGCAAGGCTTCCCAACTTCTTTGAAACCTTCTTTTATCGTCGTGACTTTTTTAGGGAGCATGGCTTTGATTGGCTTTCCTACTTCCAAGGACACTTTTTTCAGTTCCTTTATTTTTCCTTTTTTTGCAATATCAAAAACAAGAGCAACATCGTTTGACTTGTCTATTGCTTCCTGGATTTTTCTTGAGGCTTCCTTGTCGTCGTTGAAAAATGCAGAAGACAGGGATTCTCTTATTGTGCTTTCCTGAACACCAATTCTTAAATCCCCAATTAATGTCCTGATTAAATATTTGGCTTCTATTGGCGAAGCAGAAGTTAGAAGTTCGGTGATTAGTGCAAGTTTTTTGTTTACTGTTCCCTTGCCTTCTAATGCAGGGAGTTTTCTTAAATTTTCTAAAACTTTTTCAGTGGTTATAACATGCGAGTGGAGTGTTGATTGTTTTTTGTGCAAGGTGAATTTTTCAGAA
>Ga0180007_10007068_pt1 | contig 10731 bp, 20 predicted proteins | sample MM_PC_MetaG_FD_121122 | JGI IMG/M metagenome (GOLD analysis project Ga0180007, IMG submission 121122) | Groundwater microbial communities from the Aspo Hard Rock Laboratory (HRL) deep subsurface site, Sweden - MM_PC_MetaG | ecosystem: Environmental > Aquatic > Deep subsurface > Groundwater...
CCGTCGATCTCACCGTCGATTTCACCATCGGCTTCAATTTCACCGAGCATTTCACCAAGCGCATCAATCTCGCCATCGGCTTCAATTTCACCGAGCATTTCACCGAGCGCATCGGTGAGCCCGAGCGTTAGTCCGTCGGCATCGATCTCGCCATCAGCCTCGATCTCACCAAGCGCAAGCGCAAGCCCGAGCTTTGCTGTGCCAACGATATCGCTCCAAGCTGGATATAAACTCAAGACGTCGCTTTATGGAGGAGCATAAAATGAAAATAGGTCAAGATTTTGATATCCCCCGCGGTGATGATCGCGAGCTAGAATTTACGGCCCTTGATGAAGATGACGACGATGCCCCCAAGAGTCTAACCGGCGCGACGGAGATCAAGTGGGAGGCCTTTCAGGGCTCAACGGCGATAATTCAAAAAACCTATACCGGTTCCGGCGGCGTGACCCTATTCGACGTGGACGTTACTGACGACGGCGTGCGTGTCACTCTTGAGCCGGCCGATACCGAAGATCTGGACGATGGGATTTACACGCACGAGCTGGAATGTGTGATCGGCGGGAAGCGGGTGACGCTGGCTCAGGGCAATTTGACGCTGATTAAAGATCGGATTGCGAATCCGTAGTTATATCCGCGTCTTTCCCCAGCGCCTCGCGGATTTCCTTGCACCCATCACATCCACAGCGAGAGTGCATTGTGTATTCTCGGCACTTGGCCATAGACCACGCGTGCGCTAAATGGGTTCGCAGCTTCCCTACCTCGGCCACGAGCGCAGACGCATCACGCGCATAGAGTGTCTTTGGATCAGACGCGCACCGCCGCTTGATGGCTTCGAGATCTTCAGGTTTCATATTTCCACCTACCAGTTGAATGTTACATCGTTGCCTTCTGCTCTCACACGTTTTACCCAATCATCGATCTTCTCGCGCAATCTCCATAAAGCCGCGTCCCGTGTTTTCCCTTTCGCCTTCAAGTGGAAAGCCTGAGCAACCCACCGTCGAGCCTCTCTGTCGTACCAGCTTTCGGCTTGGACGCTCATACCCGCACCTCCGCAAACGCCTCGCTGATGGCCTCCTCAAAAGTCGCCACCCGATCGGCCTGCTCCGTCTCGGGTAAGCCCGCCAGGTGCCCCATGATTAATTCCGTGAGCGGCTTTGCGTACTGTTTCTCGACCCGCCAGTAGCGCGCCCTACATGCGGATGAGCAGAATCGTTGATTCCCGCGATTCTTGACGAGAGGCTGTTTGCAGGAGGGGCAGATGGTGTTTACTTCCTTGTCGGTCATGGCTTCTCAAATCCAGCCAGAACGCGTTCAAGGGCTAAAATGGTCAGCGTCACCGCTTCTTTTTCCTTAGTTCCCGGATCTCCCTTAGCATCAATTCCAGCGCCTCGCCACGTTTGACCCCGCCCAAGCGCTTACATTCTTCATCGAGGATTCGCTTGGCCTCAATGGAGAGTCTAATGCTGACATTGCCTTTCGGTTTCCCGCTTCGAGGCAGAAGATCGAGAACGTCATCATCAGAAAGAAACGGAAATTTATCCCTCGTCATAGGGGCATTTTCTAGCATAATACGCAGTGTATACGAAATAGACGTGCGATGCAACCGTTTTACTTGACAAACGTATACGATACGCATACATTATATATAGAGGTTAAGACGATGAAACACATAGCCTACATTTTGGTCGTTCTGGCGCTCGCCTCCAGCGGCTTCGCCCAAGACCGGGCGGAATCGAAGCTCTTCCGTACTCTCGGGGACACCGTCCATATAGCCAACGCGGCAGACCTGATTTCCACGGAGATCCTGCTTTCCAGGGGTGGGGTTGAGAAAAACCCGCTGTGGGGCAACCGGGCACTCAGGACATCAGCCAAGGTCGTGATGCCGTTCGTGCTGAACCGGATTACAGGAAAGCTCTACCAGGAGCATCCCAAGATTGCCGTTGCCATGCGGATAGCGACCACGTGCGGGTACGCCTATCTGGCGACCAGGAATCTACAGATTTCGTATTCGGTGGCATTTTGAGTGGGAAGCCCGGATTGCCTGATGGTGGACTCATTGATTTCACTAGTAAGCCTGAGCCAGCGAATTCCCGGCGTTTATCTCATAAAAACACGGTGCTTGCCTCATTGACATATAGGCTACACCTATGTATAAGTTGGTCTTTCCCAAAACAATACCGGGTGCAGCCCGTAATGGTTTCTCAGCCCGAGGATTGCCCAACCTTTCTCGGACTAAATTCCATGGGGGAGGATTGTGTCCGATGGCTCACGAATCAGGCTCCCGCTCAAGCAGAGCGAATCAATTTTTGAATGACGAAAGCTCAGATTCGTTGCTCACGATTGAAGATGTCGCCAAGATTCTCCGATTAAAAAAGAAGCATGTCGAGTACCTCGTGCGAGAAAAAAAGATTCCGCACACTCGAATCAGTGAGCGTAAGGTGCGGATACCTCTGGGCCGGCTGCGCGATTGGCTGAACCAGCGGACATGCTGAAATGGTGCTGAAATGGGTCGAATAGAAAAGACCAAATACCCTGGCATCCGTAAGTATGTCGGGCCTCGGGGCACGAGCTGGCTCGTGGATTACCGGGACGCCACAGGGAAAAGCCAGCGCCTCACCTGCCGCTCACTCAAAGAAGCCATTGCCACGAGGGATAAGAAGCGCCGGGAGCCTGGGGGCGATCCCCGCGGGCGATTCTCGGATTGGGCCGAGCGATGGCTCCTACTTCAAAAGCCGGTTGTGCGGCCGAGCTCACATAAGCACTTCGAGGGGAATCTACGCCTGCACATCCTGCCGGTCTTCGGGCAGCGCCGCATATTAGCCATCGAGCGGATCGAGCTCGTGGAGTTTCTCGCCGCGAAGATAGCGGGCGGTCTGGCGGCCAAGACGGCGAGCAATATCCTGAGCACGCTCTTTTCAGTCTTCCATTTCGCGCTCAAGCACAAGGCAATCCCAACCAATCCGGCCTACCGGGTTTCCCGAGACCTGCGCCTGAAACAGCTATCCCGAACGAAGGGCGTTCGTGCGTTCACTCGGGATGAGGTTCGGGCGCTTCTCGCGGCGGCTGTGGAATGGGACAAAGGCAAAGGCGGCTACCCGTTGATGAGGCCCGTGCTATTCACCATGGCACGGACTGGCCTCCGTATCAGCGAAGCCGTCGGCCTCAAATGGGGAGACCTCGATTTTGATAATCGCGATATCCATGTCCGCCGTAGATTGGAGAACCGGACGCCGGCCGATCTCAAGACGGAGAAAAGCCGGCGCACGGTTGATATGAGCAGAGAATTGAGAGTAGCATTGGTTGCGCTCGAAAGAGCCCAAAAAGAGCAAATGCTCAAGATGGCTTGGCGGAACAAAGATGATTACGTTTTCACCATGCCCGCGAACGGCCTTCCCGCCCGAGCCAAGTATCTTTCCGAACGCTTCCCAGAAGTCCTCGAGCTGGCCGAGCTCCCCCGCAAAAAGGATCGCGTGACCATGAGCCCGCATTGCCTCCGGCATACCTTCGCGTCTCTGTTGCTGCAGGCGGGCAAGAGCCCTTCCTACGTCCAGGACCAGCTCGGGCACGAATCCATTGCGACAACGAAGGATCTCTATGGCCATTGGTTCCCGGCCTCAGACAAGGCCGCAGTGGATTCGCTGGATAACGGGTTCGCCGAGAGGCAGGGGAAATTGGAATTACTGTGACATACATGACCAGATTAGTCATATATAAAAAAGATGAAAATAGTGCTTGACACCTGCCTAGATAGGGATTATATTAATGGCAATGACACCCAAACAAATCAGAGACGCTAGAGGGGATCTGACACAGGTTGAGTTCGGCGTTCTCGTTGGCGTCCGCGGTGAAACGGTACACCGATGGGAAGCGGGCAAGTACAAGCCGCACGCCGTATTCGAGCAGAAGATTCGGGAGCTGGCGAAAGAGAAGCGGGGGGCGGCGTGAAAAAAGATAACTCAATAGTACCGTCCGCCAGCATCAGCCCAGACGGTGACAATCTGGGCGTTCCCTGTGCAGCTATCAACTTGGGCGATCAGAACATCTGCTATATCAAGCAGCGAGAGGATGAGATTGTCAAGCAGCGAGAGGATGAGATTGCTGATTTGTTGCGTGGACTTGTGGGCGCGATGTGCTGGCGTCTAACGCATCAGCAGTACATGAATGACGTAGAACCGGAGATCAGGAAACTAGCCAAAGGGCTGGCGCACAAATGAAACGCCGTGAATTCCTCGCAGCGGTCGGCGCGGTGGATTGCGTCAATAATGAGCACCCTGGCAATCATGATCTCGTAATGTCTGATGATCGGGAAAGGGTTGCCTGTCGTCATTGCGGCTCCTGGTTTGAAATAATCTGGTGGAATCCAAATGGTTTTACGGTTGCGCCGAAGATGCATAGCGAAGATGAGGTCAGGGCATGAAACCTGAGTTCATGTTCCTTGCTGACAAATTGCCGACAAATTGCCTGATTTTTCCGCCTCCGATTTCCCTTAAACGCTCACAGTACGGACTTTACGCGAATCTTCCCCTCGAGATAAGACATAATCCAGAATTATGGCTTGCCCCCTCGTCTCGTCTGCCCCATCTGTCCTGCCCGATTCTACCCACACTATCGGCCTGTAACCGACGTAAGTCTCAGTCCAATAGGGCTGATAGGGCCGATGGGGCACACCTGGCAGATGGGGGTAGCGCAATCCCGTTGACAAATTGCCGACAAATCTGGAGGCGCTCATGTTGAACATCGAATTCTGGTTCTGGTTTTGGTGCGCAACGGGATGGTGTGGAGTCTCTGTTTTGTTCGGCTTGTTTATAGCCCGCGTCCTTGGCTTCAACGATCTGGAGCGGGACTTCGAGGAGGAGACTCATGCTGATTAGCGGGATTGATGTGGCGGGAATGGCATTCGTGATGTCGGCGCTTATTCTCGCCATTGGGCGGATTGTACGTCGTCAGGACCAGCGGGACCGGTGCCATCGATGCTGCAACACCGTCCACAAAATACTCGGAGGGAGGCCATAGTTGAAGTAAAAAGCCCGATGGCTACCTTGCCAGGAAACACCGTCGGGCAGAAAGGAAACGATATGAGTACAAATACCACGGTCGAAACATCAATGCAACAAAAATTGAAGCTCGACGATCAGCTATCCCAAATCAAGCTGGTTAGGCTGACGCTCGAAAACTTCAAGGGGGTTACGCGATTCACCCTGGAGCCTGACGGCAAAGACATCGCCGTGCTCGGAGATAATGCCGCAGGCAAGACCACTCTCGCTGATGGCTTCTCCTGGCTCCTGTTCGGGAAGGACTCTCAAGGCCGAGCCGACTTTGAAATCAAAACGCTTTCAGCCACCGGTGAGGCCGTACACGGACTCGAGCATTCGGTTGAGGCCGTGCTGTCGATAGGCACCTTCCGGCTGGAACTCCGAAAAGTCCACCGCGAGAAATGGACGAAAAAACGTGGCAGCGCGGAGAAAGAATTCACAGGCCACACGCGGGATCATTTCATCAACGGCGTTCCGGTAACTCAATCCGAGTACGAGTCTCAAGTCGCAGCGACTATCACCACAGAGGAAATAAGCAAGCTGCTCACCAACCCGATCCACTTCGCGGAGCGTCTTCATTGGCAGGAGCGCCGAAAGAAACTCCTCGAGGTCTGCGGCGACATTTCGGATGTAGAGGTGATCGAGTCGAGCCGGGATCTCGCCGACTTGGCCGGCATTTTGGACGGTCGTTCGATAGACGATCACCGCAAAGTTGCCCAGGCTCAGCGGCGGAAAATCAACGAGGAGCTCCAGCGCGTGCCGGTGCGCATCGATGAGGTTAACCGAGGGCTACCGGATATCGAGGGAGACGAAGACGCACTCAAGGGCCAAGTCAGCGGGCTTAGAAACCATCGGGCTGACATAGAACTGGAGCGCTCCCGCATCCAATCGGGCGGTGAGATTGCTGAGAAGACGAAGCGGATCCGGGAGATCGAGTCAGAGCTTATCGATGAGCGGAATCGGCAGAAATCGAAAGCTGGCGAGTCGGTTGGAGAACTCAGGACTCAGGTTTCGAGAGCGCAGCAAGCCGATGAAACCAACATGCATGTGCTTGGGCGACTGGAGTCGGAAATCGAAGAGACCGAGCACGAGGCGGATTCGCTCGAGAGCTTGATGGCTGGGCGACGGGAGCTATGGCACCAAATAGACTCTCAGGGCTTCTCCCCTCAGCCGGGCAACGACGTTTGCGCGGCCTGTGGCCAGAATTTGCCAGCAGACCACGTTAAGGATGCGAGTGAAAAAGCCGAGGCGGCCTTCAATGCAGAAAAGGCTCGCCAGCTCCAAGAAATCGCCGAGGAGGGGAAGCGGTTCCGGGCGCGCCACGGAAAACTCGAGACTGTAGTCAAGCTGAAGCGCAAGGTAATCGAGGGGTGCAAAAAGGACGCCGAGAAATCACAGCGGAAGCTCGATGAGTTGAAGCTCCAGATCGCCGAGCACGAAGACAAGCCGATCATGGCGTCGGTCAAAGAACCCGAACTCGAGGCCGCGAAGGCGGAACTTGAGACGGAGATCGCGGAGCTGCGCAGGGGAACCGAAAAGGCGCTCTCTGCGGTTGATGAAGAGCTCGAAGCACTCAACGCCGAGATCATCGAGGCCGAAACGCAGCTCAACAAGATTTCCCAACGGGAATCGGGTGAAGAGCGCATCAAACAGCTCAAGGCCGACGAGCGACGCCTCGCCAGCAACTACGAGGAGCTGGAGCGACAGCTTTACCTAATCGAAGAATTCACCCGCCAGAAGGTCACGCTCCTCACGGATCAGATTAACTCACATTTCGAGCTCGCCCGCTTCAAGCTGTTCGACACCCTCGTCAATGGCGGGGTGGACGAATGCTGCGAGGTGACCTATGGGGGCGTTCCGTGGGGCTCACTCAACAGCGGGGCGCAAATCAATATCGGGCTCGATGTGATCCGCACGCTGTCGAAACATCACGGTATTTCGCCGCCCATTTTCATTGACCATGCTGAGAGCGTGACTCAACTACTCGAAACGCCGGGGCAACAGATCCGGCTCGCAGTTTCCGCAGAGGATGGAAGTCTTCGTGTGGAGGAGGTGACCCAATGAGCGAAAAACCCAAGAGCCAAAAACAGGATCTCGCTCTTATGAAGCGAGACATTGTGGATGTCGTTGCCCAGCGCGTACAGAACTTGGTCGGCGCTGGACAGCTCCATTTGCCGTCGGGGTATTCCGCGCAGAATGCAATCGCGGGATGGTGGCTTAAACTCCAAAGCACAAACGACAAGAATGGTCGCCCGGCGCTTTCGGTATGCACGAGAGATAGCGTCGCCAACGCCACGCTCGATATGGTGATCCAGGGGCTGGACCCCGGCAAGGATCAATGCTACCCGGTCGTATACGGCGACAAGTTGGTCTGCCTTCGATCGTATTTCGGTGACGAAGCTCTTCTTAGGCGCATCCATCCAGAGGCGAGAGTCTACGCAGAGCCAATCTACAAAGGCGACGAGCTCTCCTACGAGATTTGCCGTGGCCGGAAGATGGTTACCAAGCACATCCAGAAGTTCGAGAACGTGGGCAATCTCGAGAGCATCGTCGGGGCCTACGCCGTCGTCGAGCCTGGCAACGGTCACGAACCGCACTGCGAGATCATGACCATCGAGCAAATCAAAAAGGCATGGTCCCGTGGCCAAAACTGGCCGGCTAGCCAAGGCAAGCAAAGCGCCCACACCGATCACCCGGAGGAGTTCGCGAAGAAAACGGTAATCGCCCGTGCCTGCAAGCGGATGATCAACTCTTCCAATGACTCCTATCTCGTCCGCGCTGTCGAGCAGCAGGCCCACCTCGTAGCCGAAACAGAAATGCAGGAGCGGATGAAGGAAGAAGCGAACCAAGAGGTGATCGATCTGCCGCCTGAAAATGTGCAGGAGACGAGAGAGGAACCGCAGTCCGAGACGCCGGAGCCGGAACAAGAAAGCCCGAGCTCACCCGCGGCCAGATTCGCCGATCTCATCGACGAGTATGACCTAGATGCGTCAAAGGCGCGAAAGCTCGCCGCCTCAATCCGCAAGAAAAAGGACGTTCGAAGTATCGGCAATGAAGACTTTGAGGCGATTCTCGGCGACGCACAGGGGTTTCTGAGTAGTTACGCAAAGCAATACCGCTCAGCCGGTGAGCAGCCGAGTTTGGGCGGGCCGGGATTCTGATGATCTTTCAGCCCATCGCCAGCGGCAGCTCGGGGAACCTGTATCTCGTGCAGGATGTAAATCATTTCCTGGCTATCGAGTGCGGGATCCGTTTCAAGGAAATGCGCCGCAAGCTGAATTTTAATCTCGCATGGTTAGACGGGCTTCTCTTGTCTCATTCTCACGGCGACCACTCCAAGGCGGCTAAAGACGTTCTTGCCGCTGGAGTGGAGGTATACGCGCTCGGAGAGACCTTTGAAGCGCTGAGCATCAACGGCCATCACAACGCTCACGAACTCAAGCCGCTTCAGGCGTTCAGCGTCAACGGCTGGCGAGTCCTCCCCTTCGGTCTAGTTCACGACGTCCCAGCGATGGGATTTATCATCGAGGCCAGCGGCGAGAAGCTGCTCTATGTGACTGACACAGCCTACGTTCCATACCGCTTCAAAGGGCTGACGATGATCGCCATCGAGGCGAACTACTCCGAGGCGATTCTGCGGGAAAGCGATGAGGATGCAACGCGGAAGATGCGGGCGCTCCGGTATCACATGAGCATTGAGCGCGTTTTGGGATTTCTGGCCGTGAACGATTTGAGCAAGGTGAGGGAAATATTTCTCCTTCACCTATCGGATGCACATAGCGATGAGGCGATGTTTAAGCGTCTCGTAGAAGAGTGGACGGGTAAGCCTGTCTATGTCGCCCCGGAGAGGGCGTGATGCCAACTCCTAAATTCTTCGGCCGAGTCGACGGGGGAGCCATTGAGATCCGGGACAAGACCGAGTTCATGAAGTACCTGCGCGGGCTCGATGGCAAGGAAGTTGAGGTTGTCGTCCGTAGGCTCCGGAGCCAGCGAAGCTCTCAAGCCAATCGATTTTATTGGGGCGTTGTAATTGCACTGATGGCCGAGGAATTCGGCTACGACAAGCAAGAGATGCACGAGGTTTTGGCGATGCGATTCTTGCGGATAGAGGACTGCCCCATCACAGGATCGCCTCGACGCAAGCGCACGCCCGATTGTGACACGAAAGAATTTGCTGAATATGTGGACGCTTGCATTCGCCTAGCTACTGAGCACGGCGTTTATATCCCTGCGCCCGGAGAAGTTGAGGTGAGCATATGAGCACGCAAACCGTCCTGCAATTCGACGAGCCTATCCGCCGTCCTCGAGCACGAGCCACCGACCCGGACACATCGCACGAGGCGGCGCAGTCGATATCGTGTCAAGACCTGACCGATCTACAGCGGGCAGTCTTTCATATTCTGCGCGATTTTGGCCCGTTGACAGACCCCGAGCTCGCCTCCCATTACGCATACCGGCGACGCCTCGGTATCTACACCCGCCGTGTTGGCGATTCCACGCTGCGCTCACGACGCGCCGAGCTTTGCCTGATAAAGAAAAACCCAGACGACAAGGCCATGCTAGTGGGGTACGCAGGATTCAGGCGTGGGAAACATCAGGTGTGGAAGGTGGTTTAACATGGCGTACACGACCACTAATCCCCCTATGGTTTATAAAGCAGCGTCATGGCCGCATCCTGCGGTTGCCCGGTTTGGTCGTGGGCCGGGCCGTATTTATATCCCAATTCATAAGAAGGCTCGAACCATGAACCCAAAGAAGGCCAGAGAGGAGGACACGAAAGGCCAGCGCCTAGCATCTGGCAAATGCTGCGGCGGTGTGTGGACCGCCACCTAGATATAGAACTTATCCGCGTTATTTGTTGTGTTGTTTTTCCCGTAAAGAGGTGGCGTAAATGGGTAGAACCCGACAAATTAAATACGAGGCCTGCTTGGACGAAGATCTCGCCCAGTTGACTTTCGAGGCGAGACTTTGCTTCTTACTACTACCTACCATCGCTGATCGGGAAGGTCGACTCGAGGACCGCCCGATGAAAATCAGCGCTCAAATCTTCCCCTACGATAGCGTCGACATGGAGGAGATTTTAGAGCAGCTCGCCATGCCGAGGCAGGTCTCGAGTGGTTCGTTTATCACCCGCTACGAAACAGAGGATGGGCGCAAGTTTATTCAAATCAATAACTTCTACAAACACCAAAACCCACACCCGAAAGAAAAGAAATCAGAAATCCCGGCCCCGACGGACGAAGCCGTGAAATCCAATTACATTACATTGAAAAACATTGGATTACCTCTGGATCCGGGATCTTCAGGATCTTCAGGATCTTCTGGATCCGAGGCTTTAAAGAAGCCGGAGCGCTCAGCTTCGCTTCGCGCCGCCGCTCCCGTCCGCTGGGAGCCTAAACCGACATGGAAGAAGGGACACCCGAGCCTAACGGTAACGAAGCTCATCGTGGAGCCAAAATACCTCGAGGCGCTAAGAACTGACTTTCCTCGCGTGGAAGGAAACGGCGCGGGTGGAGGCGTCGACGCCGATATTATGAAATTCAAACGCCATTGGCTCGAAAACCCATCGGAGGCAAAAAAGAAGCGCGATTGGCCTCGGACGCTAACTGGCTGGCTGAAGAGAACGGACGAGCGATTCGACGATGCGCGTTTCAAAGGGGAGCAAATCAGGGCTGGCCCTAAAGAGCCGAAGATGTAC
>Ga0180007_10007069_pt1 | contig 10731 bp, 7 predicted proteins | sample MM_PC_MetaG_FD_121122 | JGI IMG/M metagenome (GOLD analysis project Ga0180007, IMG submission 121122) | Groundwater microbial communities from the Aspo Hard Rock Laboratory (HRL) deep subsurface site, Sweden - MM_PC_MetaG | ecosystem: Environmental > Aquatic > Deep subsurface > Groundwater...
CTGGAACTCCAAAGCCTGCTTTTTAGCCTCTTTCCGGATTTCCATTTTCTTGGTAGCTTCCTCTTCTCCCAGACTTTCCGACTCCTCATCGAATATGCTTTTTATAGCGTTATCCCATATCTTGTCATTCAGTCTGGCATTTAGAGACTCATTCTCGGCAGTCAATCTCTCGTTATTCTTCTGTAGTGGTACGAGTGACTTATCAGCCTTTGACTGTGCTAACCTGTTTACCTTTTTCTCAAAGGTTTCTTCCGGTTCCGGGGCTTTTTCCGGTAGCTCTGTAGTTTCTTCAGTTTCCTCTTCTGGTTCTGTGGGTTCACTGGAAGGTTCCTGTTCAGCCGGTGACGGTGTTAAAACTTCTTCAGTCTCTCCTACCGCCAGTTCGTCCGCAGCGCTCTCCACTGTTACTGATGTTCCCATAATAAATTGTTCCTCCTTACTTATTTCTTACTATTTAAGTATTTCTCTAAGTTACTTTGTGGTTTTTGATAACTACTTTGCCCTTGATTTGGTGTTGTTCTACCCATGTAGATGTCAAATTGGCTTGGTGTACTGCTTTTCTTAGTTATCCCTGCTGGTACAGGTGGAGTATAGGAAGAGTAAGACGATGTACTACCCCTGTAATTATTCCACCACGTATTATCATCAATCTCTCTAGCTCTTCGTCTCTCTAAAGTGCGAGCTGGCTCAGGTAGTTTATCAATCCAGTCATCTTTATGTGCGATTGCATACTGAATTTCACCTTCTGAATAGTGGTTTCTCATCTCACTAAGAGTATCTTGTTCAACCTTATCCCAAGTTTTAGAATCCAATACACCACCCGCCTTACTAATATACTTTTCTCTTATCTCCATATAAGAACTGACAGCCTGGAACTCCTTAGCACGCTTATAGGATTCAGGCATGAATTTGTCAACGTCTGACCTGGCTACCGCTCCCTCTATCATCCCTTGTCGCCATTCCGCGGTTCCTGCACCAGAGTAATATGCTCTATACCTTGTACGATTTTGGTCATATTGGTATTTAGTAATCTTACTAGCCAAGAGATTGTTAGCGTTCTCTAGGGCTGCATCCTGTAACTTCTCCAAAGCCTCAGGGGGATAATCGTCAATAGTCCGAGCAGCCAAAGCCTTTTCCTTAGCCGTAGCATATACTTGACCGCCATAATCCTTGAAAAATCTCCTGAATAAACTTGCCATAAAGGGGATTTTATCATCAGGCAGGCGTTCCATATTAAGAACAAGTTGCCTATCTTCAGTAGATAGACCCTCAAGGAATGTCTCCCTGGCAACCTCTATTTTGTTAGGTGGGACATTAGTCGGGATTGTTCGCAAATCATTGACTAGCCCTGCTATCCTGTCATCAACATCCTCTTTATCTATAGTCTGAATCGCCATATCTATTGATCTTAAACTATCACTACCAAGTGCCCCGAACATATTAGATACAAAGAAGTCTAATTTCTTTGGCGACATATTCAATGCCTGCCCTACCCTAATCGCTAACGAGTTTGTATATTGGTCGTATTGCTGGGCAGCAGGGAGTAATCCCATCTCATCATCAATAATAGGGCGGTCTCTGAAATCATCGTGGTTCTGGATTATCTGCTGTATAGTCGCACCTATTTGAGTCGGCATAACAAGCCCACCTGATTCGCTAATCATACTCAAGGGTGTTACTATGGGATAAAATACGCCAAACTCTTGACCAAGAGTCCTGTATGCTTCAGGTTCTTCTGTCCGCAATCTACCCATAAGATATTCAATCGGTGCTGTTACTATGGCAAATTCACGGAAAGGCAAGAGTGTTAAATAATGAGGGACTTTCTGCCCATAGTTGTTATATTCGTCAGAGGGAAGCATAACCAGAAGTTTGCCCACCTTATCCGAATTACGAACATCGTCATATTCATCAAAACTCTGATTATAGAATGTTAGAGCCACATAGCCTGCTACAAGCGCAGCCAATCTCCATAGAGTGCGGGGATTCTTTGCTATTGCTCTGCCCGGCATTAGTAAGCCCTGCATAGCTGGATTAAAGTAGATAAACCAATCGTTAATAAACCTTGACGCTTGTGAAAACCTTGAAAAATCAACAGAAACTCGCCTACCCCTTAATGCTGCTTCTTTGGGTGATAACCCTTCTTTGATAGCTTTTTCGTAGGTTGCCCTCCGGCCAGCATTCTCTCCCGCTAGACCCAGTTCTCTTATAAAAGTAAACGGGTTGAGAAAGCGCTTTAGGCTCTCAGGGTTTTTTAGAACTAAACGTCCACCCTTTGTACTTACATATGGACTGATAGTCTTTTCCCCTTCTCCAAACTCCAGACCCTCTCTGCTACCTCTTTCAAAGAAGCCGAATAGCTCCCCGCCAGAACGTCTGAACTCGTTTAGCCCTGGTACATCGGTGAACATTCCTTTAATATTACCCGCCAAAGCCTTACCGAATCCCCATGGTCCGATACCCTCAGAAAAGTAAGCAACCATCCCATCAAAGAATGTATTCCATGCTACAAACCCAGGGTTATATGTAGTAAAGAACATCTTGGAAAGATTCTGGAGCGACCTCACCATTGTCATCATCATGCCAGGAGGTTGCCTTTGAAATAAATCAATGTCCTTTGCTATCCATTCGCTACCCTTGCCAAGTTTCAGATACTTCCGTTCTCCATTATCGAAGTAATCAATGAACGCCCCATCAGGTTTCTTGGCAACTATTTCTACATCTCCACCGATAAGTTGGGTATTTTTAGGGTCAACAGCTAGTTCAGCAATAGATTTTCTAGCATCATTGGTGGCTTGTGCCTTCATTCTCTTTGCGATGGTTGTTGGTAAAGACATCAAAGGGGTTATATTATCTTTATCTGATTCTAAGGTGGTCAATTCCCTGATTTGTCTAGGACTTAACTTACCAGTAATATCAACAGGAACAGTATCATCCTTAAATAAAGTGGGAGTAAACCAAGGGTATTTCTTGATAAGTCCCTCTATCTGTTCAGGTGTAAGTTCTTGGGTATCTCTCAATATCTTGTTGTAAACGGCAGGGACATGGGTTGCAGCCTCTTTAACCTTCGCATAAGTCTCAATCCCAAGTTCCTTTTTCATCTGTGCGAAAAGTAATCCTATCTGATTAGCAGTAAACCTTTGAGTTACAGCACCCTTCTTAATAGTAAAGTATTTCCGTCCTGTAGCTTTCAAGACTTCTAGCTGACGCCTGAGCATAAGGTAATCATCTACATAGGATAATAAGTCGCTATCATTACCAAGACTTTTAACAACGGACTTCATTGTCTGCTTATAAACTTCTGCTGATTGAGTACCTGAAGCCCGGAGCATAGCAACATCTAATTCCGCCTGCCACCCTAACGAGTTCAATCGTGCGAACTCATCAGATACAACCTTCTCTGCTATCTTCTCCCCACGTTTTAGCCTGCCTGAGATAGGGACTGTATTTGGCGTAGGATTTGAAGATTGCTGTTTGAATCGGTCATAAAGTTGACCTCCAACCTTGTCCCAGTCTTTAGGTGGTTTAGGGGGGACACCAGCCACTTCCGTTACGGCAGCAACCTCCGATGTTATCCCTGTTTCAGGTGGTGCAGGTGGCAAAGTTGGTGGGATTGTCCCACTTATTGCTTCAGGGGCTTCTATGGCTGTCTGAGGGGCTGTGAGAGTGGGTTGAGTAGGTGTGGTTACTTCAGTTACTACTCCTGCCTTACCAAAATTATCAGCGATTGTTCCCTCAAGGTCATCAAAATATTCTACAGCTTTTATATCACCAGAAATATCATCAGTTACCGTTAATTTGAATTGCCCACGTTCTAAATCATCACTACTCTCTACTAATATTCTGTCTCGTTTTGTTGTAGTCCTTCTTGTAAATTCTCTAGGCAATCCCCCAACAGGTGCTTCAGTAGGTGTAACCTCTGGGGTAGGTTGAACTCCCTTCTGTAATTCGGCAAGTTTAACAGCATCATCCATTTTAATCTGGGTAGTTTGTCCTTTGCCTTTAGGTCTGACCACTTTCTGACCACCGAACATACCCGGCTGGAGTCCTGCCTCTGGTTGACCTATTTCGGTATATGGTATTTTACTAATAACTACTTCTCTTTCTAGTCCTTTGGCTTTTGTTAATGCCTCTCCTGTTTGCTCAATAGCATATTTTAATGCCTCACCATCCTCATAACCCATCTCAGTAGCAAGTTCATCTAAGGCATACTCCCATCTAACATGCTTACCATCTTTAGTGAGAATATTAGGTTTAATAGAAGTTTTACCAGTTAAATCTTTGTACTGTTTAATCGTAAGATTTGATACCTCGCCTTTATACCAACCAGACTTCTTTATTAAATTAGTTAAATCGTAAGCAGGTTCAGAAGCCATCCATTCCCTTAATCCCGCTGCCTCTGCTTGCTTTTGGTCAGGAGTTAACTCACCCACTACACCCTGCACAGCTTGGACACTGGGGGGAATCATTGAGGCTTGCTCAGAAGTGCCATCTACCCATTTAGTAGCTTGCTCAAGTATTTCGTCATAGCGTGGGTGGTTCTTAGGTATTTCCTTGTCAAGTGATTTCTTGATTTTGTTATAAGCAGATACGCCAGTTTGACCAGCACCAGCAAGAACAGTGGTCAATAAGAATGTCTGAGGAGCTATCTCCCTGAACGCTTCTCCCCAGGTTACACCCTCTTCCCTCATTCCAACTTTAGCTTCAATACCAGCTTGCATCTTCTGTGTTATTGTTTCAGTTATAAACTCCTGACCGTACATACCAACTACTTTTTGTAAGATTTGACTGGCAATGTTCTTCCCTGCCATCTTAGTAAGAGGAGTAGTAAGCAACTTCGCAAAAAGTAAATTACTAACTGCTTCGGGGACTGCTTCCCATAGACCATACTGGTGAGCCAATTTATCAAAGTCAGCTTTTAACTTCTTCTCTTCAGCAGGAGTTATTCCCCTGCCAGTAGAGGCTCTCATTTGAGCATCTTTTATTTCAAGATACTGTTGCATTATCTGATAAGTAGTCATTTGATAAGCTACTGCACCAGAAGCAGCCGAACCAGCCACCCACGCAGCTACCCTAGCTCCAGGTACAGGTGCAAGCGCAGTTGGAACACCAACCCCTAATCCAGCACCCATTGAAGTTAGCGAAAAGGCCATATTTTGAGGGAGTTGTGCTATATCAGATGCTTTGATTGGAGATAATGTCTCACCTTGCTTTAGAGTTACTTCCTCAACAAATAGGTTTAAGTCAGTCTGAGCGTCAGTTATAAACCTGTCAGCCCAATCTCTATCTACAACACTAGCACCACCTTTCCCTTGAGTTGCTTGCAAAACTGCTGCTGCTGTCTGCCTTGGAAGTTTCAGTAATCCTCTGCCAAAAACTTCTGTGGCATATCCGACATCTTCAGATTCTTGCTCATAAAGAGGCTTACGGGATTCTATCGAAGGTAATTTTGTTGTGATATCAGCAGGCATACCCATCAGTTCCCACTGATTAAACGCTAACTTTCCTCCACGCTTCCGATAGTCTCGAAATGTTTTTATTCTTTGAGTTCGTTCTTGCTGGTTTACAGGTTCAGGCGCAGGTGTAAATCCTAATTGCTGTTGTAAGCCAGTAGGACTATCTATTTGCCTACTGCCTAATATATTATTCATTACCCCAGGTTCAAAGCCACCTGTCCGTCTGGTTAATTCAGGCGGAGCAGGTTGGGGCGCAGTTACAATGTCAGAAGCACCAAACTGTGCAAACTTATTCTTTAAGAACTCTAAGAATCCCTCATCTTTCGGTTCTTCATCAGCAACAGGTCTATTAAGTTGTCTTGGTAGAAAGTTTATAGCCATTAGTTTAGATTAAAAACCTCATAGTAGTATTTATTACCGAATTGAGTTCTGAGGATATACAGGCTAGGGGACTTTGTTTTGAACCTCAACATTGATATATTCATTAGTAATTCAAGAATTGGAATCCCTACTACGTCAACAAGGGCATCTAATCTAGCCAAGATTAAGAAATCGTGTCCTCGGTGTAAGAATCCTGGCAGAGTAATCGCCCCTTTGCTGTGGTGAGAATGTCCCTAATCTATTGGAGAAGTTTATCCCTCTCAGAAACTCGCCGAAGTCCTGTTGAGGATTATTAACCAATCCACCCAGATATTCGTTATACAATTCATTGAACCTCGGCTCAAAGAAATCCCTGACCTGCTTTGTCTGCCCTAACAGCGCATTAGAAAACAATCCCCTCGGCTCTGTCGCTCCAAATCCTGATAAAAAGTTAGTTGGCATATTATCCTCCGCTTAATGTTTGGTTCAGCCATTGCATAAAGGGCTGTTTCATGCCGGACTGTTGCCATTGGAAGTAGTATTTACTGAACTGACTCATAGCGTATTGCTCGGCTTCAGGTGCTAACCCCTGCTGTTGTACCGCTATGTAGTAATCCCTCTCTTCAGTCCCTCTCTGCATAGGCTCATATTCATCACGGACAAACTGAGTTCCCTGTCCACCCCTCTGCATTCCCATTCCTTGGGTTGTTACCTGTTCTCCGAATGTAGGAGTTCCCCTATTTGCCTGTTCATATGCTGCCTGTTTCTCTCCAAGTATCCTGTTATATAGTTCTTGAACCTTAGCACCTGTAATACCCTGTACATCCTCAAGGTTTCTTAAAAGGTTCTGTGGTTGTTGGGGTGCTTCAGGTGAATAACTGAATCCTTGTGCCGGGTTATAGAAGTCAATCGCAGACTTATCTTCCTGCATCCCTATACTTGCTAGTGTGAATTGATTGCCGGACATTATTTGAGCATGGATATCTTCAGGTGCGTACCCCTTATTTGTTAAATCTAATAGCATATCAAATATACTACTGGCTTTATCACTCGTCATTAACGGAGCTATTTTATCATTGTATAGCTTTGTTAAAGAATCTATAGCTTGATTGTAAGTAACCTCATTGAGTTCGCCTTCTTTCTTTCTCCTGTCAAACATATTCTTTTCATTGTTGTAATAGTCAATCCATTTGCTTACTTCCGCTTCATCTGCTGCCATCTGTTGAGATAGGTAATCACCCATCCTTGCTTTATATACTTCAGTTGGCGCAAACGTACCTAATGCTTCTTCCAGTGACGGGCTTTCAAATGGTTGTGCCGGAGGTCTATAATACTGCCCTGGAGTTGGTTCCGGCATTCCTTGAGGTAAAGCACCACCGGCTTCAAAGAGCTGTTCAAGGTCAAACAGTCCTCCACCTGTAGGTTGTATAAACTCTCCCCTGCTTAATGCCCCCCTATATCGTTCAGGCTCGAATGTTCTGAATGCCGGTACTCCATCCCTGGTAATGACTATTCCGCCTCGTGGAGTTGAATCGCTAAGATTAGGGCCGTATGCTCCTGCTTGCCCTCTTCTCCATGCGAGGGATTGAAGTTCATTCTCCCATCCTAACTGGCCCATTGTGCTTTCAGGTGTATAAGTCAGGTTAGTCCTGCCAAGTCCTTTCTTGTAACTTGCTACCTGTTTAGGAGTCGGCACTTCTTGAAATCTTGCAAAGTACTCTTCGATAAACTGCTTCCCCTCTTCTGTGGTAGGTCTGCCCCCGCCATCTTCCTTGGCGTAGTCTGCTAATCCGGTATTAAGAAATGACGGCATTCTTTCAATACCACCGGATGGCAATTCAGCTATCGGCTCAAAATCCCCTTCAAAGTACTCTTTTGTTATAGGCATTTATTGAACCCCCCTCGGCACAGTAGGTTCTGCTCTCCTTGCCGTTACTCTCCTTGATGTTTCAGCAGGATTCTCCCCGTTACCTCCACCCTGCCCACCGCTTGCCGCTTGTTGTAGCTGTTGCATTTCGTTCATTTCCAGCATTAAAAGTTTCATGAGGGCGTGTTTCAGCAGGACTTTCTTATCTTCGTCAGGGTGATTTAAATAATCCTCTCTCATTGCCAGATACCCTTTAATAGCAGGGGTATCGAACAGTGTTTCCGCCGTTTCTTGTGCCATAGTTTCTATCGAGCCGTCAGGGTCGTCTGAGAGCTGGAAGTCGTCCAGTGCTTCCCTCTTGGGTAACAATCCTGCTTCTACTAACTGAATGGCTAGACCGGCATTAGAGGCTTTGTCCCTTAACTCGTCTGAAATCAGTTTGCACTTGAACATCTTTTTTTCGTCTATCTTGTCAGGGTCTATCTTGGCACTCTTCCATGTGCCTTTAGAGTCATACCCCCCGAGTTCTTTATCAACCTTGAAACTGCCTAACTTGAACTGCTTGACTGTTTCGGTAGCCATCCACACAAAGTCATCTTCCATAGCCCTTCTGAACGGGTCAAGGTGTTCCCTGGTATTATGGTTTCTGATATCTACACCAAAAGCTGTCTCTCCCTGCATACCCTGACCGGCTGCAATGGGATTAAGCCCTCCCTGATTCAGGTTGGCATCTATCAGTGAAGCGGCTATCTGCACCCTGTTACCGCGTGCTTGAGGTATTAAGTCACCTACTTTTTGCCCTTTACCTACATCAATGGGGAAGGCACTTTTCTTGCCTCTTGGAGAACGCATCCCAGGTTCCCATTCAGGGGGGATTTCTCCCTTGGTGCTGTCCCATTCAAGTATTGTGGCCTCCCCCGCTTCCTCACCTGCTGCCGATACATGATAGGTTAGTAGACGGCTTTCAATATCCAGTAAATCCCTGTTATTTACCAGAAAGTCCTCACCAACCCTGGCTATATTCTCTTCGGCATTATCGGTATTGTCATTATCAATCTCTGAAACTAAAGGTATCGGCCCACCGGCTTTTATCCTGACAGGTAACCAGCCTATTTTCTGACCTCCTATCTTGACGGGTTCGGGGTCTTTGACATATTCTCCAGCAGCGATAACAGCTTCCTTAGTTATCCTTGTAGCACCTGGAGTATTAACCGAACAGTCCCAGACATCTATAATCCTGACCATGCCTTTATCATCAGGGTTGCCGTTGAATCCTGGGTATTCATCTTCCGCCTGAGCTTTCATAACACTTCGTTCATAATAGGCTTTTAAAAGACCGTTACGCCCTGAAATATAGTTGACATTCCTGGTATCCCAGACCACTAAATCAAGATAAGGGTAACCATCGTCATCCTCCATGACTAGTAATCTGTACGACCCCCATCCTCTGGCTACACGATAGAAAGCCACCTCATACTGCAAAGCTGGTGTTAAAGGTAAACCGTCTCTCATCCTCTCAGCATTAAAGAGTAGTCCGTTGACTAAAAGCTCGTTATAGTTAAGTTTATCCCTAGCCCTTGAATCATCCTTGCTGTTAGATTCATTGAAGATTGACCTCCGGGAACCGCCCAAGATATTCATCATCTTCCAGCCGTCACGTTGCGCTCTGTTAGAGGTTACATTATCCCACTTCCCTTCTGAGACAGGCATCTCAAACTTATCTCCCCTGAAATAGCTGAACGTCTTGTCCATGCGTTCAACCAGGGGCTTTTGATGAACCTTTAACTTTGTTAATATCGCCGACTCTTTCGAGGCATCACTATTGATAGGCATAGGCTTACTCCTTATGGGTATGGTGTGATATCTGGAAGTTGATAGTTTCTTTAGTCCATGACAGCCAGAAATAAATCAATGTCTTTCTAACCCGGATTATTATTCGGATAGTGGTATCACTCCAAACACCTAATCTCAAGAAGCTGAAAGACATATTAGCTCCTCACTTCTTCAGAAAACCATCTTTCTTCTTTGTCTTAACTTCCCCCGAGTATGACTTCCCATTGAGAATGCAGATGTGCATATACTGGTTATCTGGTAATGTCTTGGTTCTTACTTTCCCACCGTTCTTTCTGCAATTATCGAATGCTTGTGGAGACATAATCTACCTCACAGTAACCCGTATATCAAGTAACAGGTTGCTATAATTAAGTACCCTGCAAACACTATAACGCCTATCAGGATAAGCCATAAAGCGGTTTCAATTATTGTGTTCCTTATCTTCATTTACTCACCGCCACCCATGATGCTATGACAGGGTTTTGAGGCGTAGTCTTTACCTTGAAATCACTAACTGACGGGTCTACCTCTATCCATCCCGGGTCTACCTTGCCATCCTTTAACTGGTCTGACAAAGCAATAAACTCCGCCCTTGTCCCGTATATCCTGAACGGACCGTCTATTTCCCTTGCTTCATTGTGAAATTCTATTATCATCTTACCCCCTCGGAACTATTACATCTATCCTGTAATAAATGATACTGACCTGTTACCGTTGCCTGTTGATATCCTTGTAGAAGCGACCCCATATCTCCTGGCATCCATTCCATGACTCCATTTATGGATAGTGTCATCACTATAATAGGTATGACCTGAGTTGGGGTCTTTCCTTTTGATATAAGAATAGTTACGCTGGTCTTTGATACATAAAAGAGAGTCGCTTGTCCAGAACTGATTGAATTGGTTTACCCTCTTGATACCAAATTTAACACTACCAGCACCTTTCTCTGTCTCACCTATAAGAAAGCCCTTACGCCGTAACTCTTCAGCACTCTTGGGTTCATTAGGATCAGGATAGATAGGGCGGTTAGTCTCTACCTTTAATAATGTCATCTCCCTGGCGATATCATCATTTGTCATGGGAGTGTGTTCATAGAACATTTGCTTGCTGTACAGGTTATCGCCAATGATAACATTCTTAACTAATACAGTAGGATCACCACCAACTAACTCAATCGGATTAAAAGGACCAAATCCAAAATCAAGGCCATAGAAA
>Ga0180007_10007070_pt1 | contig 10731 bp, 13 predicted proteins | sample MM_PC_MetaG_FD_121122 | JGI IMG/M metagenome (GOLD analysis project Ga0180007, IMG submission 121122) | Groundwater microbial communities from the Aspo Hard Rock Laboratory (HRL) deep subsurface site, Sweden - MM_PC_MetaG | ecosystem: Environmental > Aquatic > Deep subsurface > Groundwater...
AAACGACCAGCTATTCCTTTACAAGAAGAATTTTTTTATCCAGATGGTCTTTTACTTGATCCTTTTCTTCTTGTTCATCGAGATCGGTGCCGTTTCAGATATAAGGTTCATCTATTTCCAGTTCTGAACAATAATTATTAATACAGACACTCATTTGGAACACATATGAAACTAATAATCGGCTCTGACCATGCAGGCTTCGAGGTCAAGGAGAAGCTCAAGCAGATGCTGAATAATCATGACATCACCGACGCGGGCACCGGCTCCGCTGATTCGGTAGACTATCCTGACATCGCAGCCGAGGTCACCGAAAAAGTGATTTCAGACAAGGCGCTCGGCATACTGATCTGTGGCACAGGACTCGGCATGTGCATGGCATCCAACAGGAATCCCAAGATACGGGCCGCACTTGCCTACAGCGTCGAGACAGCAAAGCTCTCGAGGACCCACAACGACGCAAACGTCCTCTGCCTCGGCGCCAGGACCATGAAATTCGACATGATCAAGGAGATTGTCAAGGTCTGGCTCGAGACCCCTTTTTCTGGTGAGGAGCGCCATGCCAGAAGGATAAAGAAGATGGAAGATGGATAAGCCAGGACTGAGCGTATCATCGATAATCATCGCAATCCTGCTCGCCCTCTTCCTCGCCGCCTCGTCATCGTACATCGCTTTGAAGATAGGTGCCATGCCATGGCCAATCATTTTCTCTGTGCTCATGTCCTTCATCCTGCTCAAGCTGTTCAGGCCGAGCATACATAACGTCAACGTGGCCCAGGCAGGAGCATCGATAGGAGGTCTCCTCGCCAGCGCATTCGTATTCGTCATACCCGGCATGTGGCTGCTCCAGCAGCAGGGCAGGGATATCCCCGATTTTCCGATATGGGCCTTGGCGACCCTCGGCCTGCTTGGCGGCCTGCTCGGATTGATCCTTTCAGTCCCGTTGAGGAAGCGCTTCGTGGACCGCCTGCCTTTCCCTTCAGGCAAGGCAGGGGCTGCGGTGCTGAAGACTGTCTTTGACAAGAGGAAATGGGTATACCTCTTGCTCTTAGCATTGGTCCTCGCAGGCATGTTCGCCATGGTGAGGGACATCTACTTCCCTGCAGGCCTTGTCCTCATCGCCCCGATACTCGTGCTCTATCCCATGCCTCTGGCCATAGGTGTCGGCTACATCCTCGGCAAGAGGAGTTCTTTGTCATGGTTCTTCGGGGCAGTCATAGGCTGGCTCATACTCATACCGGTCCTGCAAGACTATTATCCTCAGCAGAGCATCGGCATCGTGCAGAACCTTGGTATGGGTCTTCTATTGGGCTCTGGCCTGGCTTTTGTCTTCTCTTCCATCAGGAAGATGAGATTGAGCATCCCTTGGCAGGCATGGCCTATAGCAGCAGCCTTGGCAGCTGTCATGATATTCCTCGGTGTGCCTATCATCGCAGTCGCCATAACATTTCTCGGCATCTACATCACTGTGCAGATCGCTGCCAGGATGACCGGCGAGACCAACATCGACCCGTTGGAGCAGTTCGGCATCTTTGTCGCCCTCTTCATCCTGCTGGTCTTTGGCCTGACGAGCATGAACATAACCCTATCAGCCACTTTCATGATAGTCTTTGTGGTGGCAGTAGCGACCGCGATAGCAGGTGACATAGGCCATGACTTCAAGTCAGCGAGGATCATCGGTACAAGGACGAAGGACATCATCATTGTGGACATCATCACCGTCGTGGCAGCAGCCTTGGTCCTGCCTTTCATACTCAGGATCATCAGGACCGGTTTTGCCTCAGAGCTGTTCACAGACATGATGCCTGCCCCCCAGGCCCAGCTCGTTGCTGGTACGATTGCGGGCTTCGCCCACCCGAATGCTTTCATCATCGGCATGCTCCTCGGCATCGCTTTCGAGCTGGTGAACATCATAGCCCTGAAGCAGGGCCTCCGTCTCAGGCTGGCAGTCATGCCCCTGGGCATAGGCATGTTCCTCGGCATGGGTCTTGCCATACCGTTGGCCATAGGCGGCCTGCTTTACATGTCTGTCCGCAGGTGGAAACCCTCATTCACCTATCCCGGCCTCATCCTGGCAGCGGGCATCATGGGCGGCGAGGGCATAACAGGCTTCATCAGCGCAGCCCTGTACGCCTTCGGGGGCATGGCCATGATGACCTCCAAGCTGGTCATGTTCGGCATGTTCGGCCTGCTGCTCATGGTTGTGCTGATGAAAAGGCTTATAAGATAGCCTAGCATTCCATATATTGATGGGGGAAAAAGCTTCTCAGGAGGACATGTGCAGGATATACAGGCATCTTTTGATTCTGGTTGATGAGCAGCTGAGCATATCCAGTGGCGGCAGTCCGGGAGTCGTGCTGCAGGTCACCAATCCAGATAATGGCATGGCGCAGATAATGGATTCGGGCCATCCGGAATACGAGCTCAGGAGGCTGGCTGCAGAGCTTTATCGCAGGGCAGCGAAGCATCCCATGGTTGAGGGACTATTATGTGAAGGGGATGTGACTGCCTCAATACAAGGCATCATATGTTCCGTGTCGGATGAGGAGCGGTATCAGGGCAATATCGAGCTGATGCAAGGACTTTTAGGAGAGGCTTCTAGATTGCGGCTCTGACCAGCAAAAGCTTTATAAACCACTCCTTCAAGTAATGGTGCTTATGGAGGCAGTTATAGACTTCGGTGCCTCATCAATAAAAGCGGTGGTGGGTAAGAAGCATCTTATCATAGATAATGATATCTCTTCTGTCAGGTCCTTCGTATCCTCCCTGCCTAAGGGCCTTAAGCTCAGGATAACCGGTGGCAACACCAAAGCCTTGAAGAAATACTTGAAGAAGGCAAGGTTTATCGATGAATTGAAGGCTGTCGGCTATGGCGGCATCAGGTTGGCAGGCAGGAAGCAAGGTACGGTCATTTGCGTCGGCACTGGCAGCTGCATCGTGGAGGCAAGGGGGAGACACATCGTCCACAGGTGCGGCTCTCCGCTGGGTGGCGGCACCTTGGAAGGCCTGGCAAGAATTATGGGGCTGAGCCTTAGAAGGCTGGATACCTTGGCCAAGGCCGGAAGGGCAGAGAGAGTTAACCTGACTGTCAAGGACATAACGGGAGGACCGCTGGGGAAGCTTCCGGGCAATGCGACTGCCTCAAGCATGTACAGGAAGGGCTCGAAGGCAGACGTGGCAGCCGGGCTGTTCAGGATGGTGGCAGACTCTGTCCTATCGATCGCTATGTACACTAAGGCCAGGCCTGTTATCGTGACAGGCAGGACAACAGAGCTCGTGTCCTTCAGGAAGGCCCTGAGATCAGCGTCCTCATCAGTGAGGCTTCCGCTGATGATCCCAAAGAAAGCTACATATGCTACAGCGTACGGAGCGTTAAGATGGTGAACATCCTGACCTATGTGCTGACATTGATAATGGTTGCGATAGCGCCGCTCATCGGCGTCCTCATCAGCTACTTCTCGAGGGAGGAGCTCAAGACCGGCAAGAGATTCTTCGTGATCGCACTGCGCTTCATCTTCGTCATCGGAGTAGCATTGTTCTCTTACAACCTCTTCAGGCCTGAATGGAAGATAGTATATCTAGTGCTATGGCTAGTCACGTTGGCAGTCATGGTTTGGCCCAAGGGCGTGAGGCTGTTCACTACCAAATCAGGCTATAGCTTCCTTGTATATTCTTTTCTTATAGGCTCGACCAGGGTCAATGGTTCCCTCCTCACGATGGGCTCCCTGCTGTTCGTCGCAGGCCTGCTGCACGGCTCTGTCATAACCTCGTTGAAGCTAGAGGAGAAGAAGGGCTTCAAGGACGCTGCATGGAAGGCCGCTTCAGACACCATGTGGTTCGTAGTTGTGTCGATAGCCTGGGCGTATTCTTTAGAGATGTTGATACCCTGAACCTAATCCCATTTAGATTTGGTAATCCCGAGCCAGAATGCCACATGCCTTATGGCTATATGAAGCACAGGCGCCATGACCACTACAGTTACCATGATCCACAATGACAGCCCCAGGAATAAGGTCACGAATAGCACGCCGCCGAATGCTGCATCCAGCTGGTCCCATGGGAAGAAACTCTGTCCCGGCTTGACGTCAAGCCTCCGCTTGATGAAGCTCTCCACAGCGTCACCGAACAGCACGCCGAATCCTATGAGGAAGCCGACCCACAGCGCTGACTCAGCGCCATAATCGATGAAGCTCAGCTTCTGGAAGGCAGGATAGGCATACAGCAGCTTCTGGAAGTATACGATGATGATTGAGAACAGTATGCCCATGACAAAGCCCCGCAGGGTCTTGTGATCTCCCAGGATGCGCCTCCCTTTCCATTTCTTGCCCATGTCTACGGGCAGGGCCATCCACTTGAAGATGCCTTTAGTGAGGACAGGGGCCATGTTGGCGAATATCCCCGGCACCATCAGCCAGAGGCACTGCAGGAGGAAGTATGGGAAGTCCATGACATTATTCTTATCAGTCCCATTTTTAAATGTTTATGAAAAATTTTTTATATGCAGCTGGATTTCTGTTGTTTATGAAAGGTCTTGCTCTGGCAATGTTCTTGCTCCTGCTTCCTGCAGTCTGCGCCCAGAATTATATTTACGGCTGGGTCTTCGATGCGCCGGATGGTGAGGATGCCAATGGTTACGAGATAATAGCCTATCACCCAGAAGTCGGGATGGATGATTATGTATCAGACATAATTGGTCCGGGAGGCTTGTCTAGTGCACATAACCAATATATCATCGATTGCGAGGCTTTGTTGAATCCTTGTAGCATTGGTGACACATTGAATGTGGAGGTATATCCGCAGAACGGCCATAAGGCAGGGCCGGTGCAAGTGACTGTCAGCGGTTGGGGAATCGATTTCCCGGCGAACATGACGCTCCAGCGGGTCCGTCCACGCCCCAAGATGGCATATTTTCCCATTGAAGTCTAAAGATATCTGAACCATAACCTTTTTAATCCTTTTATCTATCCCATCTGCCATGCTATACATTATCGGCCTCGGCATCGCTTTCGACCTTACTGAGAAATCCAAGAAAATCATCAACAAGTCCAAGGTCTACGTCGAGTGCTACACCAGCTGGCTGCCCTCCGAGAAGGAACTGAGGGGGATTGTTGGCAAGGACTTCAGCTATGCTGACCGAAAGCTGATGGAAGACGGAGGTGACGGACTCGTAGAAGAGGCTAAAAAGGAGGACATCGCTATCCTTGTCCCAGGCGATCCCCTTTCAGCGACGACCCATATCGACTTGCTTCAGCGGGCTAAGAAAGCCGATGTCAAGACCGAGGTCATCCATAACTCATCCATACTGACAGTTGTCGCCCGCACAGGCCTGCAGCTCTACAAGTTCGGCAAGACCGCAAGCATCCCGTTCCCGCAGCCGAGCCATAGACCAGATACACCCTACAAGATTTACCTCGAGAACCAGAAGATGAAGGCTCACACGCTTTTCCTGCTCGACATGGTTCCAGCTGAGGACAAGTACATGACTCCAGCAGAAGCCGTCAATTACCTCATGGAGCTCGGACTGCCAAGCGACACCCTGTGCATTTCATGTTCCCGTTTGGGGATGGACCAAGAGGAGATAGTGATGGCCAAGGCTTCAGCGTTGGCCCAGAGAAAATCCGGGAGACCGCCGTTCTGCCTGATAATCCCTTCAGGGCTGCACTTCATGGAAGAGGAGGTGCTCGATGCTTTCAGAGCCTGAGGCAATAGCCTTGATGAAGAAGCATGCACAGGATGACGGTTCCTTGAGGGCGGTCTTGGCGCATAGCAAGCTCGTCCAGGGCATAGCTCTCCGGATCGCAGCCAAATTTCCAGAGTCTGACAAGGACTTCATCAGGATAGCCTGCATCCTGCATGACATCGGCCGCTTGAAGACGCAGGATCCGCTGCAGCACGGCATCAAGGGCGCTGAGATCCTTCGGAAGAAGGGCTTGAAGGAGTTTGCAGACGTCTGTGAGCGCCACCTCGGCGCAGGCATTTCCAAGGAGGAGATAATGAGGCAGGAACTGCCCCTGCCGCCCAGGGATTTCCTCCCGAAGACTATTGAGGAGAAGATAATCACCGCCGCGGACAACCTCACCGAAAACGACAGGGAGATCTCGAGGGAACAGTCCACCGAGCGCTTCAGGAAAGAGCTCGGGGAAGATGTCGCGAGGAAGATAACCGCGTTGTTCGACGAGCTGGGAATCTAGCCCTGCCCGCCACTCAACAGTGTACTTGGCACCCTCTCGCTGCCCGTCCACACCCCCACCCGCCCCCATTCTGTTCACCTTTGAGGTATATGGGATCAGGCTGGAAAGCTGTTTCCCCAAATCATCGCTACAGTAAACTTTAATAACCATCATGCCGTTGACATGATAAAAGATGGTGACATCATGAACCTGCACAAGATGATGGAAGAGCAGGAGAGGCTGGCGAAGAAGATACTCACTTCTGACAGCTTTGATGAGCTCAACTACGTCGGGGCCTGCGATATGGCCTTCACGCTGCACGACATGATAGCTTCAGTCGTGGTTCTCGAGTACAAGTCATTGGACATGGTCGAGAGGAAATATGCCATCCAGCCGCAGAGGATGCCGTATAAGGCAGGTTTCCGGTCTTATAGGGAGGCTCCTATCATAATCGAGGCTTTCAACATGCTCAGGCAGAAGCCTGACGTAATGTTCGTGACCGGCAACGGCATACTCCACCCCAGGAGGTTCGGCCTGGCATCACATCTCGGCCTGGCATTGGACGTCCCGACCATAGGCGTTGCCAAGAAGCTGCTATGCGGCGAGCTGAAGGACGGCAAGGTCATCGTTGACAAGGAGATACGTGCTGTAGAGGTCAGGACAAAGCCCTATGCCAAGCCGCTCTACGTCAGTCCGGGCCACAGGATGTCGATGAAGACGGCGATGAAAGTGTTCAATGAGATGCTGAAGAAGCACAAGCTGCCCGAGCCCATGAAGCTGGCGCACAGGTATGCGAATGATGTGAAGAAAAAAATCCCTGAAAAGGAATTCTAACCCTTTTCCAGGGCAGCGATCCCCGGAAGGGTCTTCCCCTCCAAGTATTCCAAGGAGGCGCCTCCTCCTGTTGAGACATGTGTGACCTTGTCAGCCAGCCCGAGCTTGTCTATCGCTGCTGCACTGTCCCCTCCTCCGATGATGATTGTCGCAGATGAATCAGCCAGGAACCGGGCTATCTCATTCGTGCCCTCTGCAAACTGGGCACCTCGGACAGTCCCAGCGGGCCGTTCCAGATTATGGTCTTCGCATCATTGAGCAGCCCTTTCCATGACTTTACCGTTTCAGGTCCGACATCAAGGCAGGCCCTGTCTTTCGGCACCTTGTCAAAGCCGTATGTCTCTGCCTTCGCTTCCTCTGTGAGCGATTCTCCCGTGACGGTGTCAGTGGGCAGGATCAGCTTCTCGTTCTTCATCAGCTCTTTCGCCAGCCCGACCTTGTCAGGCTCGATCACGCTCTTGCCCATCTCATAGCCTTTGGCCAGGCCGAAGGTGCACATCATCGCTCCCCCGATGAAGAGCTTGTCGACCTTCTTCAGCAGGTTGTCAATCACCTTGATCTTATCGCTAACCTTGAGGCCCCCGAGTATGGCATAGAAGGGCCTCTCAGGATCATCAACTTTGCTGAGCATCTCCAGCTCCTTCTCGACCAGCAGTCCAGCGCCGCTGGGCAGATGCTTGGTTATGGCCTCGACAGAGGCGTGCGCCCGATGCATGGCTCCGAATGCATCATTGATGTATATGTCAGCTAATCTTGACAGCTTCTGGGCGAAGGCATCGTCATTCTCCTTCTCTTCTGCATGGAAGCGCAGGTTCTCCAGCAATATGATCTCTTCTTGCGCCATGCCCTTGACTGCTTTTTCCACATCCTCACCCACGCAGTCATCCAGCTTAGTGACTTTCTTGCCCGTGAGTTCGCTCAGCCTCTCAGCCACAGGGTCCATGCGCAGCTCATCCACAATTTTGCCTTTGGGCCTTCCCAGATGTGACATGAGGATGATTTTTGCTTCATGTTCATGCAGATAGTTGATTGTCGGAAGGGCAGACCTGATGCGTTTATCATTATCTACCTTGCCTTCCTTGAGCGGGACGTTGAAGTCCACCCTCACTATAACCCTTTTACCTGTGAAATCGAAGTCTTTGAGGGTCTTGTACATTGTCATCACCAGATATCCGGCTGATGGCCGGGCTTAAATATTTTTCTGCTCCATTATCATCTCCGCGACCTCCTCGGCAGCTATCCTAGTCCCTTCAGGCGACCAGTGGCCGAGGAAGGAGTTGTAGAGCCTTCTGTCCGGATGTCCCCTGAACACCGGCGTGAGGTCGATGCTCTCAATTCCGATGCCATGCCAGCACGAGTTCAAGTATCCGTTCATCCTGTTGAAGTCGTAGTCATCGGCGTTGAAGCCGTGATATGCTCTCCGCAGCTTCTGTTCAGCTTTTTTATCTACCTGGAAGTCGCTGGGCACGTAGACGAACATGGCATCATCAGTTGAGCCGTTGATGAGCCAGGAGAGGAAGCACAGGAAGTCATATTCCACTTTTTGCATCGACAGGTTCTTCCTGAATGGTCCTAGGTTGACATCGTCGATGTTGCTTGCGTTGATCTTCTGCCTGTTCCCCAGGCTTTCGATGAGCGTGTAGAGATGGGAATGGGTGAGAAGGTATCTTTCCGATGGGGACAATTCAGAATATCTCAGTCTCCTGACTGCCTGTTCCCCTTCGAGCTCCTTCTGATAGAGCTCAGGCGATAGGTTGATAGGGAAGTTGCGCGGCTCCATGGCAAGGATGGACTTGTTCTCGTCTATCTCCAGCCAGAAATACGGGTCCCATGTGCCGGCGTAGCTGATGAGGTCATTCGGCACGACGAAGAATACTGTGATGTCAGGGCGGAACTGGGGCTGTATGTAATGCTTGTTAAGAAGGTATTCCAGGCCGAGCCACCATCCTGGCACGCCGAAGTTCATGACATAATATTCTTCCCCAAGGATCTCCTGGAGATAGTCGCTTATCTTCTCATCCTGGTCGTTGCCGTGGCCGTAGACGAATGAGTCCCCGACCAGTGCTACGCTTATCTTCCCTTCTGGAACAACGTAGTTTTCGTCAGACCTGAAGCCTTGGCTATTGTGCCTGACCACAGTTTTCTGGTTGTTCTCGCCATACCTCGGGCTCACCGAGTCCGGCTTGGCCATGATGCCGAACGGCGTGAGGTGGTTGAACGGCTCGAAGTCCGGGTGGTCAGGGTTCAAGGGTGTGAGGAGCGTCTGCGGTGCAGCAAAGCGGATTATGAACTCTGCGAGAAGGATAGCGATGAGAACAGATACTATCAACGCCAGGATGTCCTTCAGCATGCGTTTCATCAACCGGCTTAAGCACGCTGTTGTTTAAAAATGTATAGATAAGATTTATAAAGCCGCACTGTTGCACAACTCATGCGCCGCGGTGGCACAATTCATGCCGCTAACGCGGATGATGTGCAGTCTGGTACTGCGCCAGCTTGGAAATGTCAACAGAAAGCTGGTTTCCTTCGGGACACGAAAAAATCAAACGCGAGCCGACGTGGCACAACGGAAATCGGAGATTTCCGAGCACCGAAATCTTCGATTCCTGTGCAATCTGGTACTGCGCCAGCTTGGAACGACGAGGAATCTAAGATTCCTGAGGTTTTTCGCCTCAAGTCGAAAAACAGCTGGTTCCCGTTAGGGTTTCCCGGTTCAAATCCGGGCGTCGGCGTTTGATTTTTTGTGCACAAAGCTCCTCTTTTGTGTGTCCCGGTTCAAAAATCATTATTGTGAAAGTCCGGGCCGCGGCGTATTTATTCTTAGTTAAGTCCATACTCGAGCTGAAATCTCCCCTTCCATCATCGATGAATATGTTTTATTTGAATCATCAAAGTACCATGTCAATGTAATCTCTCCTCTTGTGTGATCATCCGTATCTCTTATCTCGCCTGGGATGACAGTACCGCATTTAATGGGTATCACCAGGCTTTCTCCATTGGGGATATGAAGACCTATTTTTCCCTCAAAGTTTCCGATAGTTGGATCAGTCCAAGGAGGGCCATAAGCGTTTTGTTGATAGCTTTGGGGAGACTCCCATTCCCCGGTATCAGCGTAGCAATGGCCATAAATATCCTTGCCTTTAACAGAAATATTCGTGATTATTATCCCTTTCCCTTTCCGATTTTGCAGAAGTAAGGATATCTCGTTGTTTTTACTATCAATCTTATGATCCAGACATGATATTCCTGTTTCCATAATGCATTTTTCTGGCCTCATTTGTTCATGGGGTAATACTCCGAAATATGTAAGTTCAAGAAATCCGATAACGCCCAGGACGATACCTATAATCGCAAATGTCTTTTCATTGACTTTCTTCACATTCCGGCTTTTTATTAGAGCAATGATTCCAAAAAGGATAGCAAAGATAATGGAAAAGAAATGAACACTGATAGATATTTCTTCTAAGGAGCGGAAGGGGATGTTATCAAAAATGATGAATAATATCCTTCCAAAAACCGCGAAAATGCCGAAAACCAAGGAAGCAATCGCCTCCCAAGATAATTCTTTCATATGTTATTCTTCTTCTATTATGTATTTAAACCTTACGATGACCCCAATACAAACATTTAATAATCCCTCCTGCTCAAGCCTCTGTGAGTATGGTGCAAAAAAATGAGGTGAAGGGCACCAAGTTCAGCACCATGTCAGGTGTCTTCGTGCCGTCTGTCT
>Ga0180007_10007071_pt1 | contig 10730 bp, 12 predicted proteins | sample MM_PC_MetaG_FD_121122 | JGI IMG/M metagenome (GOLD analysis project Ga0180007, IMG submission 121122) | Groundwater microbial communities from the Aspo Hard Rock Laboratory (HRL) deep subsurface site, Sweden - MM_PC_MetaG | ecosystem: Environmental > Aquatic > Deep subsurface > Groundwater...
AGAACCAGCCCCGCCTGGGATATGTGATCATGCGGAAAATAGCGCAAATCGAAGCCATGCGTTTGCGAAAGAGCAGTCAGAAATAGGTCACCTCCCATCCAAGAGAATCGATTTAAAAAACTCTAGGATTTATGGGTCAGCCGCATAATTGGCTCACTGAAAGGAGATGAGGAACCATGAAGTTCATTTGTTCTTTGCTTGTTGTTGACGATGTCAATAAGTCTCGTTCCTTGTATGAAGGGATTCTTGGACAAGTTGTACTGACAGATTATGGTGAAAATGTCGCGTTTGAATGTGGTTTTGCCATTCATGAGAAGGTTCACTACGAAGGTCTCATTTGTGGACGTAAAGTCGGTAGCAACTCCAATAGTCATGAACTGTATTTTGAACATGACGATTTGGCTGGAGTGGTAAAATTGTTGAAAGAAAACGGAATCACTTTTATCCATGAGATTGTTGAACAACCTTGGGAACAAAGAGTTGTAAGGTTTTATGATTATGACAAACATATTATCGAAATTGGAGAGAGCATGGAACATGTTGCTTTCAGGCTTCATCAAAACGGCAGCAATGCAGATGAAATTTGTCGAATAACATATCTGTCTAAGGACAAAGTTAGACAAGCAATTTCAAATTATTCTCAAATTCAAGAGTAACGCATCGATGAGTGCCGCCGGAAATCTTGTCCCGGCAGCGGCTTACAAAGGTTTTCCGGGGACAACTCACCCGGCGTTTGCCGGTAAAGTCGCCCCCGGAAACGCACCGGTTATACTTAGGATATCAATTCAACATGAAACCAAAGTTCCCAGAATGTTTTTAATAATAGATGAAGAAAGCCAACCGAAATCAGAATAATGAGCCGGTTACCTGTGTAATCCAACTCGAGATGGGTTTTGATTATAAACTGGATGAAGAACGACTTGAAAGAGCGGTTTACCTGTTAATAGAAAAAATACCGATGCTGGGTTGCCGTTTTTTCTCTAAAAAGTTCCGGCCTTATTTCGAAAGGCTTGAAATAGAGTGCTTTAAGCTCTTTACCTTGACTTTTGACCTGCACGAGTTCGAGGAATTCAAAAATGAACGAATGGAATTTTTTACCGGCCCTCAGATAGAGTCCTGTCTTTATCGGTCCGAATCCAAAGACTGTTTATTGGTAAAAGTCTCACACCTGGTTTGTGATGCCGCAGGGGTAAAAGAAATTGTTGGAGAACTATCAAAAATCTATAATCGTCTTAAAGATGATCCGGATTTCAGGCCAGAACCTGTTTTTGGGGATTATCGTGGATTCTGGGAAATTGTTCGGCAAATTCCCTGGTATGTCATCCCAAAGATTATTTATAATTATATACGTGAAATTTATGGATCGAAAGTTCCCAGTCAGAGTCATGTCCTGCCGATGCAGAAGCTTACAAGCGATAAGATACAAATTAGTTATAAGGCATGTTGATAATTATGGAAACAGTGTTGAACAGGATTTTGAGTCAACCCTGATCCGTGTGACTGAAAGGATCAACCAAAGAAAATCATCACGGCTCGGTCTGAACACTTTCATCTCAACATATCCCATGCTCTGGAGCCTTCCTTTTTTTATTTTAAAAATTGCCGGGAGCAAGGGATGGGAAATAAAGAGCAGCAGCCTGAATTCCTTTGACTGGTTGACCAATATGGGGGTGATCCAGAAAGAAGAAGTGGATTTTGATGGAGCACCATTAACGGCATGGTTACTGGTACCGGGTTGTGTTTTGCCCATGTTGTTTTTCGGATGTAGCAGCTATGATAGGGTATTAACATTCAGTTGGAGCATCGGACCGGATGAGATGAATAAAAATGTTACGCATGCATTCTTTGATCTTGTCATTTCAGAACTGGGATCAGCCATTGATGATTGTATTAAGACTGGTGGTAAACCTTGATTTTTGCACTTTAGAGAAAACTCAACAAGCAAAATGCTGCGGGTGTGCCGCAGCATTTTGAAAGGGTTAACGTCATAAGGGATGTTTTAATGAAGATATTAGCGATTGAGAAAGAATTTGCGTATAAAACAGCAGAAGATTTTCAACCTCATTTGGAGGCTGAGGCAAGAAGCGTTTGGGAGCTTTATAAAAGTGGCGTAATTCGTGAAATATATTTCCGAGCAGACCGAACAAGTGCCATATTGATTCTTGAATGTGAAAATTTAGAAGAAGCAAAAGAAATATTATCAACTCTACCATTAGTGCAAGAAGGTTTAATATATTTCGATTTTATTGAATTAGCTCCATATCCTGGATTTGAAAGGCTATTCAAAGTAAAATAACCGTATAACCTGTCAGTTCAGCAGTCCGATAGGCGCTATACGACATGATTTTCGACTTTAAACGGGATTCGAATCATGACCCTAAAAACTAAATGGATTAATATCTTGTATGATTTTTACGGCTCCCTGATTTTTTTTCCAAAATCAATCCCAAGCTTTGTCATCCTGTTTCTAAGAGTGCTGGGATTAATGCCAAGCAAAGCTGCTGCACCTTTGTCTCCTTTTACTCTGCCCTTTGTCATGCCAAGCACTTCGATTATATGCTGCCTGACCAAGCTGTCCAGATCATACCCAACTTTGCACAACCCTATCTTTTTTCCCCTGCCCAGGGCCTGAAATTCCAGGGGATCAATCATCAAAGGACCGTTTGGCCGGGCTGAAAGGCTTCGGATCAAGGCTCTTTCAATGACATTCTCAAGCTCCCTGACATTTCCGGGCCAATGGTGGGACCGGAGTGTCTGAACAAAGTCAGGGCCTGGAACCGGGGGCAGCCGGACGTTCATTTCCCTTGATTTGCGCCCAATGAAATAGGTGACAAGGTCAGGAATATCGCAAAGCCTTTCCCGAAGAGGAGGCACCTTTATTGGAAACACATTGAGTCTGAACCACAGATCTTGACGGAAAGAGCCGTTTTCAACCATTTTTCCAAGGTTTCTGTGGGTTGCGACTATGATTCTGACATCCAGGGATATGGGTCCTGAACCACCGACAGGTTCAATCTTTTTGTCCTGTATCACCCTGAGGAGTCTGACCTGGGCCTGGGAAGAAAGCTCCCCTATCTCGTCCAGAAAAATAGTTCCTTTGTCTGCCCTTTCAAAACAGCCCCTGTATCGTTTTACAGCCCCGGTAAATGCTCCCTGCTCATGGCCAAACAGCTCACTGTCAATTAGGGTTTCAGGAATTGCACCGCAATTGACCTTGATAAAGGGGGCGTTTGCTCTGGGGGATGAATAGTGAATCGCATTGGCAATCACCTCCTTTCCCACACCGGTCTCGCCCAGGATAAGCACATGGTTAGTGAGAAAAGCTACCTGGCCGACCATTTCCATGACTTTTTTCAATCCCAGGTTACGGCCTATTATTTGATCCCCGGCAATCTGATGAAGCTGGGTTTTTAGATAACGATTATCATCCACCAGCATCTCTTTCAGCCTTAAAATCTCCTGGTATCTAACCGTGTTGGAAAGGGCAATGGCAAAGGGATCATGCAGAATGGAAAAAAGCCGGGCATGTTCTGGCTTGTATTGATCAACCCCCTTTGCAAAAATAAACACCACCCCCAGCTTTATTTTTTCAACAACAGGATGGAGAAGAAGAAAGGAGATCCCGGGCTTTCCCATGGCCTTCCACACAAGGTCGGCCACGATCTGCTTTCCTGGAGAATTTATAATTTGTGCCGATGCGCAGACAGGCGGCAGGTTTTCAATATAGTCCACTGCCTCCCGGGTTAGAAGGATCTGTTCAAACCGCTTGATCTCTTTGGCTCCAAGATCAGACACCATTGCAATATTTTTAACAATTTTTTTTTCAGGATCATAAATATTCATGGCAATACCATTGACAGGCATCTTCTTTCCAAGGAATTCAAAACAATTTTCAAGGGATGTTTTTATATCAAGGCTTTTGCAGATCATATTTGTTGCCTGTTGGAAAAAGGCCAGATCATTTTTTTCCATCTGTGTTCTCCCGGGTTTATATTCAGGGTATAAATTTTTCACAGGATATAGATATCAGAAAAGAGGCTTATTTCACACCCCATTGTGCCATATACAGCACTTAATCAAATCTTTTCCTGCAAGGCCTGCCACCGATGCATTCTTGAAACCCCTGGAAGATGTTTTCAGAAAGATGATATGCCGTCCATCATCCAGATGATGGAAAATTGTGATTTACTCGTGTTTGCAGCTCCAGTCTATTTTGATACCATGGCCAGCGACATGAAAAAGATGTTCGAACGCCTCATGCCGACCCTTGGCCCGGTCTTTGAGTATCGGGACAAAAGGACCTACCACCTTCCAACAAGCACCAAACTGCCGGAAGCGATAAACATCCTGCTCTGTGGTAACCCTGAAAGGCAGTGCCTTGAATCAATCAGCAAAACTCTTGGACGGATCATCAAAAATATGCAGGGAAAGATTTTGGGAGAATTTTTATTTCCGTCATCCCACCTGGCGGTTACCAATCCTGAACTATTGGCAGGCCAGATCAAGGCTTTGACAAAAGCCGGAAAAGAGATTGTCTCCTCGGGCAGGATAAGCAGACAGACAATATCAGCGGCAAACAGAGAATACATTAAAGATCCTGAAGCAATTATTGATCAGATGAATCAAATTTTTCAGGAACTGAGAAACCAAAACCTTTGATATGAAACCTGTTTTGTGCCGGGTACAGACCCGTACAGGTGAAGTGTGTCCTTAAAACAGTCAATTTTTCCTTGCACAGCCAAAAGACAAGCGATATAAGATCCATAGTCAAGATAGGCGTTCCCGGCATAGATCCCCGGCACTATGTGAAAAAACCTTTTGGTTGTGTTTTAATAAATGGAGATAAAATGAAACAATATACACTATACCAAATAGACGCTTTCACAAAATCAAAATTCAAAGGCAATCCTGCTGGTGTTGTTGTCAATGCGGATGGTTTATCGGAAAATCAGATGCAAACAATTGCAAGAGAATTGAACAACTCAGAAACCGCATTTTTGTTTCATCCTGAGGACAAGAGTTGTGATGGTATAATCAGGTATTTCACTCCAACAATGGAAGTGCCCACATGTGGCCACGCAACAATAGCGGCCATGTATGCTAAAGCAATCGAAGAAGAACTTAGTTCTTGTGTGCTTAACATAAAGACAAAGATCGGAGTGCTTCCTTTTGAAATTAATCGATCCGATGACAATATAAAAATATGGATGACCCAGGGAAGTATAGAAATAGAATCGCCTTTATCCCAAGAAAACAAGTCCAATTTGATGAAATATATTGGAATATTACCTGATGATTTAGACAGTAGATGCCCCATTCAAATAGTTTCGACTGGTCATTCGAAGCTAATGATCGGTATTACCAGTAAAGAAAAACTTAATCGCTTAAAACCGAATTTGTATCTGTTAAAAGAGCTTAGCACCGTTATCAATTGTAATGGTTATTTTGTTTTTACTCTCGATTCAAATGATCCAAAAGTATACAGTTATGGAAGGATGTTTGCTCCTGCCATTGGAATAAATGAGGATCCTGTTACAGGAAATGCAAATGGACCACTTGGCGCCTATTTGGTCCACAACAAGCTTGTGGATACGGATACTGACGCGTTTTCCTTTAAAGGCGCCCAAGGTGAGGCAATGGGAAGGGATGGAATTGTTGAAGTAGTCGTGTCAATTCAAAATAAAAAGCCAACTCTCGTTAAAATCGGTGGAGATGCTATTGTAATATTCAAAACAATAATTGAACTTTAATAATAATACCATAACCGCCGCTTTCGTGGACACTCTAAAAGCGCGCCACTGAGTTCCACCCTGGGCGAAAACAAAATTAAAATATTTAGATCATGACAAAAAAACATCAAAAAAAGACAGCCGCAATTCCTACAAATTTGATTGCGCCGTGTGGAATGAACTGCCGCCTTTGTTGGGGGTATATTCGAGAAAAGAATAGATGTCCAGGTTGTCTTCGGATCGATGGTCAGGAAAGTCAAAAATCAAAATGCCGGACGACATGTAAAATTAGAAACTGCGAACAAATCACCAAAAGTAAAACCAAGTATTGTTCCAATAGTTGTGATAACTTTCCCTGCACCCGGTTGAAACAATTGGATAAGCGATATAGAATCAAGTATGAAATGAGCATGATCGATAATCTCAAAATGATAAATGAAGTTGGAATCAGACATTTCATTCGGAATGAGAAACTGAAATGGATTTGTCCCGAATGTGGTGAAATTATTTGTGTCCATAGACCAGCATGTCTTTCCTGTGGCCATAAATGAGGTTAAGAAAATTTAACCTTGATGGAATTATTCAATTGGAGACAACATGACATTTAAAGTCCCTATTTTTATAATGGTGCTGATCGTCGGTTTTTCTTCATCAGCCAATGCATTTACCAGCTTTGCGTCATACGGCTCTCAGATTTTTTACGGCATGAATTTTGATTATTTTTCCATTCCTTTAAAAATTTTGATCGAATCCAGTATGGGAACGAATATATTTCATCTGTCTTTTTTGTATGACCAAACTATTGATGACCCTGAATATAGGGGCTATTTTGCCAAAACCTGCGGGATAAACAGCAAAGGGCTTTTTTGTGCTTCCCAGGAAATTGAGCCCCACATAGAAGGCCAAAAAAAAGCAGGCAAATCTGAAGTTCATATTGATGATCAGTATGGGGCCATATCAAGATATTCTGATGTTGAACAGGTCGAAAACAGCATAAACGGCAAACAATGGATTCAATTTAAAGGTCCGTCAATACACAATTTGTTTGCCGATATAAAGGTGATCAAACACACAGAGGCTTTGACAAATATTTCCAAACCCGGTTAGGGGAGAATGGCATTTTAGCCTCTGATCTGGAGTCGTTTGGAGTTTAGCGTTCTGCCAGGACCGCAATGAAAAACTTTTTGCATGATCCGTTATATCTTGAAACGACCCACCATTTGGTTGAGCTCTTCTGCCAGTTTTGAGAGATCTCCCGCACTCAGTTTTACCTGTCCGCTCCTGTCCGCCATTTCCCTGGCAGATTGATTCACATCTGAAATATCTTTTGCGATCTGATCCGTCACGGTTGAACTTTGGCTGACATTCAAGTTGACCTCCTGGATACCTGAAGAGGCCTGATTTATATTTTCTGCAATTTCCCTGGTGGCTGCAGACTGTTCTTCCACTGCCGTTGCAATGGTGGAGACAATATCATTGACATTATTAATGACGCCACTGATCTCTGAAATACCGATCAGTGTGCTTGAAGAACTTTCCTGGATATGCTTGATTTTGGTTTTAATATCCATGGATGCTTCCGAGGTCTGCTTTGCCAGATCTTTAATCTCGTTGGCAACCACAGCAAATCCCTTACCCGCCTCACCGGCCCTGGCCGCCTCAATGGTGGCATTCAAAGAGAGCAGGTTTACCTGTTCGGAAATATCTGTAATGGTTTCCACCACTTTACCAATGGCCTTGGCAGCCCTGCCCAGTTCGTTCATTTTCTGAGTGGAGTCACTGACTTTTGACACTGCCTGTTCTGAAATCTCTCTGGCATTCTCTGCATTTCGGGCAATTTCATTAATGGTAGAATTCATTTCTTCTGCAGCACTAGCAACCGTGTTGGTGTTGGTACTGGATTGTTCCATGGCAGCGGATATAGAGGCCATATTAACGGTCATTTCCTCGGTGGCGGCTGCCACAGTGTCTGATTTATCCGATGTCTGACTGGCACTCAGGGACATTTGCTCGGAAATGGAAGAGAGCTCTGTGGAAGATGAGGAAAGGGTTTCCACTCCTTGTGAGATATCTTTAATCATCTGCTGGAGCTTTCCGATAAAGGTATTAAATACCCCGGACAATTTGCCCAGTTCATCCCCGGTATTGACATCCAGTCGCTTGGTTAAGTCCCCGTCTCCTTCTGAAATATCTACCAGGCTTTCAATGACAATGTTTATCGGCCGGACAATGACAAGGCGGGCCAGGAAGAAAATCAAAACCCCCAGAAGCACCAAGAAGGAACCAGCGATCAAAATACTTGCGTTCCGCATCTTGTATACACCTTCCAGCATACGGTCCAGGGGAGCATTAACAAATATGTACCAGGGCGTTTGTGTTGCACCGATGGTAATGGGGGTGATGGTAATTCTTGACTGTTCCCCGGTTGTTTCCAGGGTAAATTCCAATTGGGCGGTATCCGATTTTTTGCTTGCTTTGACCACTTCTTCCGGATAGTTGTCTGCAATCATCTTGGTGACTTTATCCTTGTCCGGATGGGCGGCGATCATCCCGCTTCCCGTAACAAGTGCGGCATATCCGATGTCATAGGGTTTAATATCAGAAACCAGAGCGCTAATCTGCTCCATGGAAAAATCCACTCCTGTAACACCGATGGGTTTGCCATCCACAAGAATGGGGACACAGACACTGACCAGCATGATATGCTTGCCTCCCACTTCGTAGGAAAAGGGATCCATGATCACTTCTTTTTTGGTATCCCGGGCCTTGGTGTACCATTCACCGTTCAAATCCACGCATGCTTCCACGTGAATTCCCCCCACCCGGTTCCAGTAGGGGATAAATCTTCCGTCGGAATCATGTCCGAGTGCGCCCTTGTATTGCGCGTCCATGCCGTCAAAGGCATTGGGTTCCCACACCGTCCAGATGCCAAGGTAGGAAGAATTGTTTTCCAGTATGCCTTGCATCATAGTCAAGAGGATTTCTCGCTTGACCAGGCGATTTTCTTTTTTCATGTTTTGTGTCGCATAGGCCAGGACTCTTGCCGTGTCAAAAGCATTTTCAATATTCACCCGGATCTGGTTGCCATATTCACCGGACATGGCAACCATTCGCTGAAGCGCCTGCTGCTTGGACAAGGTTGTAACATTAAAGGTGATGAAACCAACTGTGATAACAAACGAGACCAATACCACAAATCCGATTGAAGCCATTAATTTACTGGTGAGTTTGAAATTTTTGAACATGGCGTTCTCCTTCACATTTTTGTTCAGAGGTACGAATCTCTATCCTCAAAATTTGTAATCTGAATAAAGTTAAAATACGATTAAAGGACTGTTCATTCAATTATTTTAAATTCAGGCATTTCGAATATTTCATTTGAGAATACAATAAAAAGCTTTTAATTGCAAAAAAAAAGGGATGTGTGCAGGGTAAACTTCATATTCCTGCTTGCTGGCGGTTGCGAAATGCCAACCCGAAATAAGTCCCTCCTTATTCCACCATAATTTTTTTTGTGGACAATCTTTTGGGATGCCTTATTTTGAAATATCAAAAATTTAAAGTATGATTCTAAACGGAGCCCATATGAACCTAAAAAACAACCCCACCATTATTGATTTGGCCGAACTTTTAATGCCGCTTAATGACAATGCTTCAGACCATATTACATGGGTCGATTTTGAAGGAGAAGTCCAGGTTACGAAAACAAGCGTCATTAGAGAAAATGCAAAATTTTGGTATGAAACCCTTGAGTTGGGAAACGGATATGTTGGACCACAGGCGGCCAATGATCTCGAATATTTAGCAAAAGAGTTGGATCGTCTAAAGCACGATTGGTCAAAAGATGCCAAGGGAGCCATCGATTTTTAATCCCGGGTTGATTTAACTATAGATTATTTTGGAATTCGGTGCTTGAGAAATAGCCAATAGACCAAGCAAAGAAGCGCAAACCCCACCAAAAAAGTGCCGGGAAACCAGTGAAAGCTGTTTTTGAAAACCATGGTTTCCATCATGGCCGGTGCGATGTCTGGATTTTCCAGGGAAAATTCTGGCGAAAGCATTTGTTTTTTGGTCTTGAGCAAAAGGGCATAGCCAATTCCCAGGATGCCGTAGGCGAGGTTATAGGACAGGCCTTTAAAACTCAAGACAGTTGCCCGTTGTTCCGATGCCGTTTCCCGGTTCAGGTAAAAGCTGACAAAAAATCCATTAAAATACATGGCGCTGAAGGTGACAATGGCAGGAATCAGCCCTGTCCATGGCCAGAAAAAGCTCATGGTGGTAAGGCCTGCAAGGGTCAGGACCGCCGTGATCCAAAGTCCCCGGGCAGGGGGGCTTTGTTCTGCAATTTTCCTGGCCATTTTTGGGATTATAAATCCCAGCATGGCCACCAGGGAGCCGATGAGTCCAAAAATAGACTCCGGCAGCTGGATCATTCGATAATATTGACTGGAAAGGGTGATGACCATGCGAATGATGCCGTCAAAGAGCATCCCAAATAAAATGACGCTCAGGACAAAGGGGGTTTTGATTATCCATCCCCCGGCCTTAAAGGTCAGGCCAAATGCCTGTTTTACCCGGGAAATTCGGTTTGAAGAATGGGTCAGCTCTGGCGTTTGACCCGGTTTCGGGGAAGTTTCTGTCATTCCCATGGTGGTGGCGCAGGCAAAAAAAGCCAGGACAAGGGTGGCGTATAGGGGAAACCGCATGGTTGTCTCCTGGGTCAGGGAGAGGGAAAAACCAAAGAACCGGCCAAGGCTTTCCATCAGACGGGGGTCATAGAGGGCTGCACCTGTGCCCATGGCAATGATGAATCCCAGGGACTGGAATCGTGCCAGAATCTCCAGAACCCGCCCCCAGTCATCGGGGTTGCCGTATGTTTTAAGGGCATCATAGGCCAGGGCTTCGTCTGCCCCGCTGGCGGCCGCCTCTGCCAGGCCGCTTAAGATCCGGTTGATCAAAAACAGATAAAAAACCAGGGACAGATCAGATGTCGGTGCAAAA
>Ga0180007_10007073_pt1 | contig 10730 bp, 11 predicted proteins | sample MM_PC_MetaG_FD_121122 | JGI IMG/M metagenome (GOLD analysis project Ga0180007, IMG submission 121122) | Groundwater microbial communities from the Aspo Hard Rock Laboratory (HRL) deep subsurface site, Sweden - MM_PC_MetaG | ecosystem: Environmental > Aquatic > Deep subsurface > Groundwater...
CGAACTGCGTGTGGTTGTCTTGGCCAACAATCCGAGAATGACCACGTAAGGACCAGAGGTGCAGGGTAGTAAGAATAGACTAACTAAAAAACCAATTAAGAATGCGCCGGGGATTGAAGTAACACCACGGACGAGTTTTTGCAGACGTGGACGCCAAGACAATGGAACTTCCATTACAAACCACTTGCCGTACCAGAGCCAGTCTTTCAAATTAAATAACCCAACTATAATGGCCAGGACAGATACTATTATATAGAATGTACGGCTCAATCCGGTGGCAGCGATAGCTGAATATAATCCTAGACCCATCAAAAAGTAAGAGAGGTAGACTGAGGTGGCAAAAGCTAGACCAGCCAACAAGGCGCGACGCCGACTGCCTGAACCGAGAACTGTGGTAAGGAGAATGATTAGAACCGCAAATTCACAAGGGTTGATGGCGTCAACTGCTGCTCCACTGATAACAGCTGATAAAGTTAGGGTTGGCAGGGGTGTTGTGGGACTATCTTCGTTGATAGTGTCAGGTAGTGGAGACTCGTCGATATTATTGATAAGCATTGGCTGTTCTTCTACTTCGGCAACTTGAGCATTCATAAGTCGCAAAGCTGACTCACAACCGTTTAGGGCACAGTTCTCGACCGCCACTCGTATTTTATCCAAGCTGTCTCCGATAATAACCTGATCGCCAATAAATATAGTGGGCACCGCTCCAGCCGATACGCCATAAGCGTTAGCGTATTTAACCATTAGATCAATATTTTCCCGATCGGCGTAGACTTCAAAAAGATGCACTTTGAGCTGCGGATATTCGCCTTCAAGTTGACCCAGAAAAGCTTCGGCTCGGGCACAGTGTGAGCAACCATTACCATAGAACATCACTACATCGATATCGTCATTGGGGGTAGTTGTCATGGCTGCGGCCGGTACGGTCGAGAGTAATGTCAACCAAACCGAGAAAAATATTGTCAAAACTGCTCGTCTCATAGTGTTTAAATTCATCTATCGAATTATCTTTAATGTGGGTGACCTTGAGTCAGGGTTTGAATGATAATTTAAATTATCATCGGCGATAAGTATACATCTTTGCCGGCAGTAAAAGTAACTTTTTTTGTTTACAGTAGTTGCTATAATAAATTAAGGATAATTTTTAATCTATATAAATATGGAAAATTTGAGCAAATCATATCAGCTAGAGACTGGTTGTTGTCCAATATTTAATCCGGAGCCATGGGATGGTCAGGAACATGAGTGGAGGAGAAAGCTTTTCATTAAACGTCATATTCCGGCCGTTTTTCATATTCCTCTTGGTTTTGGTCGGATTTTTACTACTGCCTGGAAAATTTTGCAGAAAAATGAAGCTATTCCAGTCACACCTATGTGGTTGTCAGAAGAAAAATCAGCGTGGGGCTCGGACTTATTACTTGAATCAACCAAAGATCTTCCAGGTGAGGATATGGTGCAGTTATCTGGGACGTTTTTTACTAAAATGTTTGAGGGATCATATAGAAATATTCCGACGTGGCTCAAAGAAATGCAACGCCTGATTGAAGTGCGGGGTAAAAAAATTGAGCGTTTATATTTTTGGTACACAACCTGTCCTAAGTGTGCAAAAATTTATGGCAAAAATTACGTTGTTTTGGTCGCTAAGATTTAATCGATAAGATGTAGGAGAAGATTAGACTAATTGCATTTTTAATGAAAAATTAAACCACCTCGAATCAGGTGGTTTTTCTTTTTAAAAGGACCGCTCGCTTTTATCCGAGCGGCCCTTATTTTTGTTTTTGTTTTGGTTTGCCGCGATTTCGGCGGTCCTTCCGAAACCGTCCGGCGGAGGGTTTTTCTCCGCGACTGTGCGCGTCCCTCTCCATTTTACGCGGACAGTCAGAAGGTTTTATATTGGGAAATAATATCTGTACGAGCGGATCACTGTTTAGTCTACTGAATCGGATGTCCTCAAGGCCAATCATTTTTTAAGTCGACACCAATCTTCACCTGTATTATAGCATATATCCACAGGGCGTTTTTGTTCGATCGAATTGACATGTTGTTAAGCTGTTGATAAAGTGGTCATCTGTTCTTTAGATTTGGCTAATTTAACAGGAGGAAGACATGGGTGAGAATCTGGTACGTTATGCTGTTTTGGGTTGTGGTGAACATGCTTGGCAGTCACATGTCGCCCCTGGGCGCAGTGTCAGGGAGCTGGAATTAGTAGGTGTTTTTGATCCATCCAAGGACGCGATGGCTAAGTTTGCCGATCGTTATAGAGGTCCTTTGAACAGATTCAAGTCAGAAAAAGAGTGCCTGGCTTGTTCGTATGTGGACGCCGTACTCATTGCCAGTCCGGATCGATATCATGTGGCCAGTGCCTTGGCCGCGATCAAGGCCGGCAAACACGTCATGGTGGAGAAGCCGGCAGCGGTTACGGCTGATGGTCTCATCACCTTGCAGTACGCTCTGCAGTTAGCGAATGAGCGCGGGTTGATTTTCACCAGTTGTCATCCGCGGCGTTGTGATCCACCCTACGAATACCTGTATTATGTCATCCCTGGCTTGAGAAGAGTTTGGGGGAGGGTTTTATCGTTTGAAACTGATTTCTCATATCATGTACCAAATGAAGCCAAGGCAGGTTTGCACACCGGACTCATGCAAGATCATGTCAATCATGAGCATGATTTGATGATCTGGTTGTTTGGTCTTGGGATCACTGATGCCAGGCGTTTGATCGATTCGCTGGATCGATACCACGTCGCCGGTCAACGTGAAGACGGGCTGGTTTTCTCTTTCCAGGGTACTCGCCGCCTGAAGAGTCGCCAATTCTTGGAGATGGTTCGGGTGCGTTTCGAGATCGGAGAGCTGTTGCTGAATTGTCACACTGGAAAAGTTCAGCTTTACGATCACGAATCTGGCAGAAACATGATCAGCTATCATCACCCCACTGATTATCAAGCTCGGTTTACTCGAATAATGGAGAACTTCGCCTCGTCCATTCTGGGGGAAGAACCAAACTATCTGACACCAGCCGAGATTTGGTTTAACACTGATATTTGCGTACAACTGCACGAATTGGGTCGATCAACACGAAAATTGAGCGATCTTCCTCTTTGAGGTAGTAGTCATCTGGATTGACTTTCAGTCTTTTTCCCAGCACGCTATAATTGCGTGCTTTTTTTTGAGGTGATTGATGAGTCAAGATACAGTAATATCTCCCGTTTTGGGTATAGCCGAAGTAACGGCTCAACACAGGGATATGTTTGAGGCAGTTCGTGGGGCGTTAACGCAGATGGTTCTTAAACAAGTTTTAGCCGGCAATGGTGACCCTGACCTGTTTGGTTTGATCGTTGAAGCCGATGATCAAATTTGGCGCGGATATATAAAACCAGAAGGCGGTATTTTCTTAGGGGCGCCAAGAATTGAATACGCCGGAACTCTAAAGTTGTACTGTGGAGTAACACGACGAAAAGATATTTTACATATCATCAATCAGTTGTTTTCGTTTAAGGAACGCCTGAGCAGATTACCCGGAATTGGATTTGTCCACGTTCTAGTATTGGGTGCGGGCATGGCTTCTTCCTATACATTGTATTGGGGTCGACATCTGGTGCTTGACTGGGCGTAAAAATAACCGCTTATTAGGGGCGGTTTTTTAGTTAAGTTATTGAGTTTTTGGTTATAGCCATCGAGTTTATCTCGTTGTTCGCGAGCGGCGGGGCTTATCTCTGCCTATCCATATTAATTTTTAATAGTTGGAGTCGTTGATTTTGATTGAAGTTGATTTTTATCTAAGTGCCACAAATGGCGATGGGTTTGGAAAATCGCAGCGATCAATCCCAGGAACGCCAGACCCAGAGCATAAGGCAAAGCAAAAGCTAAGTAGGTTTTTTCAAATAAGATGATCAATGTGTTTAGTGCAATCAATACAATGCGAGCTTCAGTGGCACCGATACCAAAATAAGAAATACGAAACTGGTTCGTTGCTGAGAAAGCCAGATAAGAATTAACCATGAATCCACCGCCAATAACCAACACCATAAAGTGCACGAGCTTGGATTGTTCCGGAATAATTAACATGTAGGTAATCAAAACCGAAGACAGGAAAAAATAATCCAGCAGGTGATCCATATAGTAACCCCAGCGAATCAAACCCTCATTTTGAGCTCGACCCACAGCGCCATCAAGCGAATCAGTCAGCCACTGTAAAAAAATCAGCAAAGAAATCCACCACAACCAATGCACGCCATGGGTATGACCCAGATAACCACAAAATATTATCAGTAGACTGATTGGAATCGAGGCCAGCGTCAGATGATAAGTTTTAATCCAGTGCGGTAAGTGCGGAACTAACCAATCGACAAATTTTTTCTCCGGTTTTTGCAATAACCACCAGCCAATCTTTTTATCGCCGCCGAATATTTTATTTTGATCGAAAATGGTCATGTTTGCGGTAACTGATCTCTAAAGCAATATATTTAATCCGAGTGCCAGCGCGGTTAGCAGGAATAACGCGACTAGGGTAGACAGCGTCAGCCAGATCGCCTCTTTTTTGTGACCCTGCAGATAAAGTACTACCGGCCAGCCAAAAATTAATAGACCAACCATAGCTACTGACAGAACCAGCAGCATTAACATAGCCAATGGCTGTAAGACAGAGTCTTCTCCGCCACCAAATAATTCCTGGCCGTTCATTAATAACCACGACACGGCGAGTGTGTAGAGAAATACACCCAAAGCATTGGCGAATCCCGTACCTGTTAAGCGAGTTTTGTTGAGGTTCATATTTTTTGCTATCGATTAAATTGATTATTGGCGGTGGTTAGCCAGTGCCATGAATTACCTCATTGGGTTTCTTCAGCTTCGAATTGTGTTATCACTAAGCTGTAGTCGAAACTTTCGACGATTAATTCCAGTAGTTTGGCAGCATCGTTCCGAGCTTCGTTAAAAAGTTGTTCGTCAGTTAGGATTGAAGTCCGCGCTTCTCGCAACAGCTGGTCCAGAGCACGATTGTGATCGTCATTTGGATCATTATCCGTCAGCCACTTGAGCACTCCTTGCCGGGAATCAACTTCGATTGCTCCATACTGACTGGCATTAAGTATTTCTGCCCGAGGCACTGACAGAGAAACCGTTTTGACTCGATGATTTATATTAATATCATTTTCATCCAGTCCAGCTAAATCTACCCCGATGTCCAGGCGTACTGTACCGCGCGCTTTAACCGTCTGACCCCAGAGCAGATTCGACCAGGTTGATCCTTTGTCTATATTAATTTCGACCTCCTCGTAGACAATGACCGACTTAGTTACGACAAAATAATTGTCGGCGATTCGTTCTAAGATAGCGCGCGAAGTTACCTGTTCTTCCTGAGATTTCTGACCCAGGAGACCAAATTTAATTGTGAGTATTAACACTGAAATTGCCAGAGCGGCAAAACCAGTGGTGTATAAATATCCTTTTAATTTATTCATATAAAATCGATTACCCCCTAAGAGTAGCTGATTATTGATCATTTAATCTAGCGATATTTTAGTTGGATCGTTTTTAAAGGTAATTTTTTGTCAGAGCGCTATTTTTGTAGAGATTATTTTTGCGGCGATTGTTTCTGGGTATAGTTATTCGGTGTAGAGAAACTTTAAAATTTGGTAAAAAAAATCACCCGAGAAGGTGATTGATGGTATCGATTATTATTGACCAGGGCGGACGGTAGCGTAGCGATTTTTGAGCAGTTCATATCGCTCTTTGGTGCGGGCGGCGACTGCACCAGGGGAATTGAGTACGTACTCGCGATCGCGTGGTTCGCCGGGTGGAATGTGTGTTACCGGCGGAAATTGTTCAGCGGTGAGATCCGCTGTGTCGCCGCTCGGCAGGCGGTTGTAGTAGTGCGAACCATAACCTGAAACCTCGGTCCGGATCAACTCTCCACCCAGCAGATCTTGAACCAGCAGCGCGGTAACCGCACACTGGCCCAAGGCTGGATTTTTACGCGACCAGATTTTCTGGCAGTTAGGCGAGGCTGTGTCCTGAGACCAAGCCAGGCGGATACGCGGTTCGACCTTTTTAAGAATCAACTGCTCGAGGTCTCGCTGGTGACACCTGGAGTGAGCTTCGAAGTGTTGGGAGCTGATGTTTTTATGACACACCGGACAGGTCTGACAGCAAGCCACACAGTGTTTGAGGTTAAATCCGCGGTGGCACAAACACGGACATTCTTCTAATCGGTCAATCATGTTAGATTTCCTTCGGACACAGCTTGCCATTTGGGTATTAATTTGTCAAAAATCGCCCGGAATTAATTTTTGTTCAGTCTATATAGTCTTGGCAAGCTAGAGTATTTTAGGTAGACTACGCGGATTAAGAAATAAGTAGTTAATCTGATGCCTTATTATTTTTTACAACCTGATTATGATCAGCTTTGGGCGCAGGTTGATGACCTGCGAGATCGGATCAGACAAGCCAAGGAAGTCGCGGCTGAAAGCACAGAACAAAGTTCCGAAACTTGGCATGATAATTATGACTTCGAAGAACATCAGCGTCAGATAATGATGTTGTCTCAATATCTGGAAAGTCTGGTTAAGATTTTGAACGAAGCTGAGGTGGTTGCTGGTATAGTAGGGGATGAAGTTGGCTTGGGTTCCAGAGTGACGGTCGAGGATTTGGCAACCGGACAAATGTTCACCTATTTCATTGGAAGTTATATGTGTTTGGGTGATGACATCGGTTACATTTCTTATATATCACCCATTGCCAGTGTTTTGTTCGGTGCGAAAGCAGGTGAGGTTAAGTCGGGACTTGTTGGGTCGACAGAAAAGACTTATCGCCTCATCAGTATTGATAATTTAGGCAAGTCGACAGATATTCGACCTAATCAATCCGAAGAAGAAAAAGGCGAATAAATAAGACTTTAATGAAGTTTTTTAGTGGGCGCGGTTAAAGAGATTAGTCTGAAAAGATTCAAGATTAAGCCTAAACTAGGATTAGATGTCCTAAAATTAAGCCATCTATAATGAATAAGAGCGGTCTACGGGTTGACTAAATGCCATTTTTCTGCTTAAATTAAGAGTTTAAATAACGCCCCACAAGGGGACGGACTCGAGCTTCAGATGCATATTATAGAATGTGACTCTGCGGACGTCGGGTCGCATTCTAAATATGACGGAAAAAAATACCACTCAAGATACGGAATCCTTGGATTTCGAAAGTCTTGGAATTTCACCAAAGATTTTAGCGGTGCTTACAGCTGCTGGTTTCAAAAAACCAACACCAATTCAGCACCAGGCCATTCCCATTGCTTTAACCGGACAGGATATTGTTGGGCTGGCACAAACTGGCACCGGCAAAACTATTGCTTTTGCTGTTCCCATGCTACAGCGGATTAGCCGCGAAGGTGGTCAGGGTTTGGTTTTGTTACCGACCCGTGAGTTGGCTTTGCAGGTGGACGAGGAATATCAGAAATTAGCCAAGCGTTTCGGTTTGCGAACCGCTATTTTAATTGGTGGAGCATCGATGAATGTGCAACATGCTCAATTGAAGCGCAGACCACATGTTATTGTGGCTACCCCCGGTCGTTTGATCGATCTTATGGAGCGTCGATGGATTGCGCTCGACAAGGTTAATGTTTTGGTTTTGGATGAGGCTGATCGAATGCTCGATATGGGTTTTATGCCGCAGATTCGTCGCATTCTGAAACAAGTTTCAGTTGAACGACAGACCATGTTGTTTTCAGCTACGATGCCGAGTGAAATTGAAAAATTGGCTCAGCAATTTATGCGCACGCCCGAGCGTATTGAGGCGGCGCGTGCCGGACGCGCTTCTGACTTAGTTGAGCAATCTTTGTTTGTAGTTCCCAAGCCAGACAAAATTCGTCTTCTAAAATATTTACTTAAAGAAGAGTCAGGTACAGTATTGGTATTTTCGCGCACTAAGTTTGGTGCCAAGCGTATCGCGCGTGATTTAGTGCGGGTCGGTGAAAGTGCAACCGAAATTCACAGCAATCTTACGTTAGCCCAGCGACGCAAGGCCTTAGATGGTTTTAAAAGTGGCAAGTATCGGGTATTGGTAGCAACTGACATCGCGGCGCGCGGCATTGATGTGACTGGAATTTCATTGGTCGTTAACTTTGATTTACCTGAAGCGGCCGAGGATTATATTCACCGCATTGGTCGGACTGGGCGGGCGGAGTGTCAAGGCAAAGCCATTTCGTTTGCTGAACCAGATCAGGGGTTGTTGGTTACCGCCATTGAACACCGAACTCAGGTGCAATTGCGACCACAAAAACTTCCGATCACAACCAGCATGCCGATTGAGCGACCGAATACTTTGATAAATAAGCGCAAACCAGCTCGGCGTCCCGGACCAAAATTTGGTCGTCGACCTGGTGGTGGTCAGCCCAGCGGCGGTCGACCCGGTGGCGCTCGTCCGTCTGGCGGTCGACCCGGTAGGGGAGGCGGTCGTCCCCCGCGACCATCGTCACACCGAAGACGAAAATAGATTCTTAAACAGTTGCCTTCAAATTATTCTTAATTATATGACTGACAAAAAGAAAACCGTTATCGTGACTGGCGGAGCTGGATTCCTGGGTTCGTTTCTTTGCGAGCGATTATTGAAGGATTCTCGAGTAATTTGTCTCGATAACTTCACCACTTCACCTCAATCAAACATCAATCACCTGTTGAAGAATCCGGATTTTGAGTTCGTTAATGCTGATATTACTGAACCACTCGAGCTGGATCAGTTGCCAGAATTGGAACGCTTCAAGATCCGTATTCATGGAGTACAAGGGATTTATAATTTAGCATGCCCCAATACTCACGACGATTTTAATCGCCTGCGACACAAGACGCTGCTAGCAAACTCACTGGGGTTAAAAAATGTGCTTGACCTGGCGGTTAAGTATCAGGCTAAGTTTTTTCAGGCATCCACCTCTGTTGTTTACGGGCAAGTACCGAATAATGGTCAGGAATTACACGAGGAAAACATCGGGTTGATTGATCATCTTGATCCGCGTGGTTGCTATGATGAAGGCAAACGTTTTGCTGAAACGATGTGTGTGACCTATCGGGATGTGTTTGGGCTCGAAGTCCACATCGGTCGGTTGTTTTGGGTATATGGTCCACGTCAGACCTTGCGCGACGGACATTTAGTCCAGGATTTTATTATGAAAGCGGTCGAGGGTGGTGATCTGACAATTTATGGCGATGAAGAAACTTGGGCGGCCATGTTGTATGTGACGGACGCGATCGACGCCATAATTCGTTTGATGGAATCCGATTGTCCTGGTCCGGTAAATATTGGTAGTAATCAAGTTATAAAGTTAGTTGAATTGGGAGAAACGATTATTAAAATGGTTGGCAATGATCAGGCGACGATTGAGTTTCGTTCACCACCCAAGACAGCTTCACTCAAAGCACTGCCCAATCTCGACAAGATTAAGGGGATTGGCTGGACGCCGATTGTTACCTTGAACGAGGGGCTCAAGAAGACCATGGAGTACGTGATCGCTCAAAAAGATATAATCGGGCCATATTTTGGCTAAGATTTTTAAATAAAAAAATTGCGAGCTGTAGGCGATGGCTCGCAATTTTTGTTTGCACATATTTATAATGTCGATACTGCTTGGTCGAAATCAATGGCGTATAAACGAGGAAGATGATCGAGCCGGGCTTCATCATCGGCACCGCGTTCAAATAAAAGAACAAAATTCCCCTCGTGTAAGTGTCCGTGTTCGATTCCCAGCTCTTCTAAACCAGCTATAATTTTTTCTTTCAGGTCATTGATCTCTGATGGATAAATACCCTCCTTACCATTCCAAGCATCAACACAGGGTCCTTTTATTACTCTGGTTATAACCGTCACTTCGCCAGGCTTATCTTCGGGAATAGATACTTTGACGATTGGTTCTATTGGCACATAATCGAAGCCCTTGCTTTTCCAGAGGTCAGCTGCCTCGAATGCTCTTCGCCACGATAAATACGATGTCATATTAATTTGACGAATGATTACTCTATCACGAAAAGAGTTTTCTGGTTGACCCGGAACCTCATCTAACAAAATGGTTTCACTGCCAGATTTATCAAATTTAGTTCGTTCAAATTTTGCTGGTTGATTTTTGTAAAGTGGAGTTTTTTCAGCCAGGTCTTTAATTTCGTCTAATGCGTTTGGTTGATGAGCCAGCAGCTGGGGAAGTTCGGCTGGTCGCACCAGAGTTCTAACAGCCAGACGAAGTGCCCAATCTTTACTAGTTAAACATTGCTCTAAGAGTTCAGCGCGCTCTTCATCCGGAACACAGGAGATAAAATTTATAGCTTCCAGCCGCAATAAATCACTGTCTGCGGTTAGGAATTCTCTGATGAGTCGTGTTCGATCTTGTTCTGGTGCCCAGGGAATAAGTAAGCAAGCACCTCGTTTCATGCTTAGATCATCCTCAGCCAGACATTTTTTGATTAAACGTGTTCGTTCCGATTCTGGTAAGAATTTGATGAACTTTATGGCAGATCTGCGCATCACCGCTTCTGGATCATTCAAACCACGCTCGACAAGAGCGACAATGCTTTCTTTGAGTTGTGGCTCAACCAATCGATCCAGGTCGATAGCTCTAAACACAGAAGCTCTTACTGAGAGATCTTCATTTGCCAGAAGGAGTTTAGTCAGTCGTAGTTGATCATCCGGTGCAGCATAATTAATAAGGGGAATATACAATAACTGCCACCAATTAACCGTCCTTTTCATCTAACATCAGCGCA
>Ga0180007_10007074_pt1 | contig 10729 bp, 9 predicted proteins | sample MM_PC_MetaG_FD_121122 | JGI IMG/M metagenome (GOLD analysis project Ga0180007, IMG submission 121122) | Groundwater microbial communities from the Aspo Hard Rock Laboratory (HRL) deep subsurface site, Sweden - MM_PC_MetaG | ecosystem: Environmental > Aquatic > Deep subsurface > Groundwater...
TACCTGGATATTTTCCGCGGACTTTCTGAGGGGGTTAAGGATGTCATTTATACCTATTATACCAACAGCCACCAGAACAATCTTTCCATTATTGTTCCCCAGATAGGTGCCAATAATCTCCTTACCAACTATCGGTCGCTATGGAATGAGGAAGAAAAGGCAAATTCTATCCATCGGCTGGCCGAGGCTTTTTTAAGGGATCTGATTGCCTCCACCTTTGGCTTGCAGCACTTGGATAACTTTATTACCCGGATTATCGGGATCCTCGAAAGTCAGAAGGATATCCTTGATGAACGAATGATTGACCTGTTGATGACCTACAACCCTGAAAAGGCCATCTCCATGCTCCATCGGATTAACCCCTATACTCATGATTTGATTCATCTGGGAAATAAGGGCTATAATCTGGTGACACTCAGTGCTGATAAAAAACCGGTGCCACCTGCCTTTATTATTACCACAGAGGCATTTCGCTGTCGAGAGGTGATCTATGGCTTTGCCAAGGCCAGAGACGACTTTATGCAGCGTATTCGTACTGCACTGACCGAGTTGGAGGGTTTGACCGGTCGGGTCTTCGGGGCTCCGAAACATCCCCTCCTTCTTTCCATTCGCAGTGGGGCCGCAGTCTCCATGCCTGGAATGATGGCCACTGTTCACAATGTGGGGACCAATGAGGAGCTTATTGAAGAAGGGGCCAGACAGTATGGCGACAGCTACCTTGCCTGGGATAACTATCGGCGTTTCCTGCAATCCTGGGCGATGACATCAGGGATGCAGCGAGAAGACTTCCAGGCACTTATGAACAGTGCCAAGGAGAGGTTCAATGTGTCGCTCAAGGGGCAGTTTTCACCGGAACAGATGAAAGAACTGGCCCTAGAGTATCAAAAGCTTGTTCGCAAACAGGGCCTTGGAATCCCTGATGATCCGTGGCTGCAGCTGGTGGCGGCCATAGAGATGGTATTTGATTCCTGGGAAACAACCAAGGCCTCGGATTTCAGGAAGATCATGGGGGTCTCGGATTCCTGGGGTACCGCAGTTATTGTTCAGGCAATGGTCTATGGCAACAAGAGTCAGTCTTCCGGGTCCGGGGTACTGTTTACCGCTCATCCTTATCGCAAGGTTCAGCGTGTGGCGCTTTGGGGTGATTATGCCTATGGCGATCAGGGGGAGGATATCGTCTCCGGCCTGGTAACCAGTTATCCGATTTCCGTGGAACAGGCAGAATTGGATGGGCGGGCCGTGGATAAGACACTGGAGCTGCGGTTCCCTCATATCTATGAGGAGCTCTTGGCGATTTCCAGAAATCTTGTCTACGAAAAACGATGGAATCCTCAGGAAATTGAATTTACCTTTGAGGGGGATAAGGCAAGTGAGTTGTATCTGTTGCAGACAAGAGATATGATTACTATCAAAAAGCAGGAACGCTTTCATGTCTTTATCGAAAGCGAGGCCTTGCAGGCTGCAATTCTTGGCAAGGGCATAGGGGTTTCCGGTTCAGCACTTTCAGGACGGGCTGTTTTTACTGAGGAAAACATTAAAGAACTGCGGCAAAGCGATCCGAACACTCCACTTATCCTGATCCGTCAGGACACAGTTCCGGAAGACATTAAAGTAATAAATATGTCGGAGGGACTGCTCACCTCCAGAGGAGGGCAAACCTCCCATGCCTCTGTGGTAGCGGTACGCCTTGAAAAGACCTGTGTCGTCGGCTGTAAACATTTGAAGGTGTATGAAACCAGAAATTATTGCGAAATCGGAGAAACCTCCATAGCTTTTGGAGATCATGTTTCCATTGATGGACGGAGCGGTCGGCTGCTGAAAGGAATGCATGCGACCAGAGAGGAAATGCACATCCTCCCCATTTGATAGCATTGTGGGAAAAAACTTTATCGGTGAGGCGTACGGATTCGCAGATGATGATTTCTTACTTAGCCATCTGAGAATTCGACTGTTAATGAGTTTGTCCTGAATAAAGGATATGGTGTTGTCTACCAAATGGCAGACAACAAGGGCAGTAATAACGTACCAGAAAAGGAGGAACGTATGGGCAAGGTGAATTTTCTAAAGGGACCGGCTCTGATGTCATTAGCCAGGAAAAAGGCAGCAGGGCTGGGCTTGGATGGAAAAGGGCTGAAGCTTGCTGAACTGGTGCGAATGGTTCAGGAAAAGGAGGGTCATGCGAGCTGTTTTAAAAGAGAAAAACTCTGCAGCCATGTAGATTGCTGCTGGCAGGCATCTTGTGGTGCAAAACTGGAAAAGCAAGAGGTCCGATCCGTTTAAAACGCATAGTGGTCTTGGTGGTGTGCACTATCGAGAAAACGAAAAAGAACAGGACAGGTTGTAAACCTCTCGGCAATGAATTCATGTAAAGGGGTGACTCGAAGAAAAGAGCCACCCCTTTTTTGTTATCTGCTTTCCGGTACACCCAGAGCTTTTAAGATCAGGCCTAATGGGCAAAATTTTGTGAAGCCGAACTGGAAAAGATTCAGACCCACGAAGGCAGTCAAAAAAAGCCAGTATTTATGGACGAAAAGGGGATTGCTGCCGCAGTCTACCCCCAGGGCCATGCTGAACAGGATGAAAAATCCGGCAATGGTATGGATCCAGTCTGTTACGATCATAAGTATTGTCCTCCTAGACAAGTTTTAAAAAAAACATTGCAGCATGGATGAGTCTGTTTCGTAAAACAGTGACGATATGCTGGTGTTTATAAAATAAAGACAAGGATGAAGAGTTATTATAGTGTCGCCCTTGGTGCTTGTCGAGTGGGCAGCATAGTCTCCACCATGATTTTTTTCGCAGTGCCCATGAAAAAGATCGCCACTTCTCTGCTGGCGTCGATCGTTTCAGTGATGGCGCGCACATATGGCATCAGACATATCAGTATAATGCGTCAGTCAAGTCTGTTGCCTAAAAAAGTCTGTTAACGCAACGCTTTTGTTGCATTCGTCATCCTCAATAGCGGAATAATTTGTTTTGTGTCTGTCGTCCTCCCCTGTCTTATACAACCCTGTGTCGCAATCTCACTCAAATGTCAGAATATTCATTCTGCACTTCATCCCGGATCTAATTAATTTTCCATGAGTTTTGTATTGGCATACCTATCCGCAAAAGCTGCAACACTTCTGTCGGAGAGTAACTACACTCTTTCGGCCTAATACCACATATCTGATTGTCGCTACACGTTCATACCGCACAAGTGTGGCGATGTGGTATGAGGTGACCGTATATGCTATCACTTTTGATATCAGCTAGATGGGAGAAATCATGCAGTTTGTTTTGGGGGCGTCATCAAGATGGCATCGTATGTGCAGAGCAAAAGGTAAGGAAATAAAAAAAAGATGTAAAATCAAAAGGATATGGAGGACGCTATGACTACCAATACACAAGTTACAACCAGAAGTCAGGTCGATGTTGGATGTGAAACTTCTCAGTTCGCTCTCGGTGTAGGAGTCACTGTCGCGGCCATGATTGGCATATGGGCCGTTGTCTGCATGGCAAGTACGCTTCTCGACAACGGACTCGGTGGCGTTATGAGAGGTCTTGTCGGCGCCATTGTTGGAAGTTAATCCCGGAAATCAGATGCTCTCTTCAGGACAGAGAATATAGATACGGAGGATACCATGACTACTAATACACAGACTATAACCAAAACTCAGGCCGATGTCGGATACGAAACTTCTAAGTTTACTCTTGGTGTAGGAGTCGCAACTGCGGCAATGATAGGAGTATGGGCCGTTATCTGCATGGCAAGTATGATTCTCGATAACGGACTTAGCGGAGTTGTTAGAGGGTTATTCGGTGCCATAACCGGAATCTGATATTTGAAAGCAAACACCCCCTTGTAAAAGAGAAAAAAAACAGGATACCGCCATGACTACAACCACACAGACTACAGCACGAACTCAGGTTGATATTGGATACGAAACCTCTCATTTCGCACTTGGAGTGGGAATTGTCATGGCGGCCTTTGTTGGCCTTTGGGGTGCAGCCTGCATCGCAAGCGCACTGTTAAGTACTGGGCCTGTGGGACTAATGCAAAGCTGCTTGAGTGCAATAATCGGCTGAACTTATTAATATGACTAGTAAATTGTTAAGGAGAACATGATGGCTGAAAATACTTCAAAAACAGTAAACAGGGTTATTCTGGCTGCAGGTGCAATGATGTTTTGCTGGGTAGCAGCTGCCTTTACCGGTGCCCTTTACCACGTTAACTGGTCTGTAAGTGAGCTTGCCAGTCAGTATATGGTGGCTATCGGGATGGTAAAACCCCTGCATACCTTGGTTGATTATTATACACACATTAAAGGGATCGAATATCTGATATGTGTTGCATTCTTCGTGGCCTTCCCGGTTTTCTTTAAATATGTAAACAAGGCTCCTCGAAAGGCTACCGTAATAAAATAACCTGCTCAAGGTTCGAAAGATTCATTTTTCCTTCATGCCTCCTGGCCAATGAATATCAAATTCGTTGCCCAGGAGGTTTTTTTTCCGCTAGTTGCCAGGCCGAGTTGGTTCACGAGTCAATATCATTCTAACAAAAAATGAACACATAGAGAGTTAAGGCTGTTCGGACAGGCAGTATGCAGATACTTTTCGATGAAATAAAGGGGGTCGAGAAAAAGATGTTCACGGATGGTATACGTGCAGAGTGATAAGTATTTGATAAAGGGAATGTCAATTTTCCCTTGGATAGAACTGGTGGTTTCTTAGTAAAACTGGCCTGTTACTGGGCGCTCTTTTGGCTTTGACAATATGGTATTGTAAAAAAGGCAGGGTGTAATGCTGAGCCTGACAGGTCTGGTGCAACCTGTCAGGCAAAAAGAATGGAAGTCTTATGCCAGTAACGTTCTGGCTGGTGCTCTTAGTCAGTCTGAGGCGGTGCAGACTCGCTCGCACTCTCTTCAGTGCCTGCTTCATCGCTGGCACTCGGTGCTTCGGTGGCAGCAGCATCTGTGCTTTCTTGCACGGGAGTTGCTTCCTCTTCGGCCTGGGCGGCAGTTGCTTTGATCCTCCGCAGTTCAACCCGTCGGTTCTTGGCACGTCCGGTGTTAGTATTGTTTTCCGCAATCGGATACTTAGGACCATAGCCCACTGCCTGCAGGTTGCTTTCAGCAACTCCTTGGCTTACCAGGTAATTCAGCACGGCCTGGGCACGGGCAGTGGAGAGCCGCAGATTAACCTCAGCTTCCCCTAACGTGTCTGTGTGTCCGGCCACTTCCATCTTGATGTCAGGGTGGTTCTGCAGGATTTTTGCTGCCCCATTTAACACAGTCTGGGCATCCTCTGTCAGGTTGGCAGTGCCGAGTTGGAAGTTAATACCTTCCAGGACAATTGTGCTCTGCTCTGCAGAACAGCCTATATTGTCAATTTCCGAACCTGGGGCCGTTTCGGGACAGAGGTCAAGGCGATTAACCAGGCCATCCCCATCGCTGTCCTTCTCACAGCCCACTGCATCTATAGCGGCGCCTTGGATTGTATCGGCACATTTGTCTTTGGCGTCGGATATACCATCATTGTCGCTGTCAATGGTGTGCAGGAAGAATTGGTCTCGCTCAGCCTGCAGAGAGGCTAGGGTAGCCTCCAGTGCTGTAAGTTTTTCGAGGTTTGCAGCAAGCCTGTTCTGGCTGTCCTGAAGGGCGGTTTCTAAGTCCTGGGTCTTTGTTTCAAGCGTGATGGCCTTTTCAGCCTTTTGTTCCAAGTCGGCAAGCTGAGTTGTCATTTTCTCGGATTGTTCTGTGGCCGTGGCCTGTAATGTATTGTTCAGCTCAGTTAACTCATTTTTTGCCTGCACTGCATTCTGCAGCTCTGCCATGAGGTTTTCTTTTTCTTTGCTGATCAGTATGATTTGCTGTTGTGTGGTCTGCAGCGCGGCTGCTTGTTCTGCGGAAGCTGCTTTTGCTGCAGAAATCTCTGCCATGAGTCCTGAAATCTCTTGCTCCTGAGCTGTGGTGCTGTCTTCTGCGGCAGCTTTTCGTGTGGTCGCAAGATCCAGACGGTTCTGCAGGTCAGTGATTTGGGCACTGTTTTCTGTTGATTGAGTCGTTAACTGTTGAATAGTATTTTCTTTCTCAGATATTTCGGCCTTTGCTTTGTCAAGTTCTTGCTCAAGAGAGCTTGTCTGTTCGGCGGACTGGACATTATTTGCCAAGGCTTTTTGCAGAGAGGATTCCGTGGTCGCAAGTTTTGCACTCAGTTCGGCCTGAGCTGTTTCCTTACTCCCTGCCTGCTCTGACAATTGTTCATGGAGGGATTTGATTTGTTTTGCCTGTTGTTGGCCCTCTTCGTTCAGGGTTGCCAGTCGTTTTTTTAGTTCCTCGTATTGATTTCGGAGTGTGTTGTATTTTTCTTCAGACCGGGAAAGAGCCTGTTTGACAGGTTCAATTTCGGTGGTAAGGGACTGGCTGGCATTCTTTTCCTGATTCAATGCAGCTTCTGAAGCCTTCAGGGCCTCACTCAGTTGTGAGATTTTAGTATGGGCTTCCTCAAGAGCGGATTGTGCCGGCGCAAGCTCTGTTCCCAACGTTTCATTTTCTTTCGTGAGGACAGCAAGGGTTGTCTCAGCTTTCTTGAGATCATTGACTAATGCACTGTTTTGTTCTCTTATTTCGGCCAATTGTTGCTCAAGTACTGTAATCTTTCCGGTCAGGGGGGCAGACATTCCCTCGGCCTGTTCTGTTAATGCACTGAGTTCATTCTCTTTAGCAGAGAGGCTGGCTTTCAGTTGATTCAGTTCTTGCTGGTTGTTTTGCTCGATAGAAAGCAGTCTGTTGATTTCATTGTCGGTGGCCTGTTTATTTGCCTGAATTGTAACCAGTTCATCCTTGGTTGTGGCAAGCAGTGTTTCTTTGGCCTGGATTTCATTGCGTAGATTTTCTATAAGTACATCCTGCTCCCTGATAGTGGTATGCAGGCTATCATTTATAAGCTTCAACTCGTTAACTTCTGCAATAGCGCTGGGCAAGAGGGTTTCTTTTGCAACCTTCAGCTGCTGCAACTCCTCATGGGCAAGACGAAGTTCATTCTTGTTTTTCTCAAGGGCTACATAACAGGTTGTTATTTCATTTTCCTTGTCTGTGCTGTTGTCAGGGGCGGTCGCTTCGAGTAAGGCCTGGATTTCAGTTTCAATAGCTGTCTTGTCATCAATGAGCTCACCGAGGGCATGCCCTTTCGTTTGGATGGCAGCACTGATTTGCTCAATTTTAAGGGTGAGTTGCTCGACGAGTTGATTTTTGCCGTCAAGTTCATCAAGAACCAGATTGAGATTTAATTGATTATCTGAAATCGTCGATTTTAGAAGATCCATCTCTTCTGCTGTCTGTTCCAGCTTTTCTTTAAAGGATTTGACGAGCAGATCTTTCTGCTCAAGCGTGGCACCAAGCTGGTTGATCCGATCTACATGTTGGCTGAGCGCCTTCTCTGCACCCTTGAGCTCTGCAACCGCTTGGGCTGTCTGCATTTCGGCAGACTTTTTGGCTTTTTCTGTTTCTGCCAGTAAGGTTTGCTGGCGTTTGTATTCTCCCTGCATGCGGCCGAACTCAGCAAGTCGATTGTCGGCCTTTTTTAATTGTCCTTGCAGTTCATCAAGTTGCTGTATGTAAGCGAGTTTCTCTTTTTCTGAAGCCTTGATATTTTCTTTGAGTTTGGGGATGACGGTGCTCTTGGCCTCGGCATTTGCAACCGCGGCAACAGTGGCTTCAAGCTTTTGCTGAACTGCGGCCAATTCCTGATTTTTTTGGTGAATAGATTGCTCTATCTGTTCTACATCCAAGGTGAGCTGGGCACTCTTCTGCATTTGAAATATAAGAAACAGCAGAATGATTGATATAGCTAACAGGCAGCCATACACGATTTTAGTTGTTGTACCCATAAAATTTTCCTCCAGGTAAATGCTGAGACAAGACTCGCTTATAAAAAATATTTATCCGTTCACTGGAACGGCGTGACTGTTCGATGATATTTTGTATTATGTGGGGGAGGGGAATCCACTAAATACCTTAAGGGACGTAATAACATTTGCTCAAAAAAGCAAGTTAGAAGTCAAGAGTTTGATGAAATAGGTGTGGAAATCGAGTGCTCAGGAGTGAAAGAGGAGGGGCGGAAGCAGTTGCATATCGCAGGGATCTTGTCAGTATTGGTCCATACGTCCTTGATATTGTTTTGTTTTACACAGTTCTGGGCAGCGGTAAGGAAAAGATAGTGAAACGCGCAGGCATGGTAGAGTGGGTAAAGGGGCAAGATGGATTTTCTTGTACTATAATCAGGTCGTGCTGGACGGTTTAAACATGTGGACAGAAAAGATTTTGCATGGTCTTCATCAGTTCAGTGATTCTCGGGTCGTTTATTCGGTTGTAGATAAAGTTCGCATCCTTGCGATAGTCGATGATTCCTTGACTGCGCAGGATGTTCAGGTGCTGGGAGACATTGGCATTGGTGGTTTTGACCTGTTCTCTGATGTCACCTACCGACATTTCGTGATCCTGCAACAGGCAGAGAATTTTTAAACGGATGGGATGAGACATAGACTTCAGCAGTTTGGACATGGCATCTATTTGTACATTTTCCATAAGTGGTTCCTTGAATAGAGCTAATGATTAGTTAGTCTTGCTCTGCATATGCTCACTCTTTGGAAAAAGGAGCAGGTAGAGTAAGGCTGAGAGCACTGCTATACAGACATACATATACATGTCAGGAACGATTTGGTTTTCCGGACGAAAAAGTGCAAGTATTGAGAGGATGGGCAGAAGCTGATAGCCCAGACGATGGCTGAGCAGCAGTTCCCGTATGATAAAGATATGGATGATTGGGCCGACCAGAGTGAGTGCCGCAGAGACATCGAAACGGCCATAGAAATAGATGAAAAGACATTGTTTGATTGTGAGTAGGGTAAGAATGAAAACCAGGAACAGAGTGACGAGGAAAGTCTTTTTGCGGCGACCACCGCAAGGGAGATTGGCGAGCAGATGATACAGCTCATCCTTGTTGGAATCGGTTGCAAGGGTCTGGTAAATATTTTTTTTGCTCTGGTTGTTCCAGAGCTGGATTTTAATTTCTTTTTCCAGGGAATGCGGCATTTTTTTTAGATAGTAAAAAGTTGAAAGGAGGTGCGCCTTTTAACGTAGTGTGGTATAAAAAATCCCTAAAAAATATGATGTTAGACTGTTATAGTTTGTTTTACAATAAAAACTGAATCAAAATTAAAACTCTAATATAAGCAAAGTTGATAGTCAAATCAAATCTTTTGATTTGACAGAAGGGGCAACAATGTGGGAATGGTTAAAATTTTTCAGTGCAGTTCTGGCGTTTGTCCAGGAACCTTAGTTGAAGTGTAGACACATATACCTGCATCGCGCCGAGGTGTATCCATTTATCTGCGGCCAGTTGTAATGTTACGGTAATCGAAGAGAACTGAATACGAAGGGAGATTGAGCAATGAATTCAAGTGACGACAAAATCGAAAGTCTATTGAGTGAAGGACGCATTTTTGAGCCTCCGACGGAGGGCAGAGATGCAGCCCATGTGGGAAGCCTCGAAGCCTATCGGGAAGCCTACGAAAGGTCCATGAAAGATCCAGAAGGGTTTTGGGCAGAACGGGCCGAAGAACTGGTAACCTGGGACAAGAAGTGGGACACCGTGTTGGAGTACGATTACGCAAAGCCTGAGATCAATTGGTTTAAAGGCGGTAAGCTGAATATGTCGTATAACTGTCTCGATCGTCACCTGAAAAATGGTCGTCGTAATAAGGCTGCGATTATCTGGCAGGGAGAGCCTGAAGAAGATGTCAGGGTGTATACCTATCAGATGCTGCATACTGAGGTCTGCCGTTTTGCCAATGTCTTGAAGAAAAAGGGCGTAAAAAAGGGTGACCGTGTTTCCATTTATCTGCCCATGATTCCGGAATTGGCCATCTCTCTCCTGGCGTGTGCCAGAATCGGTGCCATGCATTCTGTTGTCTTTGCAGGATTTTCTGCTATTGCTCTCCAGAGTCGTATCCAGGATTGCGAGGCCAAGGTTCTGGTTACTGCTGATGCTGTTATTCGTGCCGGAAAGACCATTCCCCTGAAACCAAATGCCGATGAAGCCCTGAGCGAATGCGATACCATCACCAACTGTATCGTTGTTAAACGTGCCGGCAATGATGTTCCCATGCAGGATGGACGAGATTCCTGGTGGCATGAGGATGTCACGGCCGAGGATATCACCTCCACCTGCGAGCCTGAGTCCATGGATGCTGAGGATATTCTGTTCATCCTCTATACCTCTGGTTCCACGGGAAAACCAAAGGGCGTAGTCCATACGACAGGCGGCTATCTTACCTATGCCATGCACACCTGCCAGTGGGTATTTGATCTGAAAGATGACGATGTCTACTGGTGTACTGCTGATATCGGCTGGATCACCGGTCATTCCTATATCCTTTACGGACCGTTGGGACTTGGTGCGACCTCTGTTATGTTCGAGGGTGTTCCTTCTTATCCCGGGCCGGACCGTTTCTGGAAGATTGTCGAGAAATTTCAGGTCAATACCTTCTATACCGCACCCACTGTCATTCGTGCCCTGATGCGTGATGGTGTCGGACCTACCCAGCGCTATGACCTCTCCAGTCTGCGTATCCTCGGTTCTGTTGGTGAGCCGATCAATCCAGAGGCCTGGATGTGGTATCATTTGAATATCGGTAAAGAAAAGTTGCCGATTGTTGATACCTGGTGGCAGACAGAGACCGGCGGCA
>Ga0180007_10007075_pt1 | contig 10728 bp, 10 predicted proteins | sample MM_PC_MetaG_FD_121122 | JGI IMG/M metagenome (GOLD analysis project Ga0180007, IMG submission 121122) | Groundwater microbial communities from the Aspo Hard Rock Laboratory (HRL) deep subsurface site, Sweden - MM_PC_MetaG | ecosystem: Environmental > Aquatic > Deep subsurface > Groundwater...
GATTAAAAAGAATTGTAACTGGAGGGGTGAGAATTACAGATTGGTAAAGCTAGGGGAACTACGAATCGGAAGCGGAGCCATCATTATTGTTTTTGGCACACTTTTAGGTATTGCTAACAGTAAATTAAGAAATAGCATAAAAAGCTTGAAAAAGGTTATTTTTATACTATAATTAATATAGATATAGCTATAAAAGCTCTATTAACGTTATGGCGTAAAAGCTGTAGCTGAAACACCATTTTTTTGGGTGGATTATGAGGAAGTTTAAAAAAATTTTAAATTCGAAGATAGTTATAGCTGGTTTAGGCATATTGTTTTCATTAGACAATATGCTTTATCCTTGTCCAATATCGAAAGATACGGTTAGAGTACCAGTTGTATCGCAGGATAAGAAATTTGCAGATAAATTTGAAGAGGTTTCTGATTCAAAAACTAGGGATGGCGTTATGCAAGCATTGATAAAAGAATATAAAAAAAGAAAAGAGCATCTTATAGGCGATATGAGTATCGTTAATGAAAATATTAGTGATAGACTCGGTACTTACTATGACGATAGCGGAGTATTGTTGGTACTGGCTAAAAATTCTTCTGAGAAACGAGAATGGGAAGAGAGGTTGAGGAGGCTTGACGATGAATTTGGTCATTATTCGTCTCGTGGGATAAATTTTGTTTATGATGACATTACATGGGAATTTACACAACTTCTTAATAGTCATGGTTTTGATTTTGATAAGGGTTATTATAGAGATTCTATTAATAAAGTTTTTAATAGCCCTTTTGCAATCAAGGCTTTTATTAAAATTTTGGAGACAGCTCATAATAATACCACTGATACGCTGGAGGTATTTCAGAATATTTCTGCTAATGCAAATACTAATGCTGAAGTAGAAATAGAAGGTTTTTATATTAATAAACTGTCATTCATTTGGAATGTTGATTTAACTTTGAGAGATAAAATTTTGCATACCTTGAGAACGTTTCCCGGTGATAAATTAGTTGGTTTATGTTATTTTTTTATAGAATTTGCCAAGCTCGCACCTGATGCAAGAGAAAATATGCTAATTAAAATTTCAGATTATAAGAAAAAAAGAGAAAGGGCATTGACATGGAGACTTATGCATTTGTACCCTAAGCATACGATAGGCATTCGTGTATACCGTGGTTTAAGAACTATAGTATATGATGGATCAGATAAGAAACTGATAGGTACTGACCCTACTGATTTCGCCCTTGCAAAAAACACTGCCATGAGATTTTCTAGCGAAACTGGACAGATAATCGTAGTCAATATTCCTATAGAAGCAATAGTCCTTTACAGCGGGAGCTTGTTTGTTAGTGATACAATGGTTGTAAAAGAAGGAATTTATAAATGTGAGATAATTGAATCTAAGCATAAGGTAATTACAGTAGCCCAAAAATCTAATCGAAAGAACCTATGGAATCAATCAGCTATTTCGATACGAGAACTCCGAAGAGTTGTCTCTAAAATATTCCATCTCTTAGAATGTCTCTAATGAACCACAAAGGTAATAATTTCTCATAGACAAATTGTCTGTTAGATGTCAGAATATATCTGATGGATAAAAGGCCGCTTGCTGTAATTGCTATATTTTTCATATTCGGTATAGTTTTAGCGAGGTTCCTGCCAGATTCGGTTGGATTTTCCCATATATTTATAGTTACTTTAATCTTTATCCTATCAGCTGTTATATTTTCCAGAATAGATTCCCGCCTGCCTAGCGGCAAGGCCGCTGGCTTTCGCGGGAATGACAAAGAAAAGGTGAAGACAAGGAGAATAGCCAATATTTTCCTCCTTTTATCAATTACTTCATTTGCAGCACTTCTCTATGTAAATTCCAATATCTTTCCGAATAACCACCTCAGTCATTTTTTAGAGAAAGAAAAATTAAAAACCAGTATTGTTGGTACTATAAAGAGCCCTGCGCTGACACGGAAGCCGTATTATGGGAAAATTAGTTCAACATACTTATTTGAAATACAAGCAATAAAGTGCATAAGTGCACAAGCCACAAGTGCACAAGAGGATTCATGGTTAAACGTTAAGGGGTTGGCGCAAATTAGGATACAAACGGAAAAAGACTATCAATATGGTGATAGATTGCTTGTGAGGGGGGCAATAAGGAGGCCTGTTGGCGATGCTTCTCGACTCCGCTCGAAGAATAATAATGTTCGAGCGAAGTCGAGAACATTTAATTATCGTGAATATCTCGAGAGGCAGAATATTTTCGCGCTTATAAACACAAGAGAAAACAATGTAACAGTGCTTTCTCGTAGTTATAAATCCAATCCTATTCTAAAATTTACCTATTCAATCCGTGAGAAACTCAAAGATCAGATTATAGACAAAATGCCGCTCGAGACGGGCGCTTTCCTAAGAGCAATTCTACTCGGAGACCGTTCAGAGCTGCCAAAACATATCCAGAACTCCTTCAAAAAATCCGGCACTGTGCATGTCCTGGCAATAAGCGGTCTGCATATTGGTATTATTGCGCTTGTGATTCTCTATTTCTTCAGGCTTTTGGGGCTCAAGAGAGAATTTTCTTACGGATTGACGATACTATTTCTGATATTTTTTGCGTTTCTTACGCTTTCAAGGCCGTCAGTAGTAAGGGCAGTGGTCATGGCGTCCATATTTCTTACAGGTATGCTTTTAGGGAAAAAAGTGGATGTGTATAATTCGCTGGGAGCGGCAGCGATTTTTATATTGGCCAGGAATCCGAATGATATTTCTAATGTTGGATTCCAGCTTTCTTTTGCGGCCGTCCTTTCTATATTATTCTTTACACCTAAATTCATGATGCTTGTGAAGGAGGGGACGAATTTCTATATTAAAAGATATTTGTATACGCCTTTGGCAGTCTCAATATCAGCATGGGCTGCAACAGCCCCTTTGATATGGCATTACTTCAAGGTCTTTACGCCCATTGCCATTATCGCCAATTTATTTATAATACCCGGGCTTTTTGCATTATTGATAGCCGGCATGGGTTTTCTCCTACTGGGGTGGATGCCATTTATAGGGGGTCTCCTGACAGGCCTTAATGATTTTCTATGCCAGGTAATTTTTTTTCTCACAACCTTCTTTGCTAACTTTAACTTTACATTTTAGGTCTTGCTTCAAATGTAAAGTTATGATATTATAGGGCACATGAAGAGGCAGGGGATTATAGCTTTAATATTGCTTATATACTATATAATGGCAGCGCCAGGGTATGCCTTCTGGGTGTGGACGCCTGAGAGCGGCAAGTGGGAGAACCCCAAGTACGCGGCCAAGGATACACCTGAGGAGCAGCTGCAGTATGCCATGGATTTTTACGAAGTCAAGAATTACAAAATGGCCCTGAAGGAGTTCAAGAAGTTAATAAAGCATTACTCTCTTGCTAAAGAAGCGCCCTCTGCGCAGTATTATATAGGCCGCATCATGGAAGAGCTGGATAAGCCGTACGAGGCGTTCAAGGCCTATCAAAAGGTAATAGACCTTTACCCCTATACAGATTTTGTGGATGAGGTAATTGAGAGGGAATTCAAGATAGGCAATATGTTTCTCTCAGGTAAGAAGATGCAGATCCTGGGGCCATTAAAGATGCCAGCCAAGGATAAGGCAATAGAGATATTCAAGGCAGTGGCTGAGACCTCTCCGTATGGAAAATACGCGGTCCAGGCAGTGTTTAAGACAGGGCAGGCCTATAAAGACATAGCTGATTATGATAGCGCTATAATGAGTTTCAAAGAGGTCATAGATAAATACCCTGATTCAGAGCTTGTTGATACAGCGAGGTATCAACTGGCAGAGTGCTCAAAGTTATTATCGTTGAAGCCTGATTATGATCAGACGCCTACGATAGCTGCCAGGGAAGAGTTCGAGGATTTTATAGAGAAGTATCCTGAGAGCGAGATGTCAGAAGATGCCAGAGAGATAGTCGATAAACTTAAGAATAGAGAGGCAGAGAATACATACAAGGTAGCGCAGTTTTATGAATCAAGGCGCATGAATGAGAGCGCAATGATATATTATGAGGATATAATTAGAAATTATCCTGATACACAGTGGGCCAAAAAAGCCCAGGAGAGATTAAATGAGATTAAGAAGTAGTTTTTACCTGCCCCGTACCCGAGCGAAGCGAGTGGTACTGGGTCTCTTGTCCCTTGTCCCTTGTCTCTTGTCTCTAACGAGTTGTGGCTATACTACGCAAGCTACTCTCCCGAACGACATAAAGACAATCCAGGTCGCCATATTCAAGAACAAGATCGATATAACAAAAGAGGTAAGCGCAAAGGATAAGTATGAAGTCTACAGGCCAAATCTCGAAGTAGATCTCAGGGATGCGATCGTGGAGAGAGTTTTTCTGGATGGACATTTAAAGGCAGCCTCAGGGAATGTTGCCAATGCTATTCTCTCAGGCGAGGTCACGCAATATAGAAAAGATCCCTTGAGATACCAGAATGAAGAGGTGCGCGAATATAGGATAAGCCTGGTATGTGATTTTAAATTAATAGATTCCAGGAGCGGAGAAGTGTTGATAGAAGAAGACAACCTCATAGGAGATGCGACTTATTTTACCACTGGCACGCTTCAGAAGAGCGAGACAGCTGCCTTAACCGATGCAATGCAGGATCTTGCTAGAAGAATAGTCAATAGAGTAGTCGAGAACTGGTAAGAAAAAAATGCCCACCAAAATATTCCCCGCGTATCTTTTTCTTGGCGAAGAGGGTTTTTTAAAGCAAGAGGCGATTGAGAAGCTGAAGGAAAGTCTTCTGGATAAGAAGACGCAGGACCTTAACTACAATGTATTTTACGCCAGGGATAAAAATTTTAACGTCAGACAGATGCTCGATGATCTTGATACTATGCCGTTTTTATCAAAGAGGAGGCTAGTGGTATTAAAGGATGCCGATTCTGTGACTGCGCCTGTGAAAGAATCTATCCTCTCTTATCTTAAGAGCCCGAGGGAAAGCTCTGTTTTTGTTATTGAAAGCGATCTGCCCGCTATAAAGGGTGATTTTCTTTTAAAGGCCTCAAAGGCCGCGCACCTGACCTATTACAGGAAGCTGACAGAGACTGATATCAATACATGGCTTATTAAAAGAGCAGGCCTTGCCGGCAAAAAGATTTCCATAGAGGCTATTAATGCAATAAAAGAAAACCTACCGAATGATCTCAGGGTGATCTCTTCCAACATGGATAACATAATTCTCTATGTTGGCAATAGGCCATTGATAAAAAAACAGGACATCGAGAATATTATAGGAGTGAGCCCTTCGCATACAGCCTTTGATCTTATAGATGCTGTAGGAAAGAAGGATGCTAAAGGAGCCCTGCGTATATTTTCTACTCTTAAGAGAGACAAGAAAAGGGAGACAGAGCTTTTAGGGCTTTTGGCATGGAACGCGAGGATGCTTTTAAGAATAAAGGAGCTTTTCAGGATCAAGAATAATATGGAGATGCGACAGGATCTTGGCCTGAGCCCAAGGGTATTTGAGAGGATCCTGCGCCACGCGTCTATGCTGAAGAAAAAAGAGATCCTTGCGCTGCTGGACGAGATACTTCGCTCAGACCTTGCTATAAAGACAGGCGCTTCTCCTGACATGGTCCTGGAAAGATTGCTTGTCAGGATGTGCACCTGACTCCGCGAAAAGTAGACAAAACAGACAATGACTGTTTTGTCTACTTTAGCTTTTTTGAGAGACGGGATTTTTTGCGCGAGGCAGTGTTCTTGTGGATAATGCCCTTTGAACTTGCCTTGTCGAGCTCTGAGATGAGGACATTGAGCTGTTTCTTTGCCTCATCCAGTTTTTTTGCAGACACAAGATCTATAAATTTCTTTGTCTCAGTCTTTAAAAGAGACCTTATAGACAGATTCCGCGCAGTCCTTCTTTTGGTTACCTTGATACTCTTGTAAGCAGCATGTAGTATTGGCATCAGTTGCTCCTTTTGTTTGAAACATATTTTTATCATAAAAAGACACATATGTCAATGAAAAAGCACATACTTAAATCAGCCGGTATTATAGGGTTCGCTACTGTAGTAAGCCGCGTGCTGGGCTTTGGCCGCGATATACTGATCGCGCACTTCTTCGGCACCAGCAAATTCGCACAGGCATTTGTAGTGGCGTTCCGCATACCAAATATGCTCAGGGACCTCATAGGCGAGGGCGCGACCAACGCGGCTGTGGTCCCGGTCTTGAGCGAATATTCTGAAACAAAAAAGAAAGAGGAATTCTGGCGCATGGCCAATGTATTGCTGAACGTGGCCTTGATAGTGCTGACAGGCGTGACCTTGGCGGGGATTGCCTTTGCGCCGGTGATAGTGCGTCTTATAGCGCCAGGCTTTATAAGCGATCCTGAGAAGTTAAGGATTACTGTGAATCTGACGCGTTTCATGTTTCCATACATATTGCTCGTGGGGCTCATGGCTTACAGCATGGGCATACTTAATTCCTTAAAGCATTTTTCGGCGCCGGCATTTGCGCCGGCGATTTTGAATCTGACCATAATAGTCTGTGCGCTTGCGAGACAGGGTAGTGTTTCAGCGCTTGCAGCAGGTGTTTTAATAGGCGGTGTTGTGCAGCTGGCAGTGCAGCTGCCTGTTTTGTTTGCCAAAGGATTTCGATTTAATTTTAGATATGGAGTTCATCATCAGGCTGTAAAAAAGATAGGCGCGCTTCTTGCCCCAAGGATACTTGGCTCGTGTGTGTATCAGATAAATATCTTTGTCAATACAATGCTTGCGTCGCTCTCCACAATAGTAGGCGAGGGAGGGGTGGCAGCGCTTTACTATGCGAACAGGATCTTTCAGTTTCCTCTTGCCATATTCGGGATAGCTGTTGCCCAGGCAGCTTTACCGACTATGTCCAGGGAGGCGCTTGAGCAGGGACTTGAGAAACTAAAGGCGACGCTTTCCTTTTCGCTCAGGGCAGTGAATTTTATTATGCTGCCGGCGTCTTTTGGCCTGATAGTGCTTGCCAGGCCCATAACCAGCGTATTGTTTGAAAGGGGCATGTTCGGGCAGTATTCGACTTCCATAACCGCGTCCGCGCTTGCGTTTTATTCGATAGGCCTTTTTAGCTACGCGGGGATCAAGATACTGGTGTCGTGTTTTTATTCGCTGAAGGATACATTTACCCCCGTAAAGATTGCGAGCATATCTTTGGTGCTTAATGTTGCGCTGGGGGCCACGCTTATGTTTTTTTTAAAGATAAGCGGGCTCGCTCTTGCCACTGCCATATCAGGGGTTTTTAATTTTCTTCTGTTATTTTTCGCCTTAAGAAAAAAGATCGGCGGGTTTGGCGGTTTGAAGATATTGACTTCATTTCTGAAGATGTTTGCGTCAGGCGCGGTGATGGCGGGTTTTATATATTTTAGCGCGTTCAGGGCAGGGCTGAATCTTTTTATTGTCATATTAATAGGCATAGTAAGTTACATGGTAGCTGCATTTGTCTTTCGCGTGGGAGAGACAAGGGAGTTTTTGAAATGGGCCTTAAGGAGAAATTAAAAAACATACCGCGCCTGCCGGGCATTTACATGATGAAGGATGCCGGGGGCGAGGTGCTATATATAGGTAAGGCAAAGGACCTTTCCAAGAGGGTAGCGAGCTATTTTCAGAAGAATCGACCTGCGACTGCGAGACAGATGCATTTACTGGAGCGCGTGAAGGACCTTGATTATATAACTACGAGTTCCGAAGAAGAGGCGCTTATCTACGAGTCAAATCTCATAAAAGAGAAGAGGCCGAAGTATAATGTGGAGCTTAAGGACGACAAGAGTTTTCCTTTTTTGAAGATGACATTGGGCGAGAAGTTTCCGAGACTTGCGATTACCAGGAAGAAGGCGGACGACGACTCAAGGTACTTTGGCCCATACACGCGCGTGAAGCTTCTGCGCAAGGCGCTCGCAATAATGAAGTCCATCTTTCCGCTTCGCACGTGCAGGAAAATGCCGGATCAGGTGTGCCTGTCATATCATATTGGCCAGTGCGCAGGGCCGTGTGTTAAAAAGGTGAGCGAAAAAGAGTATGGCGAGATCGTAAGACAGCTCATATTGTTTTTAGAAGGTAAAAAAGCAGCGCTTTTAAAGGAATTGGCGCATAAGATGAGCGAGGCAGCCTCAGGCGAGAGGTTTGAGGAGGCGTGTATCCTTCGCGACAGGATCGCGGCGCTTTCAGAGGTGCCTGGTAAAAAATTCAGGGAATACAGCGGCTATGGCGATGTCGCGGTAAAGCTAAAAAGGCTTTTGCGTCTGCCGAGACTGCCTCTGAAGGTCGAGGCGTTTGATGTGTCTAATATATCAGGCCATGAGGCCACAGGGTCCATGGTGTATTTTAAAAACGGGGAGCCTGACAAGTCAAATTACAGGAAATTCAGGATAAAGGGCGTAAAGGACATAGATGACTACGCAATGATCCAGGAGATCGTGCGGCGCAGGTACAAACGGCTCAAGGAAGAAGACAAAGAGTTCCCCGACCTTATCATAATAGACGGGGGCAAGGGCCATTTGCAGGCAGCCTGCAGGGAGCTTGTGAAGCTGAACCTCAGGCACGTACCTATAATATCCATTGCGAAAAAAGAGGAAAAGATATACACGCTCGGCGCCAAAGACCCGCTGGATGTAAACAAAGATTCGCAAATCGTGCATTTTATCCAGCAGATCCGGGACGAGGCGCATCGTTTCGCGCTCAAGTACCATCATAAGCTGCGAGCCAAAGGCGTCCTATCCTAAAGTAGACAAAACAGTCACTGACTGTTTTGTCTACTTTTCAAGGTGGGGGGGATGAAAGCGTTGACTTTATTTGAGAAAAAGGTATATACTGTTGTGAAAAGTATACCTATGGGCGAGACGCGGAGCTATGCATGGGTGGCGGCCAGGGCTGGCAGGCCGCGAGCTGTAAGGGCAGTGGGCACAGCGCTCAGGAAGAATCCGTTTGTGCTTATTGTGCCGTGCCACAGGGTTGTGCGTTCTGACGGCGGAATCGGCAGGTACGCGCTCGGCGCAGACCTGAAGAAAAAATTACTAAGAATAGAAGCTCAAACGTTATTAAAGAAATAACCAAGATACAAGAAACAATAACCAAATAATAACCAATGACCAAATTCAAATAACCAAACCCGTGTTAGCAGTATGTTTGGTTATTGATTATTGAAATTTGGGATTTGTTTGTATCTTGTATCTTGGTTATTGGTTATTTTGATTTGTTATGCTGGAAGAGATAAAAGAAAAGTTAAAAAAATTAGATAAAAAGCTTTCAGAACTAAAGGCTTACCTTGCCATTGATAGGAACGAGGCCGCGCTGAAAGATCTTGAGGCAAAGATGGCTGGCCAGGGGTTCTGGGACAATCAGGAAAAGGCGCGGCCTGTGATCCAGGAGCTTAAAAAGGTGCGTTCGATCGTGGATCCATATTTTGGATGCAGGAAAGAGTTTGATGAACTGAGCGAACTCGTGGTGCTCGTGGATAACGAAGACAAGAGTTCTATAAATGAAATAAAGGAATCGCTGGCCAATCTGGAAAAGGATATCGATAAACTGGAATTCAAGTCTCTCATGGGCGGGCCGCACGACATCAGCAACGCGATCCTTACGATACACGCCGGAGCTGGCGGCACAGAATCATGCGACTGGGCAAGCATGCTTTTAAGGATGTATTCAATGTGGGCTGAGGCCAATGACTACAAGACGCAGATAATCGACATGCTGCCCGGCGAAGAGGCGGGCGTAAAAAGCGCGGTGATAATCATATCAGGGGCATATGCGTTTGGCTACCTTAAATCAGAAAGAGGCGTGCACAGGCTTGTGAGGATCTCGCCTTTTGACTCAAATAAAAGACGGCACACCTCTTTTGCGTCTGTGGATGTCATAGCTGAGCTCGAAGACGATATAGAGGTGGATATAAAGGAGTCAGAGCTCAGGATAGACACGTATCGTTCGAGCGGCGCAGGAGGCCAGCATGTAAACGTCACTGATTCCGCAGTGAGGATCACGCATCTGCCGACAAATACTGTGGTGCAATGCCAGAATGAACGCTCGCAGCATAAAAATAAAGCCATGGCCATGAAGGTCTTGAAGTCCAGGCTCTATGAGCTGAAATTAGAAGAAAAGAAAAAAGAAATAGAAAAGGAGTATTCCAAAAAGCAGAAGATCGAATGGGGCAGTCAGATCCGGTCGTACGTGATGCACCCATATTCAATGGTCAAGGATCACAGGACAAGCCACGAGACATCCAATGTAAATGCGGTAATGAACGGCAAGGTAGATGGTTTTATTGAGGCGTTTTTGAAGTGGAGAGCGAAAAAATAATATGTCTAACTGGATATTAAACAAAATCATCGGGTCACAGAATCAGCGGGAGATCAAGAAGCTGCAGCCGCTCGTGGATAAGATAAATTTACTGGAGCCAGAGGTACGGAAGCTCAGCGACACTGAGCTGCGCCAGAAAACAGACGAGTTTCGAAAGCGCATCGCAGATGGCGCAACTCTTGACGAGATCCTGCCAGAGGCATTCGCAGTGGTGCGCGAGGTCAGTCAGCGCACCATAGGCATGCGGCATTTTGATGTGCAGCTTATGGGCGGTGTAGTGCTTCACCAGGGAAAGATCTCTGAGATGACCACAGGTGAAGGGAAGACCCTTGTCGCGACCTTGCCCGCATACCTGAACGCGCTGAGCGGCAAAGGCGTCCACATCATCACTGTGAATGATTATCTTGCGCGGCGCGACA
>Ga0180007_10007076_pt1 | contig 10727 bp, 9 predicted proteins | sample MM_PC_MetaG_FD_121122 | JGI IMG/M metagenome (GOLD analysis project Ga0180007, IMG submission 121122) | Groundwater microbial communities from the Aspo Hard Rock Laboratory (HRL) deep subsurface site, Sweden - MM_PC_MetaG | ecosystem: Environmental > Aquatic > Deep subsurface > Groundwater...
CAGTGAGTACCTCACCTATTAATCTAACGTATGTACCGGCAGAAGCTACCCGGGTAGGACATTTCTACTTTGGTATACTAGGACAGTATCATTTTGGCGTTACAGAGCAATAGTACACTTATCTACACTATTGAAACACCTTCCAAGGACAGTGCTACATCTTGAGGATATAGTTTATTTTTCCTCCATGCTTCAGTAATCTTTTGAACATTTTTCTTTTCAAAGCCAATGGCAATCCCTGAGTCCCCTCCCCCTGCTCCAGAAAGTTTAGCTGCAAAGCCATATTCTAAAGCACCGTCACAAAGAAGAGTAAGTTCAGGAGTCTCAAGCTCTACCTGAGACTGCATCTGAAGCTCGCATAACAAATCTCTGTAAGTAGAAATGCTTTGTATTAAAGCACTTTGATCATTTTGAGATAAGGAAAGAATTACTTTCTCTGTCGCGAGTGCAAGTGAATCCATGAGACTTTGATAGTGACGTTTTGAACGTTTCTCAAAAGAGTTCATAGCAGCGAGCATTTGAGATGTCGATGCATGACGGCCAACAAAACACGCGAGCACAATAAGTTCATTTGGTACATTAATTTTAGAGACTGAAAGACCGGGCCACTCAGCATTAACCAACTCAATAATGCTCATTTTTGTCAGATTTTCTTGAAGCCACAAAGCGTCAAAACGTGTGTATGCAAGTAGTCCCCCGTATGTTGAGGTAGCAATGTCATACCCACTTCCCGCACTTCCTTGCGCTAAATAGTGAGCAACACAAGCAAGATTTAACACAATTTCTCTATTTTTTCCCTCAGTTAAATCAAAACTAAAATGAGAAAGAACCGACGCAACAACTGAAACAGTCACTGCCGCAGATGAACCAAACCCTACTTTTTCTTTTGTCCCCTGCACTAGAACGTGAGGAAAATCGGTGTGTACGAGTAACTCACAAGGAGTAACCTCGATTCCCATTTGAGTAAGAAATGAAATGGACATCACTGCTGCATACTGAACAAAAGAAAGTGTACCAGTATACACACCTGAATGAGAAAGGGCCTTCTCTTTAAAAACAAAAGGAATATCATACAAGCCAAAGTCAGGTGCATGAATAATCCATTTCTTTGACGGTACAATCGTTGCCTCAGCATACACATCTATGGCGCAGGCCACACACGGGTTCCCATAGGTAAGCACCGACCATTCACCTGCGATCATAAGCTTGCCCGGTGCCTTTGCAATAGTTTTTGTAGAGGTATGTTTCATGACTAAAAAAGATGATCTGATAGAAATTGTGGACCGGTTCCGGGTCTTGACTCAAATATTTTTTGGATATCATTTATCTTTGCAATCTTTTCTTTTATATAATCAATGTCTTTTTTTAGACACAGTATTTTTACCTGAGGTCCTGCATCAATAGTTACATACGCATTAACACTCTCTTTTTCTCTAAGCTGAGCTATCACATTAATAAGTTCAATAGTTTTAGGAAGAAAGTACAGTATGGGTGGTTTTGCTGTCATCATCAACCCATGCATAGAAAAAGCGCTTCTCTCAGCTATTTCCCCCACTGACTTAATGTCCCTTTTTTTTATTGCATTTTCAATTTTCTGTACATCGCGCTCAGCTTCCTTTGGCCATTTTGTGTAATAGGGTGACGTAGCTACCGTCCTACGCATAGCATCACTCGATTTAATCTTCTTTCTTAAGTTACTGACAGACACAGCAAGTATCCTAAACTCTGGCCAATACGTATCACTCACCACCTCAGTCGCATATGAATCTGATCCATCGTCCTTTTCCCCCCTATTCCACTTAACAAAACCACCAAGCACTGACCGCGATGCTGACCCTGAGCCGTATCGCGCCAAGATAGAGAGTTCCTTTTTTGAAAGCGATAAATCGATCGCTTTAGAGGCTGCAACTGCCAACGCAGCAAGCCCCGCAGCAGAACTTGCAAATCCTGCTGATGTTGGAAAATTATTTTTTGACACAACCTTTGCATTGAGACCTGTCGAAGCAGTTTTTTTGATCCTCTTTAATACACTCTCAACTTTTGAATATTCTGAGGAGCCTGAAAAATAAGACTCCCCATTGAGCATCAGTTCATGTTTGGTAAGACCGGCACTAAACTCTACCGTCGTCGTCGCATACATATCAGAAAGCGTTACTGATACACTGCTGTTTTGAGGAAGCATTTTTTCCTCATCCCGTTTTCCCCAGTATTTTACAAGCGCAATATTTGAAAAAGCTCTTGCAGTTGTTTTACTCATAAAATCTTCATTAATTGGTACCTGCATGTAACCACAAAAAAAAGAGAAACAAAAGAGAACTTTCCCTTAAAATACTTTCTATTCGATACCTTTACCTGCATTTTTCTTTTTGCTGCCAGAAAGCGGCAAGGTGAAGTAAAATGTTGTCCCTTTTCCTTCTTTAGAATCAAACCAGATCTTGCCTCCTGAGATATTTACAATCATCTTTGCTATATACAGACCAAGACCACTCCCCTCTGCCCTCAGCTTAACTGCTTCATCACTTCTATAGAACATATTAAAGACACGCCCTTGGTCCTTCTTAGGAATACCTACTCCTTTATCTTTAACACTGATCTCAATGTTTTTTGCCTTCTCTTTTACACTGAGGGTAATCACATTCTTGCCTTCTGAATACTCAATAGCATTACTTATCAAATTATCAACCACATTCTTAATAAGTAGTGGATCAACTTTAATTTTTGGCGTCCCCAGCTTCTTCCAGGTCGTTTTTATAGTACAACCATGTGCCCTTGCATTTATCTCGTGCTCTTTAACTATATTATCAAGAATGTCCTCAATATGAACAAGCTGTGGCTTAACTTTCACTCGTTGTTCTTCAAGCCTCGACACTTTAAGAAGATCATTCACGAGACCGATCAACCGTTCATTTGAATCAAACGCCTGTGTAATGTAATCTTCCTGTTCTTCATTAAGCGTACCAACGCTTTTATCCATAATCATCTCAAGCAACCACTTAATTGCAGTAAGCGGCGTCCGCAACTGATGCGACGCAATAGAAACAAATCCAGATTTCATTTTATCGATCTCTCGCTCTTTGGTTGCATCTCTAAAAACCACAATAGCGCCAACAACCTCTTTACCTCGTTTTACCGGAGCAATACTGTCAGCAATCGGTATTAGGTCTTTGCTCTTTGTCCTAAGTACTACATTTCGCCCGATTGAAGATAATTTTCCTGACTGCAATGTCTTCTCTACAAAGAATAGTTTGCTCTCAGTATCATTATCAACATAGAATTCAAGTACATCTGAATACTTCTTTCCAAGAACATCTTTTTCTTTAAATCCAGAAATTTTCTCCGCCATTGGATTAAAAAGAACTATTCGTCCATACTTATCAGTGACAAATAATCCATCTCCAATGCTACTAATGATTGCTTCTATCCGCCTTATTTCAAATTCTGCACGATCCTTTTCATTTTGGACATCTTCAAGAATATTTAACGTTGCACGCTGTGCCTCCTCAAGCTCTTTCTGTTTTGAAAGTACATCAAAAGTCCGCTCTTCAACTTTTTTATCAATATCTTCTCTTGATTTTGCAATATCTTGAGCCATATCATTAAATGCATGTGCTAACTCGCCAATTTCATCCTCGCTCTCTTTTTTGAACCGATAATCAAGCTCCCCTTCTTGAATCTTGCTCACCCCTTCATGCAATTTTCTTAGTCGACTGGAAATACCTCGTGATACTACAATGCCCACAAAAGCATTAGAAACTACTATAAAAAACAAATATACAAGAAAAAACCGGTACACTAAAGGACTGTCACCAACTATCAAGAAAAAGCCGCCAAGAACAACAATTGACATTACAACCGAAATTCCGTTATAGAAAAGCATCATCTTAACCCCTAAACGAGACATAAGATGAGGGATGTCTCTAAGAACCAACATTTCCTTACTATATGTCTTTTGGCCAAGTTTCAGAAACCCTGCAATGAGTAGAAAACACCAAAGAATTAATCCGATAGGCTCAAAAAAAGTATAAAAAACCGATACTATTCCACCTAAAGTAAAAACCACTTGGGCTAAAACAAAAAACGCCACTCCTCTCTGGTTATATACAAAGTACAAAACACTGGCAAGAAAATAAAAAAGTACATTGAGAAGTACAAGTAGTACAAAACTATACAACGCACTAGTATCTCTTGGAATAATGACAAGAATTAAAAAGACAAGCAACAAAATAATAAGTGGATATATTACACTTATGAATCTATTCTTCTGTTTTTTTGAGAGAAGTAAAATTAAAAAAAGAGTGAGTCCGATAACGGTCGTAAAACCATGCAACCCTCCATATAGCACAATAAATACTTGGTTACCAGGAAAAGCTTGTGAGAAAAACTTAAGAAGAAGTACTAAAACTTCGGCAAGAAAAATCATGAACAACAGTGCCATATAGTCACTCCTCATTTTCGAGTGTTTCACAAAAAGGAAAACAAGCAACCCCCCAACAATAATAAATGCTACAAAATAAATAATGAGGCTAACCATGTTTTTTTACTTTGTCTTGTTCTTGGTTTATTTTTTTAGGTATAGTTCATTCTACCATATTACATCACATGGCGCACTCAGATAACATTCCAGAAATACCCAGGGCCACAGGATAGTGGGTAATATCCTCGCTCAATAAATAATCCTTTATCCTTTGCCTATCATGATGAAACACAAGAAGCATGCCTACTGCGTTCCCCTGTGATGTTCCTGCACCGGTTATCTTCCCAGCTCCGCCAAGAGAAGTAATTGAAGTAACCAGTTCATCTGCAAAACGTGAGCTTGCACCAACCTGTGAAAGAAGTAAGTGATTTTTGGTCATAGACTGGCTGAGGAGTGATTCATTATTATTCCTAAGCGCAGTTATTATATTTTGGGTACACACATTAAAGTCACGCAGTATAGCTTCTTTTTGAGAAGAATTCTCATTCAAATAGTCTCCTACCGACTTAACAACTTCTCCTGTTGATGACTTGGGTCTACCGGTGTCAATAAGATAAAAATGTTCGCAAAGAGCACTTTTTTGTATCGCTTGAATAGTCGGCTCCCCCCTTCTATTTTGATATCGAATCATTCCACCATGCAAGATTGCTTCTTGATCCACGCCTGATGGAGTCCCATGAAACCGCTCTTCACAACTTTGAACAACACTAAAAATATCCTCCTCCAAAAGAGGTTTATTCAAAACCAAACCTACCCCATATGCTATTCCAGCAGAAAAAGCAGCGGAATGCCCAAGCCCCGAACCAGGCTCAACATCTGTTCTAATGGTCACACGTATCCCTCCAGTAGGAATCTCACCAATGTGACTCAGTGCCTCCCCTAACACTATCTTAAACCCTTCACCGTTCCTTAACGTCAGTGAGTACTGTGTATCATCTCTTTTAGATTGTTCCCACTTCTCTCGTGCTGCCTTTGCAAAAAACACTGCTTCATCGAATCCGTATTGATATGTTTTATCATTAAGATTTACAAAAAAAGACCGCGTGCTGCATGGTAAAACCTCAAAAAAACTATACACGTTTACTGCTGCTACCAACGCAGGATTTCCATACACCACTGCATGTTCACCTGAAACAATCACCTTTGCAGGAATTTTGAACGAATAGGTACCTTGCATATCACTCAAAATTAATCTTGTTTGCATCGTAAAGATACTTGAGACAGTTCATGAAGGTTCTTTGCACCAACACAAAACATTGCCACTTTAAGTTCATACGTAACTTTTTGAATATACTGGCAAACCGATTCCACTGACTCTTCAGTCGATTTAAGAAGGGGCAGTCCAAGAGAACAGATACGTGCGCCAAGTGCAATTGACTTTGCGACATCGAGACCGGTCCGTATGCCGCCGCCGGCTAAAAGGGTAAGCCCTTCTACACGTGAGCACTCTTTGAGCGCCTCCGGAGTATTGATTCCCCAATCAAAAAATAATTCTTCACGTAAACGATTTTCTACCTCGTTTCTCTTGGATTCAATATATGACCATGTCGTGCCACCTTTGCCAGAGACATCAACAGTACTTATTCCTGCTTCAAAAAGCTTTTTTGCTACATCATAAGAAATTCCTGTACCAATTTCTTTAATGAATAGAGGCTTTTTTGTATGCGCTGCAGCATCTTGAATTTTTGCTAGAAGTCCAGAAAAGTTGGTATCACCATCATGTTGAATTACTTCTTGAAGTGGATTTAAATGTAAAAATAATGCATCGGCGCTAACCAAGTCAATTGCCCTGTTTACATCATCAGCTGAAAGCCCATAGTTTAAACTTACTGCACCCAAATTTCCAATAAGTGGTACCGATTTCAGCAATGGTTTTACTTCAAAAGACGGAAACGTGCCCTCGTCCTCAAGGAGTATCCTTTGAGATCCGAGCCCAAAGGCTATTTTTTCTTGCTCAGCAGCTTTGGCAAGTGTATGGTTAATCTTCATCCCCTTTCTAGTTCCCCCAGTCATACCGCTTATCAGAAGTGGGCTTTGAAGCGTGTATCCCAAAAATTTCTGAGAAATGTCGATTTCATTAAAATCTATCTCAGGAAGTGCGTTGTGGGTAAAAATGTAGTTATCAAAAGAATTGTGATTTCTTTCTGTAGTATCGTTAAAACAAATATCAAGATGATCCTTTTTCCGCGAATGAATACTCATTATTGTCCGTATCTCCTCGCCCGCTTTTGAAACTCCAGGATGGCCCTATCAAGATCATCCTGTCTAAAATCAGGCCAGAGTACGTTTGTAAAATAGAGTTCACTATAACTTGCCTGCCAAAGGAGAAAATTTGACAGTCTATGCTCACCACCCGTTCTAATGATAAGATCAGGATCATGCTCACCATGCGTATATAAATTTTTCGAAATCAGTTCCTCATTGATCTCAGAAGGATCCTTGCACGTATTCATTATTCTCTTCATCGCATCAACAATTTCGGGACGAGCACCATAATTTAACGCAATATTCAATTTGATACGCTCATTTTTTTTGAGCAATCGAACCGTTTTGTCAATTGCCTGCTGCAAGTCATCTGGGAAAATTTTTACGTTTCCTAAAATCCCCAGCCGCGCACCTCTCTGAAACAAATCCTTGCGTTTCTTAATGATAAAATACTTCATAAGTGCCACAAGCTCCCGAATCTCCTTTTTTGTTCTTTTGAGTCTATTTTCTGATGAAAATGCATACACAGTGAGAATCTTTACACCAAGATCTCCCGCACGCTCCATGACACTCTCAAGTGACTTGGCGCCCTCTCTATGCCCGTCACGCCGATGCATCTTATGTTCCCGCGCCCACCTTCTGTTGCCATCCATAATAATAGCAATATGCTCGGGAACCATTGTTTTATCAATTTTGGTTGTCTCAGACATGTACTACAATTAATAATCTCTTTGCACAATAAAATGCGCAAGCTCACCAAGAGCTCCCCTCGTTTCACTATCAAATGGCGTGTCCTCAAGTGCTTTTAGTGCCTCCTTAAGATACTCTTTTGACTGTGAAACACTATGCTTGTACGCGTTCGTATCTTTTAGAAGTGATTTAAACCGCTCAAGATCATTTTCTGATGCTTCCCCTTTATTAAGCAACGTAGCAAGTTCTTCTTTCTGCATTGCATTCCCATTCAAGAGTGCCCAAACTGTTAAATACGTATGCTTTCCCTCAGCCAAGTCTGACTGAGGAGATTTCCCAAGAGCTTCTTTAGACCCAAAGGTACCAATTAGATCATCAACGATCTGAAACGCGTGACCAAGTGGCCTAGAAAACTCCCGGATAGGCTCAATTTCAGCATCAGTAAGTCCAGCCATATATGCCCCTGCTACCAGTGGAGCCTCAATAGTATACCTGGCTGTTTTATAATAGTGAACCCGTTTTACTTCATCAAGAGAAACTGCTTGCTTAAGCGAAGTATACACATCATGATACTGGCCATACGCAGTATCAATAATGATCTTGTTATAATAATCCACTACCGCAAGCGTCTCTTTTTTACTACAGGGCGCATTTGCCAAAACAGACATGGCGATATTCCCAAACATCACACCAGCAAGAATCCCTGCAGAACTGCCAAAATGAGCACAGCCACCGGTAATCTCACTTTTTTCACAGTCTCGTTGTTGACTCTTATGAATAGTGTGCACTCCATGTCGTGTGTCACTTCGGTCCATGATGTCATCAAGTGCTAGAAGTTCCAAGTGCACAAGCTCAACAAAACAAGAAAGGGAAACAATATCACATGGTTTATTTGTAAGTCCTCTGTAGCTTTCAGAAAAAAGGAAGGGCCTAAGCCTTTTACCTCCCGCAAGAGAGTATTTCTTCATTTGAGACAGAAGCTTCTCGAGTTCTAAAGACACATTCTGTGCATCAGACAATTGCTTATCAAGTATTTTTGTAAGCTCAAGATCAAACTCTTTCTTAAATGTAGAAAGCTTTTCTTTAAGCATATTTCTTCTCCACTGCCATAACCAGAGTGGGCAAAAACGATTCGGAGAGAGCATCAACCTGAGCTTCATAGTGATCTCTATCCCTCACTAAACCTATAGAATGATACACAAACGAAAGACCTTGAAAAAGAAACCGATTAACGCTTTTAAGCATAGATTCACGTATTTTTGAGTCAAACGAAGTTCCCGTTAATAAATCATACAGTATAACCGACACAATATCTGAGAGAATGGTACGCTCAGAAATGTGCTGCTTTGCACATGTTTTTGTAGCCCCTTCATTGTGTGAGATATCAAAAAGCATTGCAAAAAAGGTCTTAAACAAAACAAAACTGCCAAGAAGCCTCTGAGCATCATCGGTTGAAAAACGAGTACAAGACGTATACTCGTCCTCTGACAATTTTTTTACAATGTCAGTATCCAAAAGTGCCTTTAATGCCTTTACTTCTTTTCTAGAGCGTTTTTCTGGCACATGTGCATCTAAACATGAATGGATCAGTTGTACAACTTCTTGCTCGGATCTCATTGTATATCATTTTTCAAAAAAGACATAAGAGTTTCTTTAGTCACTTCTTTTCCTTCTAGCTTCTTTTCTATGTAGTAATCCTTTGCTTTGGCAAGAAGTGTACCAATTTCCGGGCCTTCAGCCACCCCCAGCTCACCTATAATATCCGAACCATTTATGGGGAGAGTAATGCGCTCCTGCTCAGCAGTCATAAGCTTTTCCTTCATTTCGGTAATATACGCCCGCGCATCTTCTAGATAGGATAGTTTTTTTGAACGGTCAAGGTCCTCATCAGAAATATCAATGCTATGAAGTGTAATGAGATCTTTCCCCAGCAATAGATCATCCAAAAATACCTTTGCAATAGTTGTTGGACGCATAGCACGAATATCACCTTGCCATAAAAATAAGTGGTAGTAAATAAGAAATGATACCCCACGAACAAGTTTAGATGGAAACTTCATGCGCTTGGCACACTTTTCAAAGAGCTCGGCGCCAACATTTGGATGATTGTAAAAGGTAATACGCTTTTCCCCCTTTACTATTCTCTTTTTCGCAGTATCCGGCTTACCTATATCGTGAAACAATGCGCCCAGTTTTAGACGCAAGCTGTCCTCTTTTTTAAGCTTATGTAAAACAATAAGAATGTGTAAAAAAAGATCATTCTCCGGATGCACGTCAAGCGGCTGCGAAACCCCTTTGCATCGCTCAAGTTCAGGAAACAATACCTCAAGCAGCCCCGACTCATCTAGAAGAGTAACGGTACGCTCAGGAGCAGCATCAACACTCTTAAAAAACTCTTGAGAAATCATTTCAAACGGAACAACTGGCTCTTTATTTTTAGAAATGATATGGGGCACTTCCTTTTTAAGCGCCTCAAACGTTTTTTCATCTAAGTCAAAACCAAGCTGACACGCTTGTCTAATAGCGCGAAGTAACCGCGTATAATCTTCACTAAACCTTTTTTTTGGATCTCCAACCGTCCTTATAATCTTCTTACCCAAGTCTTCTACACCGCCAAATTGATCAAGCAATGTATTTTTAAAAACGTCAAAAGCAAGCGCATTTATGGTAAAATCTCGCCTCCTAAGATCTTCCTCAATAGAAACTGCCGGATCGCTTTTAATGATAAACTCATGATACCCTGGGCCGGTTGCTTCCTCTGTACGGGGGAAGGCAATATCAATGATCATATTTGAATCACGAGGCACAAACTTAAAAACGCCAAACTTTTTCCCTGCAAATGTAGCGTTGCCGTGCTTTTTTAAAAACTGCTCAAACAGCGCAGTATCAACGCCTGAAACAACAAAATCGTAATCCTTTACCTCTCTTTCAAGAAGAACATCCCTTACTCCCCCACCAACAAAATACATATTCCCTGCTTTAAATGTTTTCTTAAAATCTGAAACAAATTCAAAAGCAGGCTCCTCAAACAATCGAGCAAGGTAGGCTGAAATCCTCTTTTCTTCTGCACTTTTCATGCTCATAGAATAGCAAGGATTAGGCAAAATTGCCAGATTCATTCACCACGTGTCTCTAGATCATTCATTATTTCTGTAGTACAATTAAAAAAGATAGTGAAGAAATTCTAATCCTTGACACCATGCCCCAAGAAACCCCTTCCTACATCCCTCCTCAGGAACAAGAAAAATCCTTCGATCTCGAAACGTGGCTCTCTTCTGAACTCCACGAACAGTATGAAGAAACAGCCAAAACCTTAAACGAGCTGGGTCTTTTGGAAATCCTCCCTGAATGTGGAGAG
>Ga0180007_10007077_pt1 | contig 10726 bp, 6 predicted proteins | sample MM_PC_MetaG_FD_121122 | JGI IMG/M metagenome (GOLD analysis project Ga0180007, IMG submission 121122) | Groundwater microbial communities from the Aspo Hard Rock Laboratory (HRL) deep subsurface site, Sweden - MM_PC_MetaG | ecosystem: Environmental > Aquatic > Deep subsurface > Groundwater...
ATCATCTTCCAGGACCCCTGGTCCTCGCTGAACCCCCGCATGACCGTCAAGGAGATCATCGGGGAGGGGCTGCGCCGCCAGCCGGAGCTGAGCCGGGCCCAGCGCAAAAAGATGGTCCTGGAGATGATGGAGACAGTGGGCCTTCGGCCCGAGCACTACGACCGCCACCCCCACGAGTTCAGCGGCGGCCAGCGCCAGCGCCTGGGCGTGGCCCGGGCGCTGATCATGCGCCCCAAACTGGTGGTGGCCGACGAGCCGCTGTCGGCCCTGGACGTGTCGGTGCAGGCCCAGGTGGTCAACCTGTTGGCCCGGCTCAAGCGCGATTTGGGCCTGTCGTACCTGTTCATCAGCCACGACCTGGCCATCGTGGAGCACATCAGCGACCGCATCGCGGTGATGTATCTGGGCAAGCTCATGGAGCTGGCCTCCAAGCGCCGGCTCTTCGCCCAGCCGCGCCACCCCTATACCCAGGCCCTGTTCTCCGCCGCCCCCACCACCGAGGTGGGGCGCGAAAAAAACCGGATCATCCTGAGCGGCGACGTGCCCAGCCCGCTTAATCCGCCCAAGGGTTGCCGCTTCCACACCCGTTGCCCCCTGGCCCAAGAGGACTGTGGGCAACTTGAGCCCGAATTCAAACTTCTCGCACCGGGGCACTGGGTCGCCTGCCACCACCCCCTAAACGGCTAGTTCAGCGAGCAGGCAAATTCAAGGAGACTAATAGATGCAATCAGCCGAGATAAAAGAGCTGCTTTTTTCCGCCGTGGATGAATTGCGGCCCCAACTGGTTCAGACCCTGCAAGATTTGGTGAGAATCCCCAGCGTGGTGGGCAACGAGGCCCAGGCGCAGCAGTACATGAAAAAGCTCTACCAGGACCTGGGCCTCACGGTGGAAATGGTGGAGCCAAACATGGAGGCGGTGCGCAAGCATCACGCCTTCATCGACACCAAGGTGCCCTATGAGGGCCGCCCCAACGTCATCGGCACCCTGCCGGGCGAACAAGGCGCGCCCTCCCTGGCCATCAACGGCCACGTGGACGTGGTCTCCCCCGAGCCCCTGGAGGCCTGGACCCGCGACCCCTGGAGCGGCGACGTGGAGGACGGCCTGCTCTACGGGCGCGGCGCGGCGGACATGAAGTCCGGCCTCTTGGCCAACTACTTCGCCCTCAAGGCCGCTCTCAAGGCGGGCCTGCGCCCCAAGGGCATGGTGCGCCTGATGAGCGTCATCGACGAGGAGGCCGGCGGCGCGGGCGGCACCCTGGCCTGCCTGCTGGCCGGTTATAAGGCCGACGCCCTGCTCATCACCGAGCCCCACGGCATGAACGTGACCGTCTCCAACGCCGGGGTAAACCACTTCAAGGTGTACGTGACCGGCCGCTCGGCCCACGGCGGGGTGTCCCACCTGGGGGTCAACGCCATCGGCAAGGCCCTGCCCATTTACCAGGCCCTGGCCGATCTGGACGAGAAGCGCGGCCGCGAGGTCAAGTACGAGCTGTTCGAAAAAGGCTCGGGCCGCTCCTGCCACGTCACCGTGGGCACCTTCCACGCCGGCGACTGGCCCTCCACGGTGCCCGGCGACGCGGTGATGGAATGCCGCATCAGCTTCGTGCCCGGCGAGACCAAGGCTGAGATCCGGGCCATGGTGGAGGACCTGGTGGCCAAGGTGGCCCAGGAAGACCCCTGGCTGCGGGAGCATTCCCCCAAGGTGGAGTGGTTCGCCTGGCAGACCGAGCCCTGGCAGCAGGACCCGGAGCATCCATTCGTGCAGACCCTGCTTCAGGCGGCCCAGGATGTGGCCGGGCGGCCGGTGGACCTCATCGGCCGGGCCTCGGGCCTGGATTCCCGCTTTGCCCCGGACTTCGGTATGGTGGCGGCCTGCACCGGCCCCAAGGGCCGCAATTACCACGGCATAGACGAGTACGTGGAACTGGACAGCGTGGTGGAAACCACCAAGGTGGTGGGCCTGACCATGCTGAACTGGTGTGGCGTGGCCGGGAAATAACCCGCAGCGTCCAAGCGGAACCTGGAGAAGCTCAAATGAACGACGCACGGCTCGCGGACAGAAAACTGCGCCAAGTGCCCCAGGGAGTGGGCACGGTCACCCCGGTGACCATGGCCAAGGCCGAGGGCGCCCTGATCTGGGACCAGGACGGCCGGGAATACATCGACTTCGCCGGAGGCATCGGCGTAAACAACATCGGCCACCGCCATCCCAAGGTGGTGGCGGCCATCAAGGAGCAGGCCGACAAGTATCTGCACGGCTGCTTCCACGTCTCCATGTACGAGCCCTATGTTGACCTGGCCGAAAAGCTCAACGCCCTGGCCCCCTGCCGGGGCGAGAAGATGACCATGTTCGCCAACTCCGGGGCCGAGGCGGTGGAGAACGCGGTGAAGATCGCCCGCTACGCCACCGGCCGCCTGGGGGTGGTCTGCTTCGAGGGGGCCTTCCACGGCCGCACCCTGCTCACCATGGGCCTCACCAGCAAGGTGACGCCCTACAAGTACAAGCTGGGGGCCGTGGCCCTGCCGGGCATCTTCCGGGCGCAATACCCCTATTGCTACCGCTGCCCCTGGGGCCTGGAGCAGCCCTCCTGCAACATGCGCTGCGGGGAGCGTTACTTCGAGAACGAGTTCTTCAAGTACCACGTCAACCCCGACGAGGTGGCGGCCATCCTCCTGGAGCCCGTCTTGGGCGAGGGCGGCTTCATCACCCCGCCGCCCGAGTACCTGGGCCAGCTTCGCAGCATATGCGACCGCCACGGCATGGTGCTCATCGTGGACGAGGTGCAATCGGGCATCGGGCGCACCGGCAAGATGTTCGCCACCGAGCACTTCGGGGTGGAACCGGACATCGTCACTACCGGCAAGTCCCTGGGTGGCGGCCTGCCGCTTTCGGGCATCACCGGCTCTGCCTCCATCATGAACACGGTGCACCCCGGCGGCCTGGGCGGGACCTACGGCGGCAACCCGGTGTCCTGCGCCGCGGGCCTGGCGGTCCTCACGGCCTTTGAGCAGGAGAACCTTTTGGAGCGCGGCGCGGCCCTGGGGGCCAAGGTGCGCAGCGCCCTGGAGGGCATGCAAGAGCGCCACCCCTGCATCGGCCAGGTGCGGGGCCTGGGGCCCATGCTGGCCATGGAGCTGGTCAAGAGCCGGGGCCGCAAGGAGCCCGCGCCCGAGCTGGCCAAAAAGGTCACCGCCATTTGCCACCAAGAGGGCCTGCTCATCCTGGACTGCGGCACCCTGGGCAACAATCTGCGCACCCTGATGCCCCTGGTAATCACCGACGAGCAACTGGAGCGTGGGCTGTCGACCCTGGAGAAGAGCCTGGACCGCGCCCTGGAAGAGACCAAGGCATAAAGACACACGACGGACGGGGCCGCCCGGCCCCGTCCGCCTCGAGGAGGACGCCCACTCAACCACCGCGTCCCTTGCAACCCCACCCGCCCCGCCTTGGGACGCTGAATACTTTTCCCTACTACAATCCAGTGTAATACCGCCGGTCTATTGGATATAATTGCGCGGCATGGCGGCGTGGCCAACGACGCCGACAAAAAGTATGTAAGCACATCGGACCAACCCTTCTAGGGAGCACCGCGTTGAGTAGACATTCGGCAAGTGTCGGGCTGGCGATCCTGGCCATGGCGGGCATGCTTCTGCTGCCTCCCGTAGCGGCCTATTCCAAGGACAAGCCTCCCGAATCCGGCCAGCCTCCCACCGTTACCGTGAGCGAAGTGCCGGAGATGGAAGTGAACCCGGCGGCGGAGTTCGTGGGCCGGGTGGAGGCCATCCAGGCGGTGGACCTCAGGGCCCGGGTGGAGGGCTACATCACCAAGGTGTCCTTCACCGAGGGCGGCGCGGTCAAAAAGGGCGACCTGCTCATCCAACTGGAGCAGGCTCCCTATCAGTCCCGGGTCAACGAGGCCAAGGCCCAGGTGGCCCTGGCCCAGGCCTCCCTGGACAAGGCCCTGCGCTACATCAAGCGGCTCAAGTCGGTGCGCTCCGGCGGAGTGGCGGCCACAGACATGGACAACGCCCTGTCCGCCCAGGAGACCGGCCTGGCCCAGCTCCAACAGGCCAAGGCGAACCTGCAACAGGCCGAGCTGAACCTGGGCTACACCACCATCACCGCGCCCATCGGCGGGGTGATGGGCCGGGCCCAGTACACCCTGGGCAACCTGGTGGGCCCCAACTCCGGGGCCCTGGCCCGCCTGGTGCAGCTCGACCCCATCCGGGTGGTCTACTCGGTCAGCGAAAACGAATACGTGGCCGCCAGGACCAAGGCCGGCGACCACCCCGAACAGATCCCCGCCGAGCTGGTGCCGCGGCTCAAGCTGCCCGACGGCCAGATGTACCCCCAGGCGGGCAGGCTGGACTTCACCGAGCCCCAGGTGGACCCGGGCACCGGCACCATCGCCATGCGCGCGGTTTTCTCCAACCCCCACCGGGTGCTGTTGCCCGGTCAATACGTCACTGTGTTCATCAGCCGCCGCCAGCCCCGGCGCATGGCCATAGTGCCCCAGGCCGCGGTTTTGGAAGACCGCCAGGGGCTGTACGTGCTGGTGGTTGACAAGGACGACAAGGCCCAGCGGCGCGGCATCGTGCGCGGCGCCCCCCTGGGCACCGGCTGGGCGGTGGAGTCGGGTCTCAAGCCCGGCGAGACCATCATCGTGCACGGGTTGCAGAGGGCCGTGCCCGGCCAGACGGTGCGCCCGGTGCGCGCCGCCGGGCAGTAGCCTAGAAACATGCTAAGCCGCACCTTCATAGAGCGCCCCCGCTTGGCCATCGTCATTTCGGTGGTCATCGTCATGGCCGGTGTGCTGGCCCTGTTCAGCATTCCGGTGGCCCACTACCCGCGCATCACCCCTCCGGAAATCAGGGTGCAGGCCACCTACCCCGGAGCCAACGCCGAGGTGCTGGCCAACAGCGTGGCCTCGCCCATCGAGGCCGGGGTCAACGGGGTGGAGAACATGCTCTACATGAGCTCCACCTGCTCCAACAACGGCCAGTACACCCTCAGCGTCTACTTCGAGGTGGGCACCGACCCGTCCATCGCCCAGGTCAACGTGCAGAACCGGGTGCAGCAGGTTGCCTCCCAGCTGCCCTCCGACGTGGTGGACCAGGGCGTGGAGGTGCGGGCCCGCAGCTCCGACATCCTGGGGGTGCTCAACTTCTTCTCCCCCAAGGGCACCCACGACGTGCTCTACATGAGCAACTACGTCAGCATCAACGTCAAGGACGCCCTGGCCCGGGTCAACGGGGTCAGCGAGGCGCGCCTGTTCGGGGCCCTTGACTACAGCATGCGCATTTGGATGGACCCGCGGCGCCTCACCGCCCTGGGCATCACCGCCGACGACGTGATCAACGCCATCAAGAAGCAGAACATCCAGGCCGTGGCCGGCTCCATCGGCACCGCCCCCGCCGGGGCGGAGCAGCAGGTGCAGTACACGCTCAGGGCCGAGGGCCGCCTGAGCAGCGTGGAGCAGTTCAAGAACATCATCATCAGCGCCAACCAATCCGGCGGCCTGGTGCGGGTCAAGGACGTGGCCCGGGTGGAGCTGGGGGCCTCGTCCTACACCCGCTCCTCCACCCTGAACGGCAACCCCGCCCTGGCCATGGGCGTGTACCAGACCACCGGGGCCAACGCCCTGCAGACCGTGGAGCGGGTGCGCGAGGAGATGAAGCGCCTGTCCAAGCGCTTCCCGGCGGACATAGAATACGAATTTACCTACGACACCACCCGCTACGTCAGCGCGGCCATCAGCGAGATCGTCACCACCCTGATGATCACCTTCCTGCTGGTGGTGGCGGTCACCTATCTGTTCCTGCAGGACTGGCGGGCCACCCTCATCCCCTCCCTGACCATCCCGGTTTCGTTGGTGGGCACCATCGGCCTGTTGTTGGCCATGGGCAACAGCATCAACACCATCACCCTGTTCGCCCTGGTGCTGTCCATAGGCCTTGTGGTGGACGACGCCATCGTGGTGGTGGAGAACGTGCAGCGGGTCATGGTGGAGGACAAGCTGTCCCCGGTCAAGGCCACCATCAAGGCCATGGGCCAGGTCACCGGCCCGGTCATCGCCACCACCCTGGTGCTGTTGGCCGTGTTCGTGCCCGTGGCCTTCACCCCCGGCGTCACCGGCAAGCTCTACCGGGAGTTCGCGGTGACCATCTCCACCGCGGTGGTGCTCTCCAGCGTAAACGCCCTGACCCTGAGCCCGGCCTTGTGCGCCACCCTGCTGCGCACCCCCTGCCCCATAACCAGGGGCCCCCTGTTCTGGTTCGGCCGCCTGCTGACCGCCTCCCGGGATGGCTACGTGTACGCCGCCTCCTGGCTGGTGCGCCGCCTGCCCCTGGCCGCCCTTTTGCTGGTTTTGGTGTGCGGGGCGGCCTACCTGTTGTTCGTCACCCGGCCCACCAGCTTCTTGCCCAAGGAGGACCAAGGCGTCTTCTACGTGAACGCTCAGCTTCCCGAGTCCGCCTCCCTGGAGCGCACCCGCAAGGTGATGCACCAGGTCAGCAGCATCGTGGGCAAGATGGAGGGGGTGCAGAGCATCATCGCCATCACCGGCCTCAGCTTCATCTCCGGCAACAACGAAAACGTGGGCATCGCCATCTGCGTGCTCAAACCCTGGGACCAGCGCACCACCCCGGAAACCCACCTGACGCAGCTCATGGAGCAGGCCAGGGACAAGCTCTCCGCCGTGCCCCAGGCCGAGCTTTTCGTGTTCTCGCCGCCGGCCATCCGGGGCCTGGGGCGCACCGGCGGCTTCGACTTCCGCCTCCAGGCCCTGGGCAACCAGACCCCGGCAGAGCTGGGGGCGGTGACCCGCGCCCTGGTCATGGCCGCCAACCAAGACCCGCGCCTGAGCCAGGTGTTCACCACCTACTCCGCCGACGTGCCCCAGATCTTCATCGACCTGGACCGCACCAAGGCCGAGGCCCTCAAGGTGCCGGTGGCCGCGGTGTTCAGCACCTTGCAGGCCCAGCTGGGCTCACGCTACGTCAACGACTTCAACCTGTTCAACCGGGTCTTCCAGGTGAAGGTCCAGGCGGACCAGGAGTTCCGCGACGCGGCCGAGGACATCCAGCGCCTGTACGTGCGCAGCGAGAACGGCAACATGGTGCCCCTGCGCAGCCTGGTCAGACTGTCCAAGCTGCTGGGTCCCCAGGTGATAACCCGCTACAACCAGTTCCCCACCTCTCAGATAGACGGCGAGGCGGCGACGGGGCTCAGCTCCGGCGAGGCCATGGAGGCCATGGAGCAGGTGTCGGAGCGCACCCTGCCCCAGGACTACGCCTTTGAATGGTCCGGCCTGAGCTATCAGGAGCGGGCCAGCAGCGGCCAGGCCCCCTTCCTCCTGGCCCTGGCTTTCCTGTTCGGTTATTTGTTCCTGGTGGCCCAATACGAAAGCTGGACCATCCCCCTGGCGGTGATCACCTCCATATCGGTGGCCACCCTGGGGGCCCTGCTGGGCCTGTGGCTGGGCGGCTTGAGCCTGAGCATCTACGCCCAAATCGGCCTGGTGCTGTTGGTGGGCCTGGCCAGCAAAAACGCCATCCTCATCGTGGAGTTCGCCAAGACCCAGCGCGAGGCGGGGCTCTCCATCCCCGAGGCGGCGGCCATGGGGGCGCGCATCCGCTACCGCGCGGTGCTCATGACCGCCTTCTCCTTCATCCTGGGCGTGTTCCCCCTGGTGATCGCCGAGGGGGCCGGCGCGGCCAGCCGCCAGGCCATCGGAGTCACCGTGTTCTCGGGCATGTTGGCCGCCACCCTGCTGGGCATCTTCCTCATCCCCTCGCTGTACGCCGGTTTCCAGGGATTGCGTGAGCGCCTCAAGGGCCTGGGCAAGGGAGGCCAAAGCCATGAGGCCTAAGAGCGCCCTTCGCCTGTCCCTGGGCCTGGTCTCGGCCGGGCTGCTGCTCCTTAGCGCCTGCGCCCCGGTGGGGCCGGACTATTCCCCACCCCAGGCCAAGCCCCCGGAGGTCTGGCACAGCAAGATGCAGGACGGCCTGCGGGCCGGGCCCACCCAGGCACGGGAGCTGTCCCGCTGGTGGGAGAGCCTGAACGATCCCACCCTCACCCAGCTCATCGCCCAGGCGGTTGAGAACAACCTGGAGCTGAAGCAGGCCGTGGCCAGGGTGCGCCAGGCCAGGGCCCTGCGCGGGGTGCGCGAGGCAGGGCTGTGGCCCAGCGTGGACGCCGGGGCCCTGGCCCAGCTCCACCGCGACACCGCCTCGGGCGACACCGGCACCATCGACCAGTGGTACAGCGCCGGTTTCGACGCGGGCTGGGAGCTGGACGTGTTCGGCGGGGTGCGCCGCTCCATAGAGGCGGCCCAGGCCCAGCTGGAGGCCAGCGAGGCCAACCTGCGCGACGTGCTGATCACTCTCACCGCCGAGGTGGCCCTGAACTACGTGGAGCTGCGCACCTACCAGAACCGGCGCCAAACCGCCCAGGCCAACCTGAAGAGCCAGGAGAACACCTACGGCTTCATCCGCTCGCGCCACGAGGCCGGGCTGGTAAATCGCCTGGCCCTGGAGCAGGCCCGCTACAACCTGGAGAACACCCGCTCCCAGATCCCCAACCTCACCAGCGGCGTGGAGGCGGCCATGAACCGCCTGGCCGTGCTTTTGGGCCAGGCTCCGGGCAAGCTCTCGGCCCGCCTGGCCACCCCGGCCCCGGTGCCGGTGCCGCCGGCCTCGGTGGCGGTGGGGGTGCCCGCCGAGGCCCTGCGCCGCCGCCCGGACATCCGCCGGGCCGAGCGCCAACTGGCCGCCGAGACCGCCAAGGTGGGGGTGGCCGAGGCTGACCTCTATCCCAAGTTCCGCCTGGCGGGCAGCATCGGCCTGGCCGCGGTTAGCTCCGGCGACTTCATGAATCTGGCCACCAGCGGGGTGTGGAGCGTCTTGCCCTCCATGTCCTGGAAAGTCTTCGACGCCGGGGCCGTCCGCAACCGCATCGCCGCCCAGACTGCGGTGCAGGAGGAGTTCCTGCTGGCCTACGAGGCCACGGTGCTCGCGGCCCTGGAGGAGGTGGAGAACAACCTCACCGGCTACGCCCAGGAGCAGCTGCGCCGCCACAGCCTGCGCCAGGCGGTGGACGCGGCCCAAGAGGCCGAGGGCCTCTCCCAAGACCTCTTCGGCGCCGGGCTGATCAACTTCGACAGCGTGCTGGACGCCCAGCGCTCCCTGCTCACCTTCCAGGACCAGTTGGCCATCAGCGAGGGGGTGGTCACCGCCCGGCTCATCGCCCTGTACAAGGCCCTGGGCGGCGGCTGGGGCGCCCTGCCTCCCAATCCACCACCGGCCAAGGCCCCGGCCAAGCAGTAGCCTGTGTTTGCACCATGCAAAAGGGCCGCCCACCGGGGCGGCCCTTGCCATTTGCGGTATCGGCGGGGAGCTATTTGGCGGCGCCCCCCTGGTAGGCCTTGATGCGCTGGGCGATGTTGACCTTGAGGTTCTCGTAAAACAGCGAGTAGTCGTAGCAGTGGTACACCCCTGGGCCAAAGGACATCTGGGTCAGGAGCTTGGTGTCCTTGGGAGCCACCACCAGGCCGCCGTCCTTGTTTTGGGCCGAGGTGAAGTGGGATAGGGTTTGGCTCTTGCCTTGGTCGTCAAAAAACACCGCACCCAAATTTTGTGAAGCCGGAACCAGCTTGCCGTCGGTGGTCCAGGACAGGGGGTTCACCGAGATGGCTCCGGGCAGGATGGTGGGGGCCTTTTTCTGATAACCGGCGGCCACGCTGTTGTAGGTGACGATGCAGCCGGTCTGGGCGGCCGAGCGGCAGATGTGCAGGAAGGGGTATTGGGCCAGGTCCTGCTTGGTGATGGACCAGCCGAGTAGGTAGGCGGCCACCATTTTCTTTTGCAGATCGGGGCGCTGCAGGTTTTTGCGGGCGAAGGCGGTCAGGAGCTTGGAGCCCTGGCTGTGCCCGGCCAAGATGAAGGGGCGGCCCTGGTTGAGGTTTTGCAGGTAGTAGTCAAAGGCCGCCTGCACGTCGCCCAGGCCCGCCCTCAGGTAGCGGTCCTTTTGGGCCTGTTCCATGGACAGCACCGAGATGTTGGCCTGACGGTACAGGGGCGCGAAGAGGTTGGCCTGGCCCGCGAACACGCTGGCCTGGGCCGCCAGGGTGCCCTCCGCCCCGGCGCGCATCTGGGGGTCGTTGACCTCGGCCACTGTGGCCTTGCCGTCATAGACCGTGGGGTAGACCCAGAACACGTCCACCTTCTGGTCCGTGGTTTTGGGCAGGTAGAGCCAGTTTTGGGCCTGGGAGTAGTCCGGGCTCTGATCCTGGACCATGGCCCAGGCCGGAGCCTCAGCGCCGGGCAGGCACACCGCCCCCAGCAAAAACAAGATCATCCCCAAAGCGGCGGCGAATTTTCTAAGCTTCACGTTGTACTCTCCAAGCGGCAGACGAAAGGACCGGGTTTAAAGGCAGGCGGCGGCTCCCTCGCCGGGAGCTGCCGCCGCTTTTTTCCCTAGCAATACTTGGCTCGGAGGCCCGTGTCAACGAATTCGGGGCACCAGTCCTAGCTACGCGCCTTGAGGCGGCGCAAAAAGCCCAGGTGGTGCTTGCCGCCCAGCTTGAGGTGGCGGTAGAGCTGGAGCTTGGCCAGGTCCTCGATGAACATCCAGGCCAGGCAGTAGCCCCACACCAGGCCCACGTAGCTCCAGGGTATGGGCTCCACGATGATGCCCAGGCCCACGATGAGCACCGCCACCGACTGG
>Ga0180007_10007078_pt1 | contig 10726 bp, 8 predicted proteins | sample MM_PC_MetaG_FD_121122 | JGI IMG/M metagenome (GOLD analysis project Ga0180007, IMG submission 121122) | Groundwater microbial communities from the Aspo Hard Rock Laboratory (HRL) deep subsurface site, Sweden - MM_PC_MetaG | ecosystem: Environmental > Aquatic > Deep subsurface > Groundwater...
ATTGATCTAAAAATTCAAAAAAAGTCAAATAAAAAAGAATATTGTGATTTATGCATAGGGCTTTCTAGAACAGTAGATGTAACTAGTTTATTTTCCAGAAAGGAAATAAAAAAAATTTTCCATAAACATACAACTTTTTCTAAATTAAACACCAATATACAAAATAAGCTACTAAAATCACGTAGTAAATTGTTAGATAATGAAATAAGCACATTTTATAGATTATTCATCCCATTTAATTTATGGAATATGTCGCCTATGCCAAGACCTATAACAATTTATAAATCTAAAAAGAATAAAATAAGTTTAACATGGACCTGGAGAACATATTCTCACAAAATAATTGATATCTTTTACAAAGAAATTGGTGTATTAAAAGGAACAAAAGCACAACAAAAGTTCAATGAGTTTTACAATTTTTGGAAAGAGATAAGGGGGAAAGCACTAATGGAACTTAAATCTAAAAAAGCTAAGAGTATAATAGAAAAATTCAGATGTAATGATTCTAATGAATGTTGGATATCATCCAAATTAAATAAATTTTTTCCAAATATTTTTAATAAATGTGAATTGGATCAATTCTTCCAAATTAGAAAAAATGGAATTAAAACTAACAGATAAAACAGAAGGAATGCCTAAAGATAGAAATTCTTTAATTAAAATAACAAAGGAAATACCATTAATAGGTCACATAGCTTTTGGACTAATTCTAAGAGGATCAAATTTAATTCAAGTCCGACCAACAACACTCTGTAACTTAAGATGCCCTTTTTGTAGTACAGCATCAAACGATCCAAACATCCATTCAACAGATTATGAAGTAGAACCAGATTACCTAATCAAAACAATAAAAGAAGTAGTAAATTTCAAAGAATGTAATAATACTGAAATAAATATTGATTCAGTAGGAGAACCTTTAATGTACCCAAAATTAACATACTTAATCAAAGAAATAAAAAAAATACCTCAAGTAAAAAAAATATCAATGCAAACAAACGGAACATTATTGACAAAAGACAATATAAAACAATTAGAACAAGCAGGATTAAACCATATAAATTTATCAATACACACTCTAGATGAAAAACAAGCAAAAGAATTATCAGGAAATTCTAATTACGATATCAAAAAAATACTAAATCTTCTAAAAGAAATAGAAATAGATCTATGGTTAACTCCAGTTTGGATTCCAAATATAAATGACAAAGAAATAATAAAAATAATACAACTAGCAAAATCTCTAAATCTAAGATTAGGTATACAAAAATATGAAATTTACAAATACTCGAGAAAAATGAAAAAAGCTAAAAAAATAAATTACTATAAATTCTACAAAAAACTATCAGAATGGGAAAAAGAATTCAATGTTAAACTCAAAATAGGTCCATCAGACTTCAATATCCAAAGAACAAAGAAACTACCACCAGTTTTCAAAAAAGGAGAGAAATTACAAGCAACAACCAAACTTCCAGGTTGGTTTAAAAATCAAACAATAGCAATAGCAAGAAACAGAACAATAACAATAAACAAAAAATTACCATTAAATAAAAAAATTAACATAAAAATCTTACAAAATAAAAACAACATATATCTGGCTAACTAATTAATAGTCCCAAAAAGCTTAAATATTAATAATTCTAAGTATTTATAATAAAAAAAAGGAGGTGTACTATGGAAAAACTAGGAAGTTGGGCATTTCTTATAGGTGTAATTCTTGCAGTGATTTTCGGGGTTGTTGGTGGAGGAACTTGGTTACCAATACTACTAATAGTTTTGGGACTCGTAATTGGTTTAATAAACATAACAGATAAAGAAGTAATACCTTTTCTATGGGCCGGTACTGTTCTTGTAATTGTTAGTGCATTTGGAGGACAAGTATTCAATAACATAGGATTCATGGCAGCAATATTAGCTAACCTATTAATGTTATTTGTACCAGCAACAATAATAGTAGCTCTAAAATCTGTATTTAGCATGGCTAAAGGAAAATAAATTTTTTTTATTTTTTTTTAATTAAGAATTCTTAATCATTTTGATAAGTGTCTCTTTTGTAACCTTGGGATTCTTAGCATATGCCGGATGTATTGTATAAAGTAATCTATTAATAGATTTATTATCCTCAATTTTAACATTTTTTAACCATTTTTTTAATATTTTGAGTACTTTTCGTTCTCTTGTTTCTAATCTCTTAATCACTTGTTTAGTTAAGTCAGAAGATGAAGTAATAAATTCAATTTTATATTTATTTCCAAAAACTTTTTTAAAAATATATTTTGTTCTCTCTAAATGGAAATCTGATGTAACAATAATAACTTTATACCATTTTTTTGGTTCTAAAACATTTAACTTAGTAAAATAAGCATTTCCGAGAGTATCTTTAGATTCTTCTTCCAAAATAATTTTTTCTTTTGGTAATCCTTCTTTTTCCAAATACTCTTTCATTATCCTAGCTTCTGTTTTCTGTGGAATATAATCTAACATAAACCCATAAGCACCACTTACAATAACATATGCAGAAGTATTTTTTCTAAATAATTCAATCCCTTTTTCAAGTCTACTTACAGTAATTTCTAAAAGAGTACCATCCTTATTTATACCACCGCCCAAAATTATTATTGCATCAAATTTCATAATTTCTAAATAACTTTTAATTTTATAAAACTATTCAAAAAACCAAAATAATATAAACAACAATTATTCAGAATTATCATGCTACCAGAAAAAGAATTAATACAACAAAGAAAGAATAAATTAAAATTCTTTAAACAACCATATAAATACAGATATAAAAAAACACATGACGCAGCAGAAATTCTAAAAAAATACAAGAAAAATCAAAAAGTTTCAATAGCCGGAAGAATAATGTCCTTAAGAATGATGGGTAAAATGTCTTTTGGACATTTACAAGATTTTACAGGCAAAATACAATTCTTAGTAATAAAAGACAAAATAAATGATTTTGAAAAATTTAAAAAACTAGACATTGGAGATATAATTGGAATAAATGGAACAGTATTCAAAACTAAAACAAAAGAGATTACAGTTCAAGCAAAAGAAATAACTCTACTAACAAAATCCTTAAGACCATTACCAAGCGAATGGTTTGGGTTAAAAGATGCAGAAACAAGATATAGACAAAGATATTTAGATTTAATAGTTAACAAAAAATCAAGAGAAGTTTTTAAAAAAAGAACAGAATTTATTAAAAATATTAGAAATTTCTTAGAAGATAATGGATTTGTAGCAATTGAAACACCAGTATTAGAACTTAAAACAGGTGGTGCAGAAGCAAAACCATTCATAACACACCATAATACCTTAGATATAAATATGTATCTTAGGATTTCCTTAGAATTACATCATAAAAGATTAATGGTGGGTGGATATGAAAAATTATATGAAATTGGAAAAGTATTTAGAAATGAAGGAATGTCTACAGAACACTTACAAGAATTTACATTATTAGAATTCTATTGGGCATGGAATGATTACAATTCTTTGATGGATCTTGTTGAAAAAATGTATAAAGATGCTATCAAAAAAACATTTGGAACTCTAAAAATAAAATATGGAAAAAATACATTAGATTTCTCTAAAAAATTTCCAAAATATGATTATGTTACCTTAGTAAAAAAAAAGACAGGTATTGATTTATTAAAAGAAAATATAAAAGAAAAATTAGTAAAAGCAATTAAAGCTAAAAAATTAACAAAAGACATAGATTTAGATGCTGGATTAGGAAGAATTACAGATCAATTATATAAGCAATATATCAGACCAAAAATGATACAGCCTTGTTTCTTAATAAATCATCCAGTTTCTGTATCTCCCCTATCAAAAAGAATGGGAAAAAATCCTTTCTTAACAGAAAGATTCCAAATATTAATGGTCGGAAGTGAAATTGGTAATGGATTTTCAGAATTAAATGATCCTATGGACCAAAAAGAAAGATTTGAAGAACAAGAAAAACTAAGAAAATCTGGAGATGAAGAAGCTCAAATGATGGATGAAGATTATATTAAAGCTTTAGAATATGGAATGCCTCCAACAGCTGGTTTTGGAATAGGTATAGATAGATTCCTAATGATATTAACAAACTCAGAATCAATAAGAGACGTAGTTTTCTTTCCAATTATGAAACCTGAAAATTAAAAAATGGGATAAATAAAATGAAAATAATAGACTCTTTAAAAAAATTAAGGAGAAAAGAAGCCATAGCTATTTCTGAAACTGAAGATATAAAAAAGCTAACTTCAAGGGATGCTATGATTAAACCAGTATTTTTATATCCAGATGATAATGCGAATAAAATAATAAAGAAACTAAAGAAGGGGGATACAAATATTTGCATTGTAGTTACAAAAAACAATAGATTTTTAGGTGAAATTAATGATGAAGATATAATCAAACTATTTTTACATCAAGCAAAATACGAATCACTTGCACAGATATTAAACATTGGTTACAGAAGAGAATTTTTATACAAAAAAGCTAAGGAATTAATAAATAAACACAAATCAACAGTAAACATTAATACTCCTATAAACAAAATAATGGGATTAATGTATAAGGGGAGTTTTCAATACATCCCTGTTTTAGATAATAACAAAAAAGTTGTTGGTGTTGTAACACCAAGTAATTTAATTAATTTACTACAAAAATATTAATCAATTAAAAAAGAGGAATAGCAATGGAAATATTCATAGAACTAAGCATAATTATTGGTATAACTGTTCTAATTGCAGGGATAATGAGACTGTTAAAACAACCTTTAATAATTGGTTATATCCTTACAGGAATAATAGTTAGCCCTTACTTTCTCAATATTATTCGCTCTACAGAAACAATAACTGTATTCTCTCAAATAGGGATAGCACTACTTCTGTTTATTGTTGGTTTAAGCTTAAGTCCGAAAGTTATAAAAGAAGTAGGCAAAATTTCTTTAATAACCGGAATTGGTCAGATTATTTTTACATCTTTAATTGGTTTTTTCATATGCCAATTATTGGGGTTTTCAATTATAGTTTCACTATACATTGCCATTGCTTTAACATTTAGTAGCACAATTATAATTATGAAGCTTCTATCTGACAAAAAAGATTTAGATAAACTATATGGAAAAATTTCGATCGGTTTTTTATTAGTTCAAGACATTTTTGTGATAGCCCTTTTATTAGTAATATCTTCTTTTTCTGGAAGATTAAATATGACTAATTTAACATTAGGAACTATTTTAGGGGGGTTTTTGTTAGTTGGAGTTTTGATTTTAATGAGTATTTATATTTTGCCTAGTTTATCTAAATTTTTTGCTAAATCTCAAGAACTTTTGTTCTTATTTTCAATTGGATGGGGATTATGTTTAGCTGCACTATTTTATTATATTGGATTTTCAATGGAGATAGGTGCTTTAATTGCTGGTGTTACGCTTTCCATGTCCCCCTATCATTATGAAATTAGTTCAAAAATGAGGCCTTTAAGGGATTTCTTCATTATTTTGTTTTTTATACTTCTTGGATCTCAAATGGTTTTTGGAAACATAAGCCAATTTATAATTCCCGCTATAATTTTTTCATTATTTATTCTTATTGGAAACCCCCTTATTGTTATGATATTAATGGGTCTGCTTGGCTATAAAAAAAAGACAAGTTTCCAAGCAGGATTAACCGTAGCTCAGATAAGTGAATTTTCTTTAATTTTTATAGCCTTAGGTGTTAAAGTGGGTCATCTCACAAATGAAATATTATCTTTTGTTACAATAATTGGTTTAATAACTATTGCAGGTTCAAGTTACTTTATTTTATATTCTGATAAAATGTACCCATATTTATCCAAATATTTATCTATATTTGAGAGAAAAAAAATTAGAGAGAAAAAACAAAAGAAATCTGGAGATTATGATATCATTTTATTCGGATACAACAGAATAGGTTATGATATTTTACAATCTTTTAAAAAATTAAAAAAGAAATTTTTAGTAGTGGACTATAATCCAGAAACGGTCTCTGAATTGAAAAAAAAGAAAATTAACTGTAAATATGGGGATGCAGACGATGATGAATTTTTAAATGAATTGAATTTAACTAAAACAAAAATGATTATTTCAACAATACCTGATTTTGATACGAATCTTTTATTGGTTAATAAAATTCGGAGATCTAACAAAAAAGTAATCATAATTATTGTATCCCATAATATTGATGAAGCAAATGAATTGTATGATAAAGGAGCAACTTATGTTATGATGCCCCATTTCTTAGGTGGTAACCATACCTCGATGATGATTAATAAATATGGATTAAGTATCAAGAAATTTTTAATAGAAAGGAAAAAACATATCAACTACCTCAAAACAAAAAAAGGATTGGGTCATGAACATCCAATGGCAGAGAAACATAGATAATTAATGAAGAAAAATTAGTAAATCAAATTGGATAAAAGTTATAATGAAGAAATTAAAGGGTTTAACAGAAAAAGAGGCAAAAAAAAGATTAAAAAATTATGGATTTAATGAGATAAAGGAAATTTTTCATATTTCTCCATTAGGGATTCTTTTAAGACAGATTAAAAATAATTTTATTGTTTATTTATTGTCTGTAGCAATGATTATTTCTTTTTTTGTCGGAAAATCTGTTACAGGATATGCAATTTTAGCAGTTATAGTTCTTGTTGTGTGTATGGGATTTTTTCAAGAATATAAAGCAGAAAAAGCAATTGCTGCTTTAAAAAAAATGATTATGCCTGTATCTATAGTTCTACGAGAAGGTAAAGAAGTTGAAATTCCTTCTGAAAAAATTGTTCCAGGAGACATTATTATTTTAAGAACAGGTGAAAAAATACCTGCAGACTGTCTTGTTTTAGAAGCAAAGGAATTGAGAGTCAATGAAGCAGTTCTAACAGGTGAGTCTCAAGAAATTAAAAAATCTGGGTCAAAAAGTGAAAAAAACTACAAAAAAGAAAATCAGATATTTATGGGAACTCACATTATGAATGGTAGATGCATTGCCAAAGTTTTACACACGGGCATGAATACTAAATTTGGGGAAATAGCAGGAATGATTTCAACTGCTGAAAAAGAACTACCTTTGCAAAAAAAAGTAAATGACATAACTAAATATATGGTGTTTATAGCATTAGCTGTTTCTATTTTAACTGGTATTGTTATGCTAGTAAGCAATACTCCCTTTTCTTATGAATTATTAATTGAGGTACTAATAGTAGTAATTGCATTATCAGTTTCTGCATTTCCAGAAGGATTTCCTGTTGTCCTTATGTCAACTCTTGCTTCTGGAGCTTATAGGATGGCTAAAAAAAACGCAATAGTAAACAGAATGTCAATAATTGAAACTCTTGGTGAAACAACTGTCATTTGTTCTGATAAAACAGGAACAATAACAAAGGGAGAAATGACAGTAAAAAAAATATTTTGTGATAATAAAATTTTTGAAGTTAGTGGAGCAGGTTATGAAACAATAGGGGATTTTTTATATAATGGAAAAAAAATAGATATTCAAAAAAATAATTCCTTAAAATTTCTTTTAAAAACAGGAATATTATGTAATGATGCAAAAATTGAAAGAAAAGGGACAGATGGGGAATATAATATAAATGGAACTCCTACAGAAGCAGCTTTATTAATAGCTTCTGCAAAAGCAGGAATTTTCAGAGAAGACTTAAACTTTACAAGGAAAGAAGAGATTCCTTTTAGCTCTGAAAGAAAAATTATGTCTGTTTTATGTAAAGAAAGAAAAGAAACAAATGTTTATGTGAAAGGTGCCTTAGAAGTTTTATTAAAAAATTGTAAATTTATTCAAAGAGAAAATGGAGTTTTTACATTACTTCAAAGAGATAAAAAACTTATTATGAAAGTTCATAATAAATTAAATTCAAACTCATTTAGAACATTAGCTATTGCTTATAAAAAATCCAGTTCTAAAAATAAAGATTCTTTCGAAAACGAACTTGTTTTTCTTGGAATGGTTGGAATGGAAGACCCCCCGAGAGAAGAAGTAAAAGAAGCTGTAAGACTTTGTTATGTTGCCGGAATAAAAGTTAAAATGATTACTGGAGATAATAAAGAGACTGCCATGGCTATTGCAAAACAAATAAACCTCAAAAAAGGAGATATAATTGGGGGAGAAGAATTAGACAAGATTACAGATGATGAATTAGTAAAGATTATAAAAAAGATTGTTATTTTTACAAGAGTTAAACCTGAACACAAATTAAGGATTGTAAAAGCACTAAAACAAAATAACGAGATAGTTACAATGACCGGTGATGGTGTAAATGATGCTCCTGCATTAAAAGAGGCGCATATCGGTATTGCAATGGGGGTTGGGGGAACTGATGTTACAAGGGAGGTTGCAGATTTAACTTTAAGAGATAATAATTTTATTACAATTGTCTCTGCAATAAAGGAAGGAAGGACAATTTTTAATAATATACAAAAATTTGTCACTTATCAACTTTCTTGTAATTATGCCGAGTTGTTTATCATTTTTCTTGGAATCCTAATTGGTCTGCCTCTGCCTCTGCTTGCATTGCAAATTCTGTTTATGAATCTTATTACAGACAATCTTCCTGCAATCACATTAGGCTTTAATCCTCCTTCTCAGGATATTATGAAAACAAAACCTAGAAAAAAATCCAGTATATTAAACAAGAATCTCATTATTTTACTTATAATAGCAGGAACAATAATGGGGCTTGTTACTTTAGGAATATTTTATTTTACTCTAAATATTTTAAAACAAGAGCTAGTAGTAGCTAGAACAACTGCCTTATTAACTCTTATATTTTTTGAAATAGCAAATGCTTTTAATTTTAGGTCTTTTAGAAAAAGGGTATTTAATCGTTCTCCATTTACAAATATGTATTTAATTTATGCATCAGCTATTTCTATCATAACTACATTATTTATAGTATATTCTCCATTAAACAAAGTATTTGAAACTGCCCCAGTTAGTTTATTTAATTTATTATTAGCTCTTGTTGCTTCCTTATGTATAATAATTAGTTTTGATATCTTAAAATCAATAAAAGGCAATTTAAATAATAATGTAGTAGATTAATTGTATCATTATCTAAATGTTACAATTTTAAGATAAATCTTGTATTAATATTACTCCCTTTTACCCTTTCTAATAAGTATTATCCGATTGAGCAACAAAGAATCAATAAAACATAAATACTTATTTGAATCCTAAAATTTAGTTGATGGTACTATCAATTTTCGGAACTACTGTTTAAGTTTTATAATTAAAAACTAAAAATTTATATACCCTCAAAATAAATTCTAAATTATGAATAAATTTGATAAAATCTGTCATGATATTAAAACCCTAAAAATACAGGGTGCAAGAAACATAGCTATAGCGGGAATTAGAGCTTTACTAATAAAACATGATAAAAATTCTGTTAAAAAATTATTAAACACAAGACCCACAGAACCAGCATTAGAAAACACAATAAAATTTATTCTAAAAGATATTAAAAAAAACCCGAGATTAGCATATCAACATTTTGAAAACTCAAAAAAAATAATAGAAGAATTTGGATCTAAATTAATAAAAAAGAACTTAACTATATTCACACATTGTCACTCATCAACTGTTATGTCAATTCTAAAAAAAGTTAAGCCAAAAGTAAATCAAACAGAAACAAGACCATTATATCAAGGTAGACTAACAGCAAAAGAATTAATAAAAGCAAAAGTTCCAACAACACAATACATAGATTCAGCAGCAAGATATGCAATTAAAAATTCAGATTTAGTTTTGTTGGGTTGCGATGCAATAAATCACAAAGGAGTTGTAATTAATAAAATAGGCAGTGAAATATTTTGTGAAGTAGCATATAAAAGAAAAATACCAGTCTATATAGCAACAAATTCATGGAAATATGATCCACATTCAATCCATGAAAGAATTAAAATAGAACAAAGGGATACAAAAGAAATCTGGAAAAATCCTCCAAAAGGATTAAAAATTAAAAATCCAGCTTTTGAAAAAATAAACCCAAAATTAATAAAAGGAATAATATCAGAATTAGGGATTCATACTCCGAAGCAATTTGTAAAAGAGGTTAAAAAGAGGTACCCATGGATGATTTCATAAATTTAAAATACAAACCAAATAGAAATGATTTAATTTGTGAATTTTATCTAGAATCACATCTACCAATTAAAAAAGCAGCTGCAAAAGTAGCAGCAGAATCTTCTATAGGAACATGGACTAAAGTTACAACTATGAAAAAAAGGATTAAAAAATTAGGAGCAAAAGTATTTTCAATAAACAAACATGACGTAAAAATAGCATATCCAGCAAATTTATTTGAAAAAAATAATATTCCAGAAATTCTATCTTCAGTAGCTGGAAATGTTTTTGGTATGAAAGATGTAACCAACTTAAGAATTCAAGATATTCATTTTCCTAAAAGCATAATTAAAGCATACAAAGGACCAAAATTTGGAATTAAAGGTGTTAGAAAATTAATCAAGGTATACAATAGACCATTAATTGGGACTATAGTAAAACCAAAGCTAGGTTTAAGTTCAAAAGAGCATGCAAAAGTAGCATATGAAGCATGGATTGGTGGTTGTGATGCAGTTAAAGATGATGAAAATTTGTCATCTCAAAATTTTAATCAATTCAAAAAAAGAGTAAAAGAAACTATAAAGTTAAAAGAAAAAGCAGAAAAAGAAACAGGTGAAAAAAAGATTTACATG
>Ga0180007_10007080_pt1 | contig 10725 bp, 9 predicted proteins | sample MM_PC_MetaG_FD_121122 | JGI IMG/M metagenome (GOLD analysis project Ga0180007, IMG submission 121122) | Groundwater microbial communities from the Aspo Hard Rock Laboratory (HRL) deep subsurface site, Sweden - MM_PC_MetaG | ecosystem: Environmental > Aquatic > Deep subsurface > Groundwater...
GGCCATGAATTCACCCAGGATGGTGATCCGGCCGAAGTCCTTGTAATGGTGAAGATAATAGGGCAGAACCAGCATCAAACCACCGGCAGCGACACCGACCAGAAAGGTAAACTGGGAAATGTATATTCCCCATGTTACGTCGCGGCTCATGCCCGTGGCGCCAAGTCCGTAGTTGTACTGGACTATATAACAGATGACGCCCACCCCGATGATACCGAGCAGGAACAGTACCCATGCCCAGTATCCTAAGTTACCTTTGAGCGATTTTTCTAACATAATTGATCACCTTAGATTATATAAAATACTGAGGGCATGGTGCCCAAAGAGGGTTTACGTTGAATAGTGAACCTTGCCTTCAATACCTGTGAAATTTCAGAATTCGGATCATTCAGATCACCAAAAACCATCGCCTTTGTGTCACCGGTAGCTTCCACGCAGAGCGGCTGGAGGCCTTTTTTTACCCGCAAATCACAGAAGCTGCATTTTTCGACAACACCCCGCATTCTGGTGGGGAATTCCGGATTGATTTTTTTGATGAACGGCACGCCGTCTTTGGAACCGCGCGGATCACGCCAGTTGAAGCTTCTGGAGCCGTACGGACAGGCCGCCATACAGAAGCGGCAGCCGATACAGCGGTGAAAGTCCATCATGATGATACCATCGGCATTCTTGAAGGTGGCCTTAGTGGGACAGGCCCGCACACAAGGCGGATTATCACAGTGATTACAGGTGACCAGAAATTGCATGCCATGCGTCCTGTCATCCTTTTTGTAGTGGCTTTCATCAGTAGGAAAGGCGTTGGTGAAAGGTACCTGCCACAGCCATTTGATTTCATCCTTCTTGTTGCCGAAATCCGGCACATTGAAATAGGTGTGGCAGGCTTCAATGCATTTTTCAGCCAACCCGGGATTGTCGTGGAATTTCACCGCGTCAATCACCATGCCGTACCGTTTGCCGGTTGGAGCTGCTCCGTGGCCGGCTGGTGCACCGTGAGCATCGGGTTGAGCGCCATGACCGCCACCATCTGATGATGCCTGAACCTCTTTTTTCATCAGCATATTCAGGGCAGAAGGCGCTCCTATTCCGGCAACAGCTGATATGCCGGCAATCTTAAGGAATTTTCTTCTTGAACTATCCATTATCTCGCCTCCTTCAATGCCAAATCTTCCTGGGGTGCGACATGGCAGTCCCAACAGTATGGATATACAGAAGCAAACGTGTGGCACACATCACAGAATTTCGTCTTGTTGGTGTGGCAGTGCATACAGCCGTTCTGCAGGCTTTTCTCATACAGTACGCCGCCGGCTTCTACTTGTTCTCTTTTCCCTTCACGAATGACTTCATCGCGCCAGACGTTCAGGAGTTCCATGTGTGACTCTTTCATATACTGAACAGGTTTCACACATTCCTTGTACCCAACCGGTTTTTCAACCTTGGGCGCCTCAATCTTTTTCCCGGCATTATTAAAGATGGCAAACAGCATGAGGACCACGAAAATAATCAGGCCGGGAATAATTGTTCCTTTGTTGTACATAGAATTACCCCTCCACTCCTTCAAGAGGCTCGAAACGGAGTCCCGTTTCCCTCTCTTTTTCGCCGTCCATTATGAGGGCATTGCCCACTAATTCCGAAAGTCCGCATACGCCGACATTTGGAGTCCAGTATTCCACCAGCGCTGAAAGTGTTGCCCGGTCAATGGCGCAGACGCAGCTGAGCGTGTTGACGCCGAATTTCTCTTCAACATGTTTCACCGCATTGGCCCTTGGCAGACCGGAGCGCATCCTGAGCTCCATGATTTCACCGGTGTTGAGTCCGGTGCCGCTGCCGCAGCAGAAGGTCTTCTCACGGATGCAGTTCTCCGGCATCTCATACCACTTGGGTACCACGTTATCGAGGATGTAGCGGGGCTCATCCAAAAGACCCATGGCACGGGCCGGGTTGCAGGAGTCATGGAAGGTCGGTATGCGATGCGCGTTGCGCATCGGGTCAAGTTTCAGTTTATTGTTTTTAATCAGGTCAGCCGTGAATTCGCTGATATGCACCATCTTGGTTGATGCTGCATTCTCAAAGATAGTGCCGGTGATCGGTGATTTGGGCACCTCAAGAAAATCGGCAGGACCGTTCATGGTGTCCATATACTGGTGCAGTACACGCCACATGTGGCCGCATTCACCGCCCAGTATCCATTTGACCCCGAGCCTCTTAGCCTCGGCATACATCTTGGCGTTCAGTTTCTTCATCATCTCGTTTGAGGTAAAGAGACCGAAGTTGCCGCCCTCGGATGAGTAGGTCGACCAGGTATAATCCAGACCGATATGCTCAAAGAGCAGCAGATAGCCCATGGCGGTGTAGATGCCTGGTTCGGCAAAGACGTCCGCCGACGGGGTGATGAAGAGAATCTCCGCGCCCTTGCGGTTCCAGGTCGGTGTAATTTTGATACCGGTAATGGACTCGATGTCATCGCAGAGATATTCAACGTTCTCTTTCAGGGTATGGGGCTGGAGTCCCATGTGGTTACCGGTGCGGTTGGAGTTGGCCGCCGGTTCCAGAATCCAGTTGGTGCCTATCCCGACAAGATGCAGCAGTTCGCGCATCATCATGGTGATTTCCGCGGTGTCAATGCCGTAGGGGCAAAAGACGGAGCAGCGTCGGCATTCCGTACACTGATAAGCGTACATGAACCATTCTTTGAGAACGCCGACGGTCATGGGGCGACCGCCTGCCAGCTTGCCCAGCAGTTTGCCGGCGGTGGTGAAATCATTGCGATAAACGGAGCGGAGCAGTTCCGCCCGGAGAACGGGCATGTTCTTCGGATCGCCCGTGCCCAGGAAAAAGTGGCATTTATCCGCGCAGGCGCCACATCGGACACAGATATCCATGAAGATTTTCAAAGAGCGGAATTTATCCAGCCGCTCTTTCAAGCCATTTAAGATGATATCCTCCCAGCCATCCGGAAGTTTCCAGTCCTCTTGATCAGGGCTCCACTCGCGTGGATTAGGAAACTTGTGGTATTCCACCATGGATTTTTTGGCAGGATAACAGAAGTTGCCCTCCTTGAAGACCGCCGGAACATCCATCCAGTCCCTTTTGGGGACGGACCCGGTCATTAGGGATGGCTCCCTTGCTACACTTACACCTAATTGAGCTGCTTTTGGAATCGCCATTTTATTTATTCCTTTTCAACTGGGATACCGGCATCTTTCATGAATTCCCTGAATTCATCTTCATAAGCCGCATATGAATGGGGCTTGATCGCCGGATCGTTCCATGGATTAATATGCCTTACTGCACGATTGTTATTTGACATGTTACGTGTGGGACTGAGGAAAACACCGCCCATATGCATCAGTTTGCTGAATGGGAAGTAGATCATCAAGGCGCACACAAGGGTGACATGGACAAAGAAAATGGAATGAATTCCAGCCGGCAGTACAGGTGAAAAGGCTGCCAGACCGGCCGTAAGTTGTTTTACCGCAGCGATGTCCACCCGGTAGAAGTACCGCATGAGCAGACCGGTGACGCCGATGGCAAAGATCAGAAAGAGCGGAAAGTAGTCAGCCGGCAGTGATATGTAGCGAACCTGGCGCGATATCAGCCGTCTGAGGAAAAGGAAAGCAATGGCCGCCAGAAAGATGCTGTCTGTCAGGTACAGGCGGGGAGCACCGATCTGCAGCATGCCATCCGCGAATTCAATCAGCGGAACAAAAAATGGGATTGGCGCAGTGAAAAGACGCAGGTGACGGAGTACGATAACCAGAAATGAGTAGTGAAACAGCAGAGCAAAGAGCCAGAGGTATTTACTGGACCCATAGACCAGTTTCGGTCCGTCATGAATTTCTGCCTTTGTGTTTCTGAAGAGTGATCGGAAAAGGAAGATTTCCAAGATCATTCTGCCCAAGACTTCCAGCTTGTTGGATGGACAATCAAGCCGGTCATACTTGATCCAGGGCAGTGATTTTTCCTGCCCGCATGTGGTTGGAATTCGGAATGGTACCGGAGATTTTGCCCAATTGAGCACACGACTGACAAACCCCACGATAAACACACCGAATGCCAGGTAGGGTAGCACCACCCCCAACAGGTACTGCAGACCTGTTACCTTCCCTCCCAAGAAGGCAACCACGATCAGTGCTAAGACTGCAATGAAGGGATACAGGACTCTCATTTACCGTTACCTCGCCTCACTTTAAGTGTGTATAAAGTTCCCGAAGCGCATGCCTGAAAGGCCTGCATCTTGCGGGGCCACTAAAACAGTAACACCTGTGGTTTTGGGCCGCAGGCGTCATCAACCGACATCTTTTCCCTTTCCGGGGCGCCGCCGCTCTCTGCGGCTGCGTTTGCTGTCTGCATGTTCCGGCGCGCGAGAGCAGAGGGACAGATCGCTCCATCGGTAAGAATGCTTCTTCCATGCTGGATTTCACTTACTCGTACCTTATAGATCTGTTCCTTGCTGTCCATGAACATGTCAAATATGACAAGCGCAGCGGCATCAATCCTGGCGTCAAATGCCAGCCATTCATTATATAATTCGGTCATTCCTTTTTTCAGGAGTTCCTTCCGCACAATCCCTTTCAGCTTGAAAATGAAAGAAACGGCATCTGCAGCTGAAACCTGCTGTACCGCCCTCATTTTGATGAGCTGCGTGAGGTCCGGGGTGAGAATCTCCTCGTCGCTGGGATCGCAGAGGACTTCATACAGTTCGGCAAGCCCGGTTCTGACTTTGTGACCTACGGGATTGGCAAACTGGTCCTTCTGTTCTTTAAAGATATGAAATGCATCCGGAGAGAAGCTGCGTAAAATGCTGTCTTCCCATTTCTCCAAGATTTCAACCTTTTTTCCCTGCAGCAACTGATGTAGTTTTTTTCCCATTGGATACCGTATTTCAGTAAAGATACCTAAAAGATGAATGACCATTCATATAATAAGTGCGATGGTTATCACATTTGTTTTCAATTTTCAATGAAAAAAAATGTTTGGACCTCCTCCTTCACCCATGCAAATCGATCAGAATCCCGGCCTCCTGTTGCAGATTTTTCAGCATAATGGGCAGATCACTGATATGGATGTGTCTCATATTGAATCTTTGTGGATGAATCTTCTTGTGCAGTTATAGTATGCAGAAGGTCTCCCGGCCTTTCCTGACCAGCCCTGGGTGGCGAGCGGTATTGCCGTTCTGCGGATTCTGGTTACCTGCAGCACCAGAGAGGAGATGTCTGAATCTGGTGCAGTCCCCCATCTCCCTGATTGTGAGCGATGATTCACCTGTGAAAATGCAGACTGCAGGGGAAATTTGAATGCATGGATATTAACCATGTCTGTACCGGGCTAAGTTTCCTAAAGAAAAGATAAAGAAATTAGGCACGAGGCAAGAGGAAAAGGGAAGAAAGGAGGCTGCAGAGCAAGGGCAAGGTCTTTGGCCGCCAGGATGCGCAGCAGACCTTTGGGATGGTGCTTCTCCCCAGCCCGCAGACTGGTGACAACGATGGGAAGACAGCTGGGGGTGCCGGATTTTCAAGGTGTAAAACCATGGTCAGTGGTTATGGTTGTGCTGCGGGAGCAGGCAATGAGTTGTGTTTCAGAGGGTAATTTCCGTGCCCTCCCTGGCAAAGAAGATTTCCGTGGCTCCATTGTGGTTGCTCTGGCAATGGATTTTTGTCAATTCGTCTATGTGGTTATCGGTGCGCATGGGTTCATGGTGAAACAGGGCCAGGGATTTGACCTTGTTGCGGATGGCCATGGGGCAGACATATTCAAAATAGGAATGCCCCCAGCCGGCCTTGCCCCTTTCATATTCGGCCTTGGTGTATTGGCAGTCGTAGATGAGCAGGTCGGCGCCGGCAATGAATTTTTCCAGCACCTCATTCTGTTCCCGGGCCACCAGCTCGCCCTCCTGGGCCATGGCCTCATCATAGGAGGGGTGGGCCGGATCGGTGATAAACAGGTTGCGGAAGGGTTCGGTGTCGTAGGCGGTGCACAGGACTTTGCCCTGGTATTCGAAACGGTATCCCAGGCAGAGTATGGGATGATTCAGGTATTTGGTGGTGAGCTTGATGCCGTCACCCAGGTCGAATTCCCCTTCTTTGAGGTCGATGTAGGTGATTGAGGCGCCGAGTTCCTCCCCTCTTATCGGAAAATACCGGTAGGTGAGCTGGCCGCCGACAATTTTTTCCAGGTTGTCCTGTTCGTAGGAAACCGGTCCGTAGACCTTCAGTCTGCTGCCGGGAATATAGATGGGGGTGAAAAATGGAAATCCCATGATATGGTCCCAGTGGGTGTGGGACAGAAAGATTTCGGTTTGAATAGGTCCTTTGGGCAGGTCGTGTTGCATCATGAAATTGCCGAGTTCGCGGATGCCGGAGCCGGCGTCGATGATAATCAGCCGGTTAATATCGGGAAACCGGACCTCCAGGCAGGGGGTATTGCCTCCATACTTCATGGTCAGCGGTCCGGGGCAGGGAATGGAGCCGCGTACCCCCCAGAATTTTATTTTCATGAGTCACTCCTTGGCGATTTGCAGAAAAACCTGCGCTTTTTCTATTTCGTCCTGAACACTTCCAAGCAGAGCGGCCACCCTGGACCATTGCATGCCTGACGTAGCGATAATCTGATCCACCACCGGTACCTCCTGATGGATATCTCCGGCCGAACCTATGGAAAAGATATTGGCGAAAAGATTGGCCAGGGCTATAGTGGATACCAGGCCCCGTTTGTCTTCCGTGACGGTTTCCGGGTTATGGTGGTGGGTGAGGCAGGCGATCATGGCGGGGTTAAGCTGCCATTTTTCCCCGATCATTTTACCGGTCAAACGGTGATCAAAACCAAAAATCATTTTTTCCGCCCGCAGCAGGCTGCATCGTTGCAGATCGGCAAGATCAAGGGCCTGCTGGTACTGTTCCGGGAAACAGTTTGACAGCGGGATTTTGCCGAGATCGTGCAGCAGACCGGTGACAAAGTATTCTTCACGGAGTGTCACGGGCACGTTTTTTTCCCCGGCCAGGGCCTTGGCCGTAACCCCGACGCAGATTGAGTGGATCCAGAAGGTGTCCATGGAGAAACACTGGGATTTTTCCTTGCCCAGGGTGCCGAGAATGGCGGTGCTCAAGGCCAGGTTCTTTACCGTGTTCAGACCCAGCATGATGATGGCGCGGGTCAGCGAGGTGACCTGATTGGGCAGAGAGTAATAGGCGGAGTTGATAAGTTTTAAGACATGGCCGGTGAGCACAGGGTCAAGGGCAATGACACGATTGAGGTCGTTGGGGGAGGTGTTGGGCTGGTTGCATACCTCCATCACCTTCGTTACCGTGGTTGACAGACTGGGCATTCTGTCGATAAAGTCACGAAGTTGACGAAAAAGTTCTTCTTTGGTGTCTAAAGGATTTGCCATTGGCTTCTCTTTCTTATAACCTGCGAAAAAAAAATTAAACCATCATAGTATTTTCCCGGGCAAGGGTCAAGCTGTCAGGGAAGTGTTTGCAAGGTTCTGTTTTTTCGCAGATTGCTCCGCTCTGCGGGGAAGTCGTAAAATCAATAAACTATTATAAAACATAAAACAAAAAAAAATGAAAACGGACAATAAATCATACATTATCGGCATTGATACAGGTGGAACCTATACCGACGCGGTGTTGATCCGGCGGCCGGACAACAAGGTGATAGTCGTTTCCAAGCATCCCACTACTCATCATAATCTCAGCCTGGGGATATCAAAATGTCTGCTGCAGCTGTTTTCCCAGTCCGAGGTGAGGCCGGCGGAGGTGGAGCTGGTGGCGGTGTCCACCACCCTGGCCACCAATGCGGTGGTGGAGGGCAAGGGCCCGGAAGTGGGATTACTGGTGGCCGGGCGGGCCAAGCCTTTCCGCTTGCCGGTGGTGTCAACCACCTTTCTGCGGGGCGGGCATAATCATCTGGGAGAGGAGGAAGAACCTCTTGATATGGGAGGGCTGGTGGATGCCGTGCAGCGTTACAAGAGCCATGTGGACGTCTATGCGGTCTGCGCCGCCATGAGCATTGTCAATCCCAACCATGAGAAGGTCATGGAAAAGGCCATCGGCCTTATTGATCCGAAACCGGTCTTCTGTTCCCACGAGGTAAGTGATCGGCCGGGAATCATGGAGCGGGCGGCAACATCCGTGCTTAATGCCCGGCTCATGCCTGTTATGCAGGAATTTTTGACCGGTATGCAGGATTCCCTGGCCTCCCTGGGGATCGCCGGCAAGGTCTTTATCATCCGTGGTGATGCGCAGCCCATGCCCATCAGCGACACCCATAAACAGGCGGCCTCCACGGTGGCCAGCGGTCCTGCCGCCACCGCCTGGTATGGCCTGTCCTTTTCGCCCGCCCCGGATGCGCTGATTGTCGATGTGGGCGGCACCACCACCGATATCACCCTGATTCGAGAGGGCCGGCCGGTTATTGATGTGGAGGGCAGTCTCATCGGCGAATGGCTGACCCATGTCGATGCCGTTAAAATGTCGACGGTGGGCGCCGGCGGCGACAGCCATGCCTCGGTCAGTGAGCGGGGCAAGCTCACTGTCGGCCCGGTACGGGTGCTGCCCCTGGCCATGTCCGACCAGACTCCGGCCCCGGCTGGGTGGATCGGCAAGGGCTTGCAGGACAGATGCCTCATGGCCGCACCTGATATCTCCCCGGAGGAGGCAGAGCAGGACAAGGTGCTGGCCTATCTTGTTCAGCATGGTCCGTCCACGCCGCAGGTGCTGAAAGACAATTTTGACATGGCTGAAATCACCCTGCTGAGCCATCTCAAGGAGTTGGTCAAGCTGCAGTTGATCGTGGAAACAGGCTTTACTCCCACCGATGCCCTGCATGTTCTTGGCCAGCTTGAGCTGGGCGACCGGCAAAGGGCCGTGGAAGGGGCAGAGCGCCTTGCCGCAGCTCTCGGCATCGGCGTGGAAGAGTTCTGCCGACTGGTTCTGGCCGGAGTCGAGCAGAGAATTGAGGATGCCATTCTCGATCACATTCTGAAAATGGAGACAGGCAAAACCATGTCTGAGTTTTTCGCGAATTATCGCCAGAGTTCCTTATTCGATTTACGTTTTGTGGCCAAGGTGCCGATCGTTGGGATTGGCGCCGCCGCCCGCTATCTGCTGCCCGGAATTGCCGCCAGGCTGGGAACCGAGGTCTTATTCCCGGAATACTATGAGGTGGGAAATGCCCTGGGTGCTGCTCTGATGGCGGTTACCGGCATATAACTTAACAAAATCACTGAAAGAATGTGCGGCTATCATGATTGACACGAACGTTTTCCCCGTTATATAAAAAAGGATGATGTCCCTTTCGTCCTTTAGCATGAACATAAAGCCTGGAGATTGTTAACCCTCCTTATGTTATCTCTTTCCAAGAGTTTTTCCCGCACCCTTCTCCTCAATATGAGCATGCTGGTGGCTCTCGCCATCGGCTTGCTCGGTTCTCTGTGGATTTTCCAGGAGTATGCAAATTTTGACCGGCAGGCTGAGGCAATGCGGGCTGTGCAGCTCAAGTCCCGCAAGGCTCAATTAAAAACGCAGGTCGAGAATGTTGTTGACTGCATCCGCATCAGAAGGGCTCAGACCGAGGATATGTTGCGGGCGGATATCAAAGCACGGGTTATTGAAGCCCACGCCCTGGCTTCCCATATCTATAGCACCTATAAGGACAAAAAGAGCAGCGAGGAAATGCAGTCCATGGTGCGTGAGGCATTGCGCGCACTGCGTTTTCATAACGGCAAGGGCTACTATTTTGCCATATCCCTGGATGGTATTGACCAGCTTTTCCCTGACAGCCACGGCCTTGAAGGTAAGAACGTATTGGATGTCCAGGACACAGAAGGGCGCTATGTCTTCCGGGATATGATCAAGCTGGTGCAGAAGCAGGGGGAAGGCTTTTATGCCTACACCTGGACTAAGCCGCAACGAGAAGGCAACGATTTCAAAAAGGTTTCCTTTGTGCAATACCTGGCGCCATTCAACTGGCTGATCGGCGCGGGGCTCTATCTTGACGACCTGGAAGAGGAGATCAAGCACGAGGTCCTTGATCGCATCACGGAGATGAGCTTTGGCCGGGATGGATACATTTTTGCCGGCCAGTGGGATGGCCTGAGCCTGGCAGGCTTCGGCAAGGGGCAGAATCTGCTCACCGGAGGCGACCCTGATTTGGCCCGTGTTGCCCGAGAGCTGATTGATCTTGCCAAGGAGGGCGGGGGCTATATTTATTATGTGATGCCTGATATCGACGGACAGCGGCGAGCCCTGAAAACCAGCTATGTCATGGGCATTGATGACTGGCAATGGTATGTGGGGGCCGGTGAATATCTTGATGATATTGAAAAGTCCCTGGAAGAGGACCGGCAGGCAATGGTAACCCGCATGTGGGAAAATATCGCCGTCACCCTTATCCTGCTTGTCTGTTTACTTATTATCTCTTTTGTGATCACCCGGCGCATCAGCAACAAAACGAAGAACAATTTTTCCACCCTCAGCTCTTTTTTTCACAAGGCGGCTTTCGAGTCACATCAGCTCGACAGCACCACCCTGGAATTTGTTGAGTTTCAGCAATTGGCGGAATCGGCTAACCGCATGGTGACGGAACGAAATCGTGTCATGGGCGAGCTGAGAGAAAATGAAAGGCGTTACCGCTCCCTGTTTGACTCGGCCAGTGATGCCATCATTATCAGCCAGAATAATATCTGCATCGACTGCAACCAGCAGGCCCTGAAGATGTTTGCCTGCA
>Ga0180007_10007081_pt1 | contig 10724 bp, 12 predicted proteins | sample MM_PC_MetaG_FD_121122 | JGI IMG/M metagenome (GOLD analysis project Ga0180007, IMG submission 121122) | Groundwater microbial communities from the Aspo Hard Rock Laboratory (HRL) deep subsurface site, Sweden - MM_PC_MetaG | ecosystem: Environmental > Aquatic > Deep subsurface > Groundwater...
GTTGTACTCATCGGTGACAATTTCAGGACTATTGTAGATTGAAAAACCTAGTTTACGAAAAACTTCGTTTAGGCGTCGTTCAGTTTGGGTAAGAGGATGAAGGTGACCTATTTTTTTGGGATTAGGGATACTGTTTTCCTCTTTTTTTGGGGAAGATTCGGCTGTATTGACGGGGTGCTTGTCTATTTCTTTTTTAATATCTGCAATTTGGGTGTTGATGTAGTTTTCAATTTCAACTTTAAACTGGTTGAATTCTTTGCCGATGTTTTTTTTGTCTTCAGGACTAAGTTGGGAAAATAAGGTATTTAATTTTCCGTTTCTACCGAGCCAATCGACTTGAATTTTTTCTGGATGCTTTGACTTGTCTTGTTCAAATTGTTTTTTTAGTATATTTAGGTCCATTTGATTGTATGCTTATATTAACAAAAAACTCCCCTGTTTCGGGGAGTTTAATATTTTTAAAATCAAAATTCCCCTTATTTGAGGGAAGTAAAGATTGCTTTAAAGGTAGCAGGATCGTTGATGGCGATTTCGCTAAGCATTTTACGATTTAATTCTACTTGGTTGTCTTTCATTTTTTTGATAAAGACAGAATAGCTAGTATCAAAGCCTTTTAGAGCAGCGTTAAGTCTGACGATCCAAAGTCGACGAATATCACGGCGACGAATACGTCGACCATTAAAAGCGTATTGACCCGCATGTAAAACTGCCTCGTTGGCGACTTTAAACCTTTTGTGGCGAGTCATCCAAAAACCCTTGGCGAGTTTTAAGATTTTTTTATGTCCGGCACGACGGACTGTTCCTGTTTTAACTCTCATATTTGATTATCTTTTACCTAATAATTTTTTAACTTTAGTGGCAATTTTACCGGTGACTAATTTTTTACCCTTAAGTCTGCGAAGTTGTTTCTTGCTCTTTTTACGTCGAAGGTGTCGGTTGAAGGCAGACTCGCGAAGGACTTTACCGTTTTTGGTGACGGTGAAGCGATTACTAACAGATTTTTTTACTTTATGTTTTAAACTTGCTTTTTTCATAGTTCTTTTTTGGTTTTTTTGACCGGGGTAAAAGTTACTAAGAGCCTTTTACCAATAAGTTTTGCAGCACCTTCGGTGGTGGACAACTCAGCTAAATCGTTGGTAAACCTTTCGATAAGCTGGTAACCGAATTCAGGCTTCTGAATTTGGCGACCATGGAATTTTATACTTAATTTGACTTTATTTCCAGTAGCTAAAAAATCTTTCGATTTTTTGACTCGAGTATCGTAGTCACCTTGACCAATAAAAGGGGTCATTTGAACTTCCTTGGTTTCACCACCTTTGGTACCTTTTTTTTCAGCTTTGGCTTTTTTTGCTTCTTGGTATTTGAACTTAGAATATTCAATCATTTTAACGACAGGAGGTTTGGCATTTCCGGAAATTTCCACCAAATCGAGCTCATTGTCATGAGCGAGTTTGAGGGCGTCTTGAAGGGAGAGAACATCAATTTGCTTACCTTCCCTGTCTAGAAGACGAATAGTTGGAGCGGTGATTTGGTGGTTTATTCTGTAATATTTTTGAGCCATCTTTGCTTATTTTATCAAATTTAATGACTTGGTGTTGATTTGTTCCTTAATTTTGGCCAAAAATTCATCAAATGGCATTGCACCAAGATCTTGCTCGTCTCGTTGGCGGACGGAAACAGAGTTTGATTCAGCTTCACGACCACCAATGATAAGCATGTAGGGAACTTTTTCCATTTGAGCGTCGCGAATTTTGGATTGCATTTTTTCTGAACGGTCATCAACTTCGGCCCTAATCCCCTGCTCTTGAAGTTTAGCCAAGATTTTGTTGGCGTAATCATGTTGAGCATCGGTAATGGGAATTAATTTTGCTTGGATCGGAGAAAGCCAAACAGGGAAGGCACCAGCGTAGTTTTCGATTAAGGTACCAACAAATCTTTCCATTGAACCAAGTAAGGTGCGGTGAAGCATGATCGGAGTATGTTCTTGCCCGTCCTGACCGATATAGCTCATACCAAAACGAGTTGGTAAATTCATGTCAAGCTGGATTGTGGTTCCTTGCCATTCTCGACCCATGGCGTCAACCGCCTTTAGATCGATGGCTGGGCCATAGAATTTGGCACCACCAACATCTTTTTGAAATTTTACCTTGCGGGTGACTAAAATTTCTTCAAGAGTTTTTTCGGCAAGCTCCCAGACTCTTTTTTCGCCAACATATTTACTTTTTTTATCTTCGGGATCTCGAACAGAAAGATAGACGTTTAATTTGTCATAACCAAAGGTTTTGTTCATCGAGAGAGCAAAATCAAGAATTTTGTTGACCTCGTCGATAAACTGATCCTCACGACAGATAATGTGGGCATCATCTTGGGTAAAACCGCGAACACGTAGCATGCCATGAAGAACACCAGACTCTTCATATCGATAAACGCTTCCAAGCTCACACCAACGGAGAGGAAATTCTCGGTAACTTCTGGGCCGGGATTTAAATATTTGAACATGAAAAGGACAACTCATGGGTTTGACGTAATATGTAGTTGGCTCATCTTTTGACTTTGTATCCATGGACATTGAGGGGTACATACTATCTTTGTAGAAGCTTAAATGACCGGATTTTTCCCATAAATTTGACAGACCAATATGTGGAGTATAGATGTATTGATAGCCGTTTTTTCGGTGTTCTTGGCGCCAGTAATTTTCGATTTCTTCACGAACTACAGATAATTTAGGGTGCCAAAGAATTAGGCCTGGGCCAACATATTCGTCGATGGAAAAAAGGTCAAGTTCTTTGCCGATTTTACGATGATCCCGTTTTTTGGCTTCTTCTTTTTGCCAAAGAAAGTTGTCGAGAGCCTCTTTTGATTCAAAGGCGGTGGCATAAATGCGAGTTAACATTTTGTTTTTTTCGTCTCCATGCCAATAGGCGCCGGCGACTGATAAAAGCTTAATAGCTTTGATTTCGCCTGTTTTAGCAACATGAGGTCCGGCACAAAGATCGACAAATTCATTGCCGGTTTTGTAAATAGAAATTACTTCTTTTTTATTGGTAATAGAATCTAGCCATTCAAGTTTATAGGGGTTATCTTTAAAAAGTTTTTTAGCTTGATCAAGACTAAGCTCTTCCCTTACTATGGGCAAATTTTCTTTAATAATTTTTACCATTTCGGCCTCGATTTTGGGAAAATCTTCTTCAGAGATTTTAAAGCCATTGAGGGGTTCAAAATCGAAGTAGAAACCTTCGTCGGTGGCTGGACCCATGGCCATAAAAAACTTTTCTTGACCATAAAGCCTTTGCATGGCTTGAGTTAAAACATGTTCGCCGCTGTGACGAATTTTGTATAACTGATCGTTTTGATGAGATTGAGCGTCTAATTGTGACATATATTTATTTTAGTTTAAAAAGGAAAAAATAACAAAGGATAGCCCGAATCAAGGCAAGGAATTATGCCCTATCGGGCGATGTAGTGAAGACAAGGTTTAGATTATATTTTTGTTTCATATTTTTTGTGAATCTAAGAGGACTCGAACCTCTGACCTCTTCAATGTCAATGAAGCGCTCTAACCAACTGAGCTATAGATTCAGATAGGGAGATTATATCAAATTAATTTACGCTTCTGGCAGCGGAATGTTCGCTGCTCATTAGATATTGTTGACCACCTTTTTTCTTGTTCTTGGCAGTATTCCAATAACAATTTTTCTTCTTCTTTTTGGTATCAAAGGATTCAAGCCACTCTGAAGCTTCATTCATGTTTTTTCGGAAGTTGGCGATAAAAGTTTTTATTCTGATTAAAAAGTTTATTTGATATTCGGAGGCTTCAGGAATATTTTCCGAAGCGACGTTTTGAACATCTTTTTCTAGGTTGTCAGTTGATTTGGTTAGTTTTTTGATTTCTTCTTGAAGATCGGTAATGACATTTTCTAGTTCCTTTTGACGCTGATTGAGAAGAGATGATTCTTGTTTTTGAAGTTGATTGATGTTGCCAAAGAATTCTTTTCCCCAAGATTCGGTGTTTTTTGCGTTATTATTTATCTCGACGGTTTGATTTAATCCGAGAATTCCTCGAAGACTAAATTTTTTGGGAGCTTGACTTGTTTGGGAGTCTTTTAAGACTTCGCTACTATTTGATCCTTTATACTGATTGATTTTTTTTGGATCTATTTTTCCCATTAATCCTCCACCTGCCATAGTGTGGGTATTATAACAGAATTATAAGATATTTTGTAGGTAGTCAAGAACTTTTTGCTGAGTAAGCAAATAATAGACTAAATTTGGATCATTTTTAAGCTCAGGACTTTTGGTAAAAATGTCTTTAATTTCTTTTTCTTCGACTTTTAGTTTTTGATCAATGGCAATTTGATTGATTGCTAGATTGAGTGTCCAGTCATTTTTCACCTGTTTTTCCAATTCTTCTCGATACTTTACCAGAGTGGTTTTTTTATTTTTTAAATATTGATCGAGAGTAAGTTTAGCCAATTGAAGTTGGTCAACAAGTTCGGAAAGACGACGATTGACATCGTTGGTCATAAGAATGGCTGGCATTTCAATTTGACTATGTTTGACGATTAGAGAAATTATTTGGTCAGTTTTTGCTTTTTTGTCGATTTTTTTGTCTTTATTTAATGATTTTATTTCGACTAAGAGTTTGGGACTGATTTTTACCTCAGGAAGTTCGGAGGATTCAAGCTCAAGATTCCAGTCAGAATCTAGGGAAAGTTTTTCATTTTTTATCTTGATAGTAGGTTCAGTTACGGGTTTAAGCTGATGCTCTTCAATAATGCTTTTGTATTCTTTGGGTAGGAGGTGGTTTAAGACTTCCTCAATGACTGCTTGAGGGGAAATATTTTGTTCAACAACATCCAAAGGAGCCTTGCCTTTTCGAAAACCTTTTTTTTCAAAAGTTGCCTGAATTTCCGCTAATACATGTTGATATTCTTTCTTTATGTCATCTGCCTTTAGCGTGAGTTCAATGACAAAGGATTTGTCCTTAAGTTGCTTTAGTTGGTGATTTGTTTTCATAAGTCTGCTTATGATAGCATAATTTAATAATTTTCATGGAAAAAACAATATATAAAATTGGGAGGATGTGTTTTTGGACTATTTTAGGGATATTTTTGGTGGGTTTAGCCGTGGGAGAGAGTTTATATTTGCTTGATTATAAGGCAGAAAATGGAATTATTCAGACAAGTTTTGCTGATGGAAGAGCATTAACATTGGCGGCTGATGCGGTTGGTGATGAGGTTGATGCAGAAATAAGAAGCCAGGTAACGGAATCGGACGCAAGACCAGTTATTATTGAGAGGTACTTGGCAAAATATAAGTCCCCTCTTTTACCATATGCCAAGGAAATATTTGAATTATCTGAAGCTTATGGATTTGAATACTATTGGATAGTAGCGATTGCTCAGCAAGAATCGAATTTATGTAAAAAAATTCCTGAGAACTCACATAATTGCTGGGGATACGGTATTCACAAGAACGGAACTTTAAAATTTGATAATTATGAGTTGGCTTTGAAATCCTATGCCGAATATTTGAAAAGAGTTTATTTTGACAAAGGGTTGAATACACCTGAACTAATAATGAAGAAGTACTGTCCCAGTTCAAATGGGTCTTGGGCTTATGGGGTACAACATTTTATTGACGAGATGGAGAGTGGGAATTTTTAAAATCTTTTGAAGCTAAAAAATACATATTTGTTCTATATATTTGACACGTTTATAATATTCTGATATAGTGGCCTTCAGATCCCGGGGTGGCTCCTCTAAAAGCATGCTCTGGGATTTTTTTTGGTCTCATGGGGGTTGTTTTTTGACCTGCCTGAGGATTACAATAGCGTCTATGGGAATGATATCAACAGCACAATTTAAAAAAGGTATTTATATTCTTTTTCATGAGGAACCACATATGGTGGTAGATATAACCTTTGTGTCGCCAGGGAAGGGGTCTGCCTTTTATCGAACAAAACTGAAGAATTTATACACAGGTCGTGTTGTGGAATATACCTATAAATCTGGGGAAAAAGTGGAAGAAGTCTTGGTGGAAACCCATGAGGCGGAATATTCATATTTTGATGGATCAAACTACGTCTTTATTGAACCGAGATCTTTTGAACAGTTTATGGTTCCATCTGAGATTATTGCCGATGATAAGGTGTATTTAAAGGAAGGACTTTTGTATAGGATAAAATTTTATGACGAAAAACCAGTTGGAATCACTTTACCAAAAAGTATAGTTTGTAAGGTAGTAGAGACTGAAAACTCGATTAAGGGAGATACAGCAACTTCAGCCATGAAAAATGCAGTACTAGATACTGGAGCAAAGGTATTGGTACCACTTTTTATCAAGAGTGGCGAAGAAATCATGATAAGTACTGATAGTGGAGCTTATTTGTCGAGAAAATAATTTACTGACCGACTTCAATGTCGATTTGTGGTGCGGGGAGATCGGGATCTTGGGAAAAACTTTGATCTAATTGCTGGAAAGCTTCTTGATATGGACTAGGAATAAGAGAATCGTTGATAACTGGATTGTCCATTGTTTTGGAAGGAGTGGGAATAATTTCTTGCTTTGATGTGTTGCCTTTACGGGTTTGAGTAACAATAATGGCAATTAGTAATAAAACAAAAGTAACAGATCCAAGAATTATTAATAATAAATATTTTTTATTAATGGGTTTTTTTGTTTCTTTATCGACTTCCTTGGTTTCAGGTTCTTTTATGTCCAAGGGGTTGTTTTGAGGGGGGTCGATGTTTTGGTATAGTTTTTCTTCCATTGTTAGTTGTTGTTTTTGATAATAATTGATTTTAAGTCGGCAATGAGACTTTTCATGTTGGTGTCGGCACTATCGAGATATTTTTTGGCTTCTGGGTAAAAATTTGAAAATTGATCTCGTCTTTGATTTTGGTGACAGGCATCGATAGCAAGTTCAAAGTATTTGTTTATTTCACCTTGTTTTAGGGAAAAACTTGATGACCATTCGACACCAGCTTGATCAGCGAGCTTTTTAATTTCATCAAGAGTTTTGAGACGTCGGTTGATTTGGGACTGGACAAGCCCGGTATAGAGAGTGGTTTGGATGGCGATGTACTGTTTTTCAAAGGTTGTTGACCAGACTTTGACAGAGGCAGTGGTATTTAGGCTAGGGATAAGTTGGTTTTGGGTTGAAAGCCAATTTTCATATTTTTGGATTTCTGCCTGATTGTCTGGACTTTCTTGGAGGATTGTTCTAAGAGTCATGAGATAGGACTTTAGCATGATATTTTGGGACAGAAAGACATTTTTGGCGGCTAGAATTTTGTCTTTTTCAGCAGTAACAGAAGCGTATTTAGTATAAATGTCCTTTTTGTTGAGATAATCGTCGTAGAATTGTTGGTATTGGTCGCGTTGATAAAGATAATCATTGCGATATTGGGTGTAAAGATCGGGAGATCCTTGAGCAAATACTGGTTTTGCAAAAAATAAAAAGAGAAGAAGCCACATAAAATAGTTTAACAGAAAATGTGCCGCTGAGAGGACTCGAACCTCCACGTCTTTCGACATACGCTCCTAAAGCGTACGTGTATACCAATTTCACCACAGCGGCGACATGCTTATTTTATCAAGAATCTGGTAAAATAACGAAGCTTGTCCCCATAGCTCAGTTGGATAGAGCGCTTCCCTTCTAAGGAAGAGGTCGTTGGTCCGATCCCAACTGGGGATACACGCTATGCGCCTATAGCTCAATGGATAGAGTAATAGTCTTCGGAACTATTGATGAGGGTTCGATTCCCCCTGGGCGCACTTGTAATATAATATAAAAATCGGGCCGCTAGCTCAGTTGGTTAGAGCAATCGCCTCTTAAGCGATTGGTCGAGAGTTCGAGTCTCTCGCGGCCCACAATGATTAAAATAAAAAGAATTAGCAAAAAGGAGTGTGACGAGTTTGGAAAAGAGAGGTGGAATAAATTAGATCTGGCGCATTATGGTAAAGAAACCGAGTGGAAAGAAAAGAAGTTTAAATTTAAAGCTGAGGAAAATGGAAAGACGCTAGGGGTAGTGTCGGGTAAGTTTGAGTCGGGAATAGTGTATATTGGGACAATAATTATTGATGAGGAAAATAGGGGCAAGGGAATTGGTAAGAAATTAATGGGTAAGGTCGAAGAGTTTACAAAGAAGATGGGTGGACACAAGATTTGGTTAAATACGGGTTGTGGTTGGCGGGCGTGTGATTTTTATGAGGAATTGGGTTATGAGGTTGAGGGTAAATTTCCGAATCATTATTTTCACAAGGATTTCGTGATTTATAGTAAGTATCTTTAGCTTAAAAATACTTTTAGCCAGGATTTAAAACGTCTCCAGAGATTGTCCTTTGGTTGATAAATGGTGGAAGTGGGACTTAAAGAGGATATTTCATATTGAGGAGTGTCGCTCCAACCAAGATAGCTTTTTTCTTGATAGGAATTAATTTTAAATTGAAAAGGGATTCGAGTTGTTTTTCCAGGGGTAACAGGAGAATTGTCAGTACAGAGTGGAGTGCTAGTTATGTTGTTTGAGGTCTGGGCTTCAAGACAAAAGTTTGTCTCTCCCCAAATTGATTGGCCAATATTCTTTAAGTCGATACTACCACCCTGGTCTCTTTGACTAAAAATTAAAAGAGGTAAATTGATTTTTAAAATTTCGAATTTGTTGATTTGTTGAGGGTGGTTTTGGCCCTTTGGTAGATCAATGACTGACTGATATTCGCGAAAAAGTTTTTCTTGACTATCTAGCCAGGAAAAATGATCAAAGGGGGCTTGAGGGTAGTTGTAAATAAAGGGGGTAACGGCAATTACTTGTTCGTCTTTTTGCCAAATTTCTAAAGCTTTTATTAAAAAATCGGCAGAGGTTTTAACTGAATAAAATTGATTATTTTTTTTGACTCCTTCACGATGAGGCCAGCCGGTTTCGGTGATAAAAACTGAATATTTTTTATCAACACCAAGTTTTTTTATAAAATCCAGTTCCCATAGGTAACCTCGAATTGAGTGTTGGCCTGAGTCGTTTGGCGTGCCGATATAGCCATGGTTGGGGTAGGAATGGGAGGCAAGACCATCGATAAGTTGGAAATATTGAGGGTTGTAGCTATAAATTTCTTGATAAACAGATGAAGCGGACTTGGTGTCGGGAAGATTGTTGGCGGCGGCAAGATCAAGTGGGGTGGAAAGAATAAAGAAATTTGGATTTAAGTCTTTGAATTTGTTGGCGGTATAAATGGCGATGTCGGTAAACTTTTGAATATCGATGGTACCTCCCCACTCTGCGGCATGATTTATTTCGTTGAAAGGAATGATATATTGTGGAATTATTGGCCAATTCAATGAATTTAAAAATTCGGCTAATTTGTCTATGTCTTCCTCTTGTGGGATTTTCCAATAGTTATTTTCCATGGAAGTTGCCAGACGAATTATGGGAATAATGTGGTATTTACGGCAATTATCAAAAAATTCCTGCCAAGTACTTTTGTCTAATTGGTCAGTGCGAATGACGAGAGTGACATAACCCCAATCACCATTACTGGAGTTAATTATCTGCTCGGCGGAGTTTATGTCGGCAGTTTGGGTTAAGTGTAAACCAAAGATATTGCGATCAGATGCTAAAATAGGATTGATATTCAGGAAAAATATCGCTAGAAGACAAAATAAAAACATATTCCCTATATTCTAACAAAATGAACAAAGAAGAAATATTAAAAATGAAAATTTCTCGGGTAGAGAAAGAAATCAAAGATACTCCCTATGACAAGAGTAGTGAACATCACCATGGGGTGTTGAAGGCCAAACTGTCAAAACTAAAAGAGGAAATGGAAGGTCCAAGCAATAAAGGTGGAGGTGGCGGAGTAGGATATGCAATTAAGCACTCGGGAGATGCTTCGGTGGTTTTGGTGGGATTGCCGAGTGTGGGAAAGTCAACTTTATTAAATGCGGTAACGAACGCTGAATCTAAGGTGGGAAATTACGATTTTACAACTTTGGGGGTGGTTCCGGGAATGATGGAATATAAAGGAATCAGAATTCAGATTCTTGATTTGCCTGGGATAATTGAGGGAGCTGCGAGCGGAAAAGGATTTGGAAAAAAAGTTTTGTCGGTTATTAGAGCTTCGGACTTGGTGGTGTTGATGACTGATATTCAGAGGGTTGAATGGCTGGAGAAGGTCAAGCAGGAAATGGAAAATGCGGGAATTAGGTTGAATAAAAAGGCACCAAAGGTTCATGTTCACCGAATGGGAAAGGGAGCGATTCAAATAATTGATCCGTTTAACTCCTTGGATAAGGAAATGATGATTGAAATTGCTTTAGAGATGGGTTTGAAAAATGCCGTGGTTCAACTTGGGGAAAAAATTACTTCAATTGATCAATACATTGACGCTTTAAGCAAAACTAGAACCTATATTCCTCTGGTGGAAATTGTGACTAAGGTGGATATTGCTCGCAAAGGAGATTTGCGAAAAGTTGAGGGTGAGGTGGTAAAAATGTGTGCAGACAAGGGTTTGGGGATAGAAGAATTTAAAGAAAAAGTTTGGCAGGGATTAGAATTGGTTCGGGTATATTTGAGAAGAGAGAGAAGCGGTGAAGCGGATCGAAAGGATCCGTTAATTATGAAAAAGGGAAAAACTTTGGATGCAGTATTGAAAAGGGTTTCGGGTGGAATGAGGGATGATGTTAATAGAGCCTGTATTTGGGGTAAAAATGCTAGGTTTCCTGGACAGGA
>Ga0180007_10007082_pt1 | contig 10723 bp, 7 predicted proteins | sample MM_PC_MetaG_FD_121122 | JGI IMG/M metagenome (GOLD analysis project Ga0180007, IMG submission 121122) | Groundwater microbial communities from the Aspo Hard Rock Laboratory (HRL) deep subsurface site, Sweden - MM_PC_MetaG | ecosystem: Environmental > Aquatic > Deep subsurface > Groundwater...
ATAAACTTAATCCGTTACGTATGAAAACAAAGATAGATACATTAATTGACAAAATAATTAAAACACAACAAATTGGTAACACAAATTAACAACTATTCTACTAAATGTTTCGGTAACATTTTTTAATGAGCTATAGCGTAGTCCTTTTGCAAGAGTCATTTTATGATAATTGGGCTGCAGGTAAATGAGCGCTTATATATTCAGGGATCATTTGTATTAACTCTTTTCCGAGTGTTCGAAGAATCTCCATTTTGGTCGGGTCACTGGCAATCTGTCCCATTTGTTTTTCATTAATAGCCGTTCTAAAGTCTACGTTAATCTGCCTTGTGATATTGATCCCAACCCCAGTGTAAAATTTGTACGAAAATTTAAACTATAGTATAATTTTTCGTTTTGTTGGAGTCATTCAAGCTCCTATATGCTATTATAATGCATGCCAAATCATTTAAAAGGAAAAACCGAAATGAGTAACTATAAAATGACAAAAGAAATAGTCCTAAGTCTTAAAAAGGAGCAGCCAAAATTAATCGAAAAATTAACACATTTATTATTGGTTTCAAACATATGTGGCTACTACGCACTAGGATGCCCTGAGGATGAATTTGAGGGGGAGGCAGGATTGATTCTGGATATACTCCTTTCGAAAGACCGTTTTTGTGCTGAAGATGTTGAGCAGGCTATATTAGAAGTTTTCCTTAGGACATTAGATGAAGATTTCACAGATGAAAAAGATAAATTGAAGACTTTTTCAAAAACTGTATTCGACGCCATGGTTGTGATTTTGGATGAAGCAAAAGGCCAAGCCGGCAAAGCCGGAGAGGTCGACCGACTTCGTCGGTAGACACCAGAAGACAGCGTCCAGAAGCCAGAGACTAACTAAAATTATGTAGGTAACAGCTGATCACTGACTACTGAATTCTGGTCTCTGAAAACTGGCCGCTGTCCTTTCGCTGTATAATAAATAAACTTTATTACACAAATTTATCTACGTTTTTAGCGTAGATGTCTATGATAAAGAATCTAACCACTAAGTAGTCGCCGTTCTGAGTAACCGGCAAAACTTTTTAACGGTGCCTCGTGAAAGAGTGATCTATAACGTCTTCACCAAGAACAAAATCAGAAAATACCTTGTAGTGGAGACGTAATTAAATTAAGTAAAATTTTAACAGAACCAATTCCTGGCGGCTCTCATCACCCTGACTACAGGAAAGCGGCGTTGGATAAAATAATTCTCTGCTACGGGGTAGTCTTAAAGTGTCGCCTCTGTTCATGTAATTGACACAACTTTTTATAAGCTTGGGGAAGAGGTACAGATTTAGCGTCAGACCGGAAACCCAGTTCGGCAATTTTTTAGTATTAGCGCTTTTTTCTACGAGGCTCCGTGGAAAGGTTTCGCCGATCATTCAGAGCGGCTTTGTAGTAGTCTTATTTTAAATAGCCAAGTGGAAGAGTTACAAAAACGAAAATTCGAGCGGCGTCAAGAGTGGAAAAACGGCAGGAGGCCGAAGTTTTTCCACTCTTGCCGAGTGCAGGCGCCGACAGGAAGTCGGCGGCAAACGTCCGAGCGAATTTGAGTTTTAGTAACTCTTCCACGTCGCCAGTAGAAAAAAGACCACCGAATAACCTCCGGCCTGAATTGCCATTGCGAAATCCCTTTCACGTCGCCTCGTAGAAAAAACCTCGCTTAAACCCGCAACTTTCCGTAAAATGAAGTCTCTCCCTCAGGTCTTTTTTTCCAGCGCGGGTGCATCCAAAAGTATTGTTCCGGACAGCTGAGAATAACTTTTTCGAAGTGTGCAAAAATCCGCCGCATGTTTTCCGTGTCATCTCCGGTCATAGGTATTTCTTCAGAATATTCAACACTGAACGTTCCGTCGGGTTGCCGGATACTATGCCCGCAATGTACAGGCGCACCGCTTAAACGGTGAAAGAAAGAGGCTCCCGCCATTGATGAGGCAAAGTGACCAAACCATGGGACAAATATTCCCCCGACCGCAGCGTTCTGGTCGGTCATTAGAGCAATGATTTTATTTTCTCTGAGCAGCCGCAGGCACGTACGTGTTGCGGCGCTGCGCGGAATAAGATGCAGGTTTTTCTGTGTACCGATTGCGCGCATCATTGAATCGAGGAGGGGATTATCCAGCGGCCTGTCTACTGCGTAAGTGGCGTAACCGCGCGCTCCGGCATATGCCGCCGGCCAATACCAGTTAGACAGGTGAATGGAGCAAAAAATAATTCCCTTCTTTTTTGATAATGCTGAGTCGATTCTGTTCAGTGTCGTGCATGAGGTTTTGCTCAGCAACATTTCATTTGAGAGCCGTGGGAAATTAATGAATTCTCCGAAGGTTCTGATGTTGCTGCGGAATGATTCCCGTATGATTGTGTTTTTCTCATCGGTGGTTTTGCGTAAACCATAAACCAGATCGAGGTTGATTTCCGCTGTCTTTCTTGCTGAACGGACAAGAATGCGCGCGAGAGCGCCGAGCAGTTCGGCAAATGCGGGAAGAAACGTAACTGGTAAACGATTAAATACGGCGATGAGGCATCGTACAGGAAAATATTCTATCCATATGACAAACCTTGATTTGGCCATAACAATGCAATGCTGTAAAGCATTTTATCTGAGTATCATTCTCACCTTAATTACACCATTTCTTGTCTGTAGTTCTTCCACGGTATGATCATCGACATTCTGATTAATATCAAAAAGACTGTAGGCGATATCTTTGCGGCTTTTATTTACCATGTCAGTAATATTTATTTTCTTTTTTCCAAGAATTTCTGAAATAAAACCGATCATTCCCGGTTCATTGCGGTGTATTACCGCAAGACGGTATTTCTCACGCGAATCGAGATGTACCTCGGGAAAGTTCACCGAATTGATGATAACTCCGTTTAAAAGATACTCCCGCATGCTCGTACATGCGATGACCGCGCAGTTTTCTTCAGCTTCCGGCGTTGATGCGCCAAGATGCGGGAAACACAGACAGTTTGGATGCGCGATGAGCGCCGCGTCGGCAAAGTCCGTTACGTATGTATTTACATGCCCGTCATTGAGTGCATTAATCATATCAGGGATACTCACGAGTTCTCCGCGTGAAAAATTCATAATTCTGATACCTTTTTTCATTCGTGAAATAAGTCCGGCGTCGATTGTTTCTTTTGTTTCATTGTTGAGCGGTATGTGGACCGATAGGTAATCGCTGTTTCGAAGAGCAGCGCTGATATCATCTGCTTTCGTTACTGTGCTTGGAATACGCCAGGCATTTTGCACCGATACGAATGGATCGTACCCGATAACCTGCATATCAAGGCCGGTCGCTGCTTTTGCAACAAGTACGCCTATCGAACCAAGTCCGATAATACCCAGTGTTTTCCCTGCAAGCTCCGGCCCTGTGTATTTATTTTTAATTTTTTCAGCCACCGCGCCGAGGTCTGTTTTATCCTCGTAGTTTATAAGATCATTAACTGCGTTATAAATCCGTCTTGAAGACATGAGCATACCGGCGATAACCATTTCCTTTACGGCGTTTGCATTCGCGCCGGGTGTGTTAAAAACGACAATTCCTTTTTCGGTGCATGCTGCAACGGGAACATTATTTACACCAGCGCCTGCGCGCGCAATTGCGAGGAGCCTGTTGCCGAAATCGGATTCGGATAATTTATGACTTCGTAATAGGATACCCACCGGATTTTTTTCGTCTGTTGACACTCTGAATTTTTCAGGAATTTGCTGAAGGCCTTTATCGGAAATTGAATTGAATATTCTTATCGGGTTCATTTATTTTCTCCTTTTTTTTTAAAATTCAAGACTGGTTCCGGCATAAAATATCCTTCCGGATTGAGGTATTCCCGGTACTAATTCATTGGGTGTATCAAAAATATTTTTAATCAGGAATGAGAATGCAAGCCCGGGTTTGATGTGTTTTTCAATTCCGGCATTTACATTGTGCATGTCTTTTGCAGACAGATAATTTCCTTTCAGGTTCTGTACCCGTATTCCCCGTATGATATTTACTTCTGCAAGAATATGCGCGTTGATATCCATGATAAATATTTTCAGACTGCTGTCTGCGCTGAATTGCGCGAGATGGGAAAAGTCTTCTGATTGAACCGGCATATAATCCACAAAAGTCTTCCATGAAATATTTTTTGTTGAAAGCCTTCCCGTAAGGGATGTTCCGAAAAACCAGTCATTTCTCCGCAGTAAGGGAGTAAGCATGTGGTATGAATTGAGTACATATTCGTTTCTGCTCCGGTAATATTCAAAATACGGGCTTATACTGCACGACAGCGCAGTACCTGAACCTATGGTGAATCCGGAACTGAACCGGTAGCCGTTATCCTCGCTTCGTGGAAAAATTGATCCGGTGTAATCCGTCTTAAAACTGAAATTTTTGTAAGTTTGAAAATTGTTGATACCATCTGCCTTAATAAAAAAACGTAACACGTCAAACCGCTTGTATTCTGTGTACACATCAGGATAAAGAAATGCCTGGAATTGATTGAGTTCATTTTCTGAACCTGTAAACCCAAGACCGATGCGTGTATCGAAATGGCGCGCTATTTCCGTGTGTATGCCGGCAGATGCGCCTCCTCGGTGCAGGTTCCCGCGTTTTGTAGAGTCAAAAATCTGCGCGCCGTTGTAATATAGTTCACCGTACAGCGCATATAATTCAGAGTGACGCATGTGCATTGATAGTGTATTGAGGCTGCCGTTATATTTAAGTGATAAAACGTCCTGACCCGCTGCCATACGCGCGAATTCATTTTCTGTGAGAAACAAGAGCTGCAGTCCGTTTTTGCGAAAGCGGATCCGGCCGCTCATTTCAAAGCACCTGCTGAGCAGATTAAGTCCGGCTATCGGCGTATAGTACAGACCTTCGTTTTTATATAAATAATCGGTAATAAACATTGCCTCAATAACACCGGTTTTCCCCATCAACTCAAAACCCATGTCGTAGAAGGTTTGTGCGGAATGGGGTATCGTAGTCTGGGTGTTATTGGTGACGTGCGATTCTCTGTTTCTCAGATCAAGTTTAATCAGATAATTTGCGTTTTCCAGAGCTTTGCTGATCCGGAATCCGGTTTCCATCCGGAAATGGTCACCGAAACGAAGGTAAAAATCGTGCGCATGATATTCTGAGAGGATCGGCGATATAGACGGCAGTGTGCGGGTTGTCTGGGCAGATCGGTAAAAATCATCGCCCATAAGTGAATTTGTTGTGTTGATACCGCTTTCCTGTTCAGGTGTTTTCGGCGCAATATCCTGCTCGAGCATATTTGTTGTTATTATTACTGTACTGAAACGCATTTCTGCTGCAGATCGTTCGCTTAATTTGTCTCTTTGGACGGAAGTATCGCTTTCGGGAACAGGAACGGAACGCTGAATTGGTTCATCATTAGTACTCAGCGGCGATTTGCTTTCAGTGAGTTGGGAAAACACTTGCACAGGTATACAGATTAGTACACAAAGCAGTAAAATTACTGTTAAGAAATTATTAAATGGTTTTTGAATCATAAATTGGGCAATTTTTTCAGATATTCTGACCTGGAATTAATTTTTTTAAGCTGATCGATAAACCGTTTTGCATCGGAAGTATTCCCGCTGCGGAAAGCGGCGAGACCTATCATGTAGAGTGCCTTTTCGTTTCTGATATCGTAGTTCTGATAGTGATAATAGTAGGTCATTCCTTCGTTGTAGGCATTGAGATAATCACCGGTTTCAAACAAAATAGTTACTATCTGGAGCTGCGCGTTTCCGGCTATTTCACCAAGGCTGTTATCGGTAACCAGCCTGAAATATTTCAGCGCTTCATTTCTGTCTCCTTTTTTCAAAGCGGCTTCTCCAAGGCGAAACCACGCCAAAACTTTTGCTTCCCGGTCTGTTACTTCAGATACCCTGGCTTTTAATTCATTTTCTGTTGAGGCTTTCATCACTTTTTCTTTCTCCGCAGATTTCTTTCCTTCCCTGAGCGTATACTGCGCGAATTTTTTTAAATCTTCTCTTTCATTTTGTTCTGAAAGCTGCGTATAAAGTGTTATTGCTTCATCTTTTTGTTTTTGATCCGGCGAATTGATTAAAATTTCCGCTAATCCGTTCATAGCGTCATAATAGTAATTGTTTTTCCCCGACTGAAGGCATGCGCGGTATTGCCCGGCTGCCAGTTCAGAATTGCCGATTTGCGCATGGCAATATCCTTTCCAGAATAAATATTCTCCGTGTGTGCCCGTTTTACCGGCTTTCGATGTTTCTGCCAGAGCCGTGTACACGCCGAGCGCGTTATTGAAATTCTGTTCCTGCATATAATATTCTGCAAGCATTAAAAATCCATCGCGGACGATATCTTCATTTTGAGGAAAAAGTTCAGCGAGTTTCCGGAAATAAAATTCAGCCTGCACGGAATCTTTTCCGCGTAAAAATGATACGGCAATTTCATAATATGCTTCGGCAAGATGGGCAGCATTTGTTTCCGGAGTATTATTAATGAGTGTAATATATAACTCGCGCGCTTCACGGTATTTTTCAAGATTGTAATACAGTTTGCCGGCAAGAAGCAGTGATTCAAGACCTTTGCCGCCCTTATTTTCCGAATCGAGTTCATATACGGAAATAAACTGTATTGATGCTCCTTCTAAATCTTTCTGCTGGTATCTGCACCATCCTTTCCAGTAAAGCGCATCCAGTCTGTGTAGTAACTCTGTTTCATTTGCTATTATATGGTCATATTCTTTTTCTGCTTCGTGGAATCGTTTTTCGGTGTAGTATACTGCTGCGAGTTTTGTACGTGCAGTATATGCTTTCGCATCAGTTGGAAAATTTACCAGGAAGGTATTGAAATTACGTATTGCAAGGTTGTTTTTTCCAAGCAGGCGGTTTATTTCACCAACAAAAAAAAAGGCCGACGCACGGACGGCTGAATCCGGCGAGGAAGTAAGAGATGCGTAGCCGGCAAGCGCATCGGGGTAATTTTTCTCAGCGTAATTAATGTACGCAAGCGCTTCACGGACAAATTCCTTTTTTTCGAGGGGTTCTTTTCCCTGTAAATAGTTTTCATACCGTTCGCGCGCGCAGCCGTACCGACCCTCTTGCAGGCATATGTCTGCAAGAAGTAAACTGACTGCTTCTTTTTTGTCCGGATCGGTTTCAGCGGCATATGCTTTTTCAAGAAGGCCTCCTGCCTTTTCTGTTAAACCAAGTGAACTGAGCAGACGGCTGTACCAATGATAATATTCCGCGGTTTTATTTTTTTGCTTTGATACAAGTTCTATTAATGTATTGAAATACTTTTCACTTTTATCAATATCGCTCTCAGCAAAAAAGAGCGCAAGTTCCTTATTGGCTATTTCACGATGCGCTTCTGACGGCTGATCGGCGAGTTTTTCAAGCATTTCCAGCCGCCGTGCGGCATCTCCGCGGTTACGGTAAATATCAGCAAGTCTGATCAGGCTGTCCGCATAGTAAGGAGAGTCGGTTCCTTTTGAAAGTATTTCCAGATACCAGCGGGCTGCAAGAACAGGCTGAAGGATTTGTTCGTAGGAGCGGCCGAGAAAATAAATTGCCTGAACTATATAGTCTGAATTGGGGTTTTGCTTGACATAGCGTTCAAGTTTTTCAGCGCTTTCTGCATGTTTTCCCGCTTCGTAGGGCATATATTCAAGTAAAAATGTGGCTTCATCGGTATATGATCCGCCCTGATGATGAATGAGATACGCGCGCAGCGCGGTTTCAGCCCTCCGGAAATCCTTTTGGAAGAAAATACTTTTCGCAGAAAAAAATACTGAAGACTCTTTAATGTTTTTTTCTGCGGATGAATTAATTACTGAACGGAAAAGGTCTTCAGCTGCGGGATAGTTACCCGTATTGTAATGAATAAGGGCGCGTTCAAATGCCGCTTCACTCTGAAACCCGCCTTTTACTTTCTTAAGTTCGAGGAGCGCTTCTTCGACACGGCCGAGGGCGGCAAATGTCCGCGCCATAATTATACGTATACGCTGGGAATACTCGTTTTTTGAAAAGCGCTCCAGACTGGTAAGGGCTTCATCGAGTACTGCAGAGTACCTGTTCTGTTCAAAGAGGATCAGACATATATAATATTTTGCATATACCGCGCGTGTACCGGATGAATTATCCGCGAGAAGATCCTCAAACCTTTTCATGGACTGATCTTTTTCACCTGCATTATAGAAACCAAGCGCCGTTAAATATTGCGCCTCTTCTTTGAAAGAAGTATCCGGATATGTTTCAATTAAGCGGGTAAACTGACCGATTGCCCAGTTATACGCGCCATCGTCAAAAGCGCGTTTTGCCGCAGAGAAAAGACGCTCTTCAGCGGGGTCAGCTGCGGACCTGCCAGGAGTTTGTGAACCGGCAAAGGAGAATGATGTGTATAGTACACACACAGAGTAAAAACAGATTTGTTGAAGTGATTTCAAAACGTGCAGGAGTTGCGCCGCATCAGACTTTTTCCAATGCATCCATAGCCTCTGTAACCACGTTCCTGGAAGAAAAAGCGGAAAACCGGAAATACCCTTCTCCTGAAGGCCCGAAACCCTGACCGGGGGTACCGACTACACCGGCTTTGTCAAGCAGTAAATCAAAAAAATTCCACGAGGACATGTTATTTTTTGTTTTAAACCAGACATACGGAGCGTTTTCTGCACCAAATACTCTGTATCCATATCCGCTCATTTTTTCTTTAATTATACGCGCATTTTCCATGTAGTATGAAATTTCATTTTTAATCTGCGTGCGTCCTTCTTCGGTGTAACAGGCTTCTGCGGCTTTTTGTACGGGGTAACTTACGCCGTTAAATTTCGTTGTCTGCCGGCGAAGCCAGAGATCGTGTACGCGGACTTTCTCGCCGGACTGCGTGTACGCATGGAGTGACTCGGGAACAACCGTATACGCGCACCGTGTGCCGGTAAAACCTGCTGTTTTGGAAAAACTGCGGAATTCTATCGCTACATCTTTGGCTCCTTTTATTTCAAAAATTGAATGAGGAATCGCGGGATCACGGATAAAGGCTTCATACGCCGCATCAAAAAGGATAACTGAACGGTTTGCTTTCGCGTAATCAACCCACTGCACAAGTTCTGCACGTGAAGCGGTAGCGCCGGTAGGATTATTCGGAAAACACAAATATATTATATCCGCCTTTTTTTTCGGTACCCGGGGTAAAAACCCCTGTTCCTCGAGACAAGGCATATAAAGAATGTTTTCATAATAGCCGTTTTCCTGAACCGGGCCTGTTTTCCCCGCCATTACATTTGTATCTACATATACAGGGTACACCGGATCACCGATCGCGATGGTATTACCGCTGCCGAAGATTTCCTGGATATTTCCGGTATCACATTTTGATCCGTCAGAGATGAAAATTTCTTCAGGCCGGATATCTGCGCCGAAGGCCTGAAAGTCATGCGTTGCGGCGGCCTCGCGCAGGAATCCATAACCCTGTTCAGGACCATACCCGCGGAATGTTTCAGAAGCGGCCATTTCCTCAACCCCTTTTTGAAATGCCTCAACGATTTTTGGGCAAAGCGGACGGGTAACATCGCCGATACCAAGCCTGAGAATCTTTCTTCCTGGATTTGCCGTACTGAACGCAGCTACTCGTCTGCTTATTTCCGGAAACAGATACCCTGCCTTCAGTTTAAGATAATTTTCATTAATGAGTGCCATAGAAATATGTTCCCTCCAGAACTGTTTGTGCGGGGCCGGTCATCAGCACACTGAATGTTTCCTCCCATTCAATACGGAGATCTCCGCCTGGTAAATGAACGGTTACAATCCGGGAAGCCACATGCCCCTTTTTTTTTGCGGCGACCACCGATGCGCACGCGCCGGTACCGCAGGCAGTCGTTTCACCGCAGCCCCGTTCCCATACCCGCATGTCCAGTTCATTATCTGATACTACACGGATAAATTCAACATTGGTTTTATGCGGAAAATAAACTGAGTTATTTTCGACTGACTGTCCCGTTTTGGTGTAATCAAAGTTGAAATCTTCAACGAATGTAACCGCGTGCGGATTGCCCATTGAGACGAAAAAATATTCACGCCCGTCAATCAACGCTGTTGAAATACCCGGCTTGGCGGTAAAGTCCTTTCCCGAAAGAGAAGGCATACCCATGTCGACCTGAACTTCTGCAGAATTTCCGCTGTGAGAAATAAGATCGGTTTTGATAATGCCGGCGCCGGTCATTATGCGCAGCGAATTTTGCGTTGATATTTTCTTTCCGGCAATATACCACGCAAAACAACGTATTCCGTTTCCGCACATTTCAGGTTCACTGCCGTCAGAATTAAAAATCCGCATCCGGAAATCGGCTTCCGAAGAATTTTCCAGTAAAATAAGTCCGTCCGCACCTATGCCGTAATTAATACTGCATATTTCTTTAGCTAAGGCTGATGCAGCAGCTACGCACTTCTGCCGGTTATCAATAATAATAAAATTATTCCCGAGACCATGCAGTTTAGTTACTGTGTATTTATTCTGATGCGTCATAAAAATTTTAACGTAAATAATTGTATAAATTTAAAACAATTTCAAATTGCTACATATTAATTATAAATTGTATATGGGAAAAATACCAGTTACCTTTTAGCTCATAATTAATGTTACCGAAAAGATAGCGGATAGCTCATAATTCGTGTTACCATAGGGATTATGACTATGGCAACAAAAAATGAGATATTTAATCGATATGTAAATGAATA
>Ga0180007_10007083_pt1 | contig 10723 bp, 9 predicted proteins | sample MM_PC_MetaG_FD_121122 | JGI IMG/M metagenome (GOLD analysis project Ga0180007, IMG submission 121122) | Groundwater microbial communities from the Aspo Hard Rock Laboratory (HRL) deep subsurface site, Sweden - MM_PC_MetaG | ecosystem: Environmental > Aquatic > Deep subsurface > Groundwater...
CTGCGGTAGCCCCAGTACCAAAAACCGCCACTTGTATAAAAGCCAAAAGCGGTTTATTTTTTATTTGTTATTAAAAAACCGCCTCACTGTTCTTACAGATATTGGCGGTTAAAAATATTTGTATTCTAATATTTAATTATAATTGCTCTCTTATCGTTTTATATTCCTCAATATGTTCATACAATTCTGATATGATCTCTTCAGCCTGGTTATCAATTTCTTCAATATTTTCTTTTAACTGCTGGTCTTGATGCAGTATATCCTCATATTGATAAAAAACTTCAATATTACCTGTAGATAAAAAAGTATTGTAATATTCATCAAGCACAATCTTTAAATCTGTTTCCTCCTGCTTTAATACTTCAATCTTATTCATTAAATCATGAAGTAACTTATTTTTGGCATCACATTCTCTTTCTATTTCTTTCATAGCTGATAAAGCTGGCATATTATTAATAATCTCATTATATTCCTTACCTTTGGATACTTCATAAATAAAAATTTCTTGATATAAACTATCTTCTGATTCAATATCCCATGGTTTACTAATTAATGAACTTGCGCTCTTTTCGAGCGGCTGTTCAAAATTGTCAATACTGGACGGTAATTCACCAATTAAATAACCTGGGGAAGTTACTTCAATAAAGCAATAACCTGTACTAAATGTAGAATAATCTTCTGGACACTTTATCCCAGGAGCAGTATGTTCCCCTAAATCTATTAAAGCTATTCCATAATCCAGCTGCTGTAAAATTGCAATAGCTAAAAAAGTTTTATCAGTGCATACCCCTTTTTGTTCATATAATGTCTCATAAGGAAACTTCGGCCATGAAGACTCCACCTGTGAGAGAATTATACGGTCCTGTTCAGCAAAATAATAATCAGGTGCTTTAAGGATTGCCTCTCTCTTCTCAACATCGTATGGAATTGACTGCACAAATGCCACTGCTAACTCAACAATTTCGTCACTGTTGAGTTGTTTATTATTCCCCTCCTCTTTTAATAATTTAACGATTTCTGTAATTGAATTATCCCCTTCTAGGACAATATTATTTATAAATTGTTCATAATATTTACTAATCTTTGTGCCATAGTTATAAAACTTTGCTGGATGATTTTTATATTTCACATATACTTCCTTATAAAAATTTTCCGAAATTGAGTATTCCTCTCCCTTATAATTCCAGTAAAACGTCGCCGGCCTAATAGTAACTCCAAAATTTATTGGAGAAGTAATTAAATATTCATTTACACGGGTTCCAAAATAATTACCAAATAATAAAATTAATGGACCAGTAATCAGTACTAAAAAGACTATCAACCTAATAATAACCTTTTTATAGCGTAAATAAATTCTCATACTTAATACAAATGGCGCGCTGACAACAGTTTTTTTGGCTATACCTTGATCATATTTTCTTAATAAAGTTGGCTGCAACGTTGAAATAATTTTCTTTACTATCTCCTGGGGTGTGTGATCTTTATGCTGCCAATAATCATCTAAGCCCAAATTTAATGCCCACCTTATTCCCACTGAATTATCAATATCTGACAAACCCAAAATTGGTATATGTTTAGTATCGTCATATTCTTTTAACATTTTTGAAGCAGCAAAACCGTCCATTTTGGGCATGCTGGTATCCATAATTATATAATCTGGCTTTTCTTTCCTAACAATTTTAATAAGATTAACTGGGGGATAAGTGAATTTTTTATAACCAAAACCGGCTTTAATAAAAGCCTCTCTGTAAATTTTTGTTATCTTGTGGCTATCTTCAAAATGTAATATTTTGAAGTATTTTTTTGGAATAGCACCTAGTTTAACCATAGTCAAACCATCCTCCGAAACTATTCAGTAATATAAATAAATTACATGCCTGGCAGATAATCCAGCGGATTGACCGGAATTCCGCCTGAACGCACTTCAAAGTGAAGATGGGGTCCGGTAGTTAAACGTCCTGCGCCGGGTGTGCCGGGTGTACCACCTACTAAACCGATTTGCTGTCCGCGCACTACGTAATCGTCTTCAGCTACATCGATCTGGGATACATGCCCATAAACCGTGGTCATCTCATTATTATGAACCAGCATAATATAACTGTAGCCTAAGCCGGCGTTTTTTGCTCGTACCACATAACCGTTATCCGCAGCGCGTATTGGAGTGCCTTGTGGCGCCGGGATATCAATGGCCGGATGTTCAAAATATTTTCTAAAAATATATTCAGGATCATGAAAATATGCTGATATACCTTTAACCGGACTGACCGGCCACATAAAGGCAGAAGATACATCCAGATCAATGCCCTCATCTGAAAGTTTTTCGCGGGCTTTGGATTCTAGAGTATAAATCTCTGATTCAACCGCGTCCATCTCACTTTTCGCATCATCGAGTAGCTCAGAGAATTTTTCTTCAGATTCTTTTGTTTCAACTAGTAAATCTGATTTGTAATCTTTTTGGTCTCCTAAGTCAACAATGCTAGAAGACAATTGTTTAGATAATTGTTTAAGTTCATCCTGCTTATCTTCACGCTCCTGCATTGTACTCTCTAATTCTGCCTTCACTTCTTTTAATTCAACTAACGATTTTTCTAAATCCCCTTCCAGTGTTTTGGTGTACTGCATTTGATCAAAAAATTCTGAAAAAGAATTATTAGACACAAATATTTCCAGATAAGTCTTCTGGTCATATAAATAAATCAAACGTAGGAATTCGGCTAGTAATTCCTTGTTATAGTCAACTTCAATACCTTTTTCTTCAATATTAATTTCCAGTTTCTGCATCTCCAGGGAAACTTTATCAATTTCTTCTTCAACTGTAACTATGTCATTTTCAGTGCTAACAATCTGTATATCAATTATTGATAATTGGTTTTGTAGCGAGATGGCCTCCGTTTGCTTGGATTTAATGTTTTCTTCATAGACTTCAGCTTTTTTCTTTAAATTATCAATAATTTCACGTTTGTCATCAATTTCTTCATTTAACTGTTCCAATGGGCTATCGGAGCTGTCACTGGATATTCCGTCTGTATCTGTAGACGAATTTGTATTAGTTTCTACTGTTTGATTCGTATTAGTTTGTTCGTTGGTATTGGCCTCCTCTTGAGCAATAATCTTATAACTAGGCAATAACAAAAAACTGGCTATGATGAATAGCAGTCCAATTAATTGAATATAATAGCTGATTTTATTTTTATTTGCTAGTTTGCCCATGATTTTAATTTTATTTAAAGCACGAGCATTATATCACATTATTAGCCAGTTTGTAAAGAGGTAATGGCTTTTTCTACGCGCTTAATGACTTTATCTTTGCCTAGAACTTCCATAACTTCAAAAACCCCAGGGCTCTTTTCCAATCCGGTTATGGCTACCCGTAAAGGCCAAAGTACGACCTTATTATTCAATGAATTGCTGGCAATAATCTGCTTAAACTTATCTTTTAAAGCGGTTTCAGTGAAATTTTTTTCTTCAATATTCTTAATAGTTACTTTTGATAATTCCAGTGATTTAATTGTTGATTCTCTTGTTTCCTGCTTGGGGATTAAAATCTTTGATTCATATTCAAGCTCTCCAGCAGTAAAAATTGCCGACTCCTGCACAAAATCATCCAAACGCGTCATGCGCTGAGCAGAAATTGCCAATACTTTATTAAACTGCTTTTCTGATTGGGGCCAATCATGGCCTGTAATTTTTTTATATTTTTCTTTAATAACTTGATCCAAATTTTCAATATTATTTCTGATATACTGTGCGTTAAGCCAGTCAAGCTTAGTAATATTAAAAACCGCGCTGGATTTATTAACTTTATTCAGATCAAATTCATTAATTAATTCTTCTCTGGTGAATATTTCTTTTTCTGTTTTTGGATTCCAGCCCAGCAAGGCAATAAAGTTTAAAATCACTTCAGGCAGATAACCAAGTTCTTTGTATTTTAAAGCTGCTACTGCGCCATGGCGTTTTGACAATTTGCTTTTATCAGGGCCCAGGACAATCGGCAGATGGGCAAACACCGGCTTGGACCAATTAAATGCTTCGTACAATAAAATGTGTTTTGGCGTTGAGGGCAGCCATTCCTCCGCCCTGATGACATGCGAAATTTTTTGTTCATAGTCATCAATCACATTAGCTAAATGGTAAGTGGGGTAACCGTCTGACTTTAATAAAATTTGATCGTCAATGTTTTTATTGTCTACAGATATGTGGCCATAAATTATATCATCAAACTCCGTAACTCCTGTTTGTGGAACCTTTAAACGAATTACATGCGGCTCATTATCCGATAATTTTTTCTTTATCTCCTCCTCAGTTAAGGATCTGCATTTACCATCATACTTAGAGGCCTGTTTATTAATAGTTTGCAGTTTGCGCAGTTCATCCAAACGCTCTTGTGAACAAAAACAATAATAAGCTTTTCCCGCCTCAATTAACTGTTGTAAAAAAAATTCATACTTGGATAATTGTTTTGATTGAAAAATTGGTTCTTCATCAAAATCCAAGCCATACCAGGCTAAGGCTTCCTTGATGTTATCAACCGCCCCCTCAACATAACGTGCTTGATCAGTATCCTCAATCCTTAATATAAACTTGCCATTGTGCTTTCGCGCCCAAAGCCAATTAAATAAAGCCGTGCGCAAACCGCCGATATGCAGAAATCCGGTTGGTGATGGCGCAAACCTTACTTTAACGTTCTTCATCTGCTAATAACCCTTAATAAAATAAAAAAATTCCAAAATTACGCCTAATGACAGTAAAATCATCAATAACGTACCTACTATTTTAAGCTTAATATAATTCCTGCTTTTATCCTGTTTCTTAATTTTTAAGAAAATAACAGTTACCAGCAAACCATCAAGGCCTAGCATGACAGCGCCGGTCAAACCGATAATTTCAATAAAATTTTGCAGACCAATAATAAACAGGAATAAAGGTATAAAACTGCCTATAAACCAGGCTATTCTCTTATTTAAGCCATAATCATACCATAATATTTTCTTTGTAGTTAAGCCCAGAGCAATAAAAGAAGTAAAAGTAGTGATAATACCAAAAACATATCCAATAGATAATACCCGCTGCCCTAGCCTGCCTTCTAATCCAGACAAGCCTTCTTGTGAAGTCTGCTCACCAGAAATGCCGATCACCAATAAGCTAAACAGCAATGAAACAAACGCAGCCAAGCAAATTCCCCAAATTATTACTTTTCGCAATAATTTCAGGTCGCCATCCAGCATTTCCTTAATCTCCGGGATAATTGAGGTACCCCACAATGAAAAAAGTATTACCCCATATGGAATGAAAAAATATCCCCAGCTTACCGACTTTAGATTTTCAGTATCAATATGACCAACTCCAAAAATAAATAAAAATATTATTATTACTAAAAATATTATTAACAGTACCAATTCAATAGGCCCAACTGACTTTTGATCCCGCCAGATTAATAACGCGCCCAGGATGAAAAAAATGAAAGTGTATATATAAACCGAACCGCCGAAAAGCGCAGCTAAAAATTGCCCACCCACAATTAGATAAGCCAGTAAAGCACCATATAAAGATAAAGTTTTTACTACAAAAGCCATTCTCTTGCCCCACTTGCCCAGGTATATTTCAGCGTAGCCAGGCAGTCTATGTAATATTTTAGTCCTGGCTGCAATTTCACCATAAAATAAATTTATCGTAATGGCTACCAATCCAAGGAAAATTAAAAAAATAAGCATGACCCAGAACCCTGCCTTAGCACCGACATAAGGTAAGCCGAATAAGCCCACCCCTATTATTGTACCAACATAGGTGGCCAGGGCATATATGAATTTCTTTTTATTTCTCATTTGAGTTACTTTTTATATTTTTTATATTCATTCTGGAACGTATTAAAAGCCTCCTCACTAAATAAAACAAAAATTATCATATCAAAATTATTAATGTTTTCATCGGCCAGCTGTAAACTGATCTGGGCACATTTATCTATTGGGAAACCAGCTATACCAGCACCAACTGCCGGAAAAGCAATTGACCTGACCATCGCTTCCCTAGCCCTTTTAAAACTGTTTGCTATTGATTTCCTGACATTTTCTTCTGTAGCTAATTCACCCAGCTTCATTGAAGCGGCATGGATAACATATTTTGCGGACAACTTGCCGCCTGAAATAACCGCAGCTTCTCCCAAAGGTATGGGTCCAATTTTATCAGATTCTTTCTGAATTTTCTTACCGCCACATTTAACAATCGCTCCGGCTACTCCGCCGCCATGCAATAAATCATTATTAGCCGCATTGACAATAGCCTCGGTTTTTTGTTTACAGATATCTCCTTGTACTATTACAATTTGTCCCATATGAAAGTAATTATATCATAAAATTGGACAAAAATAAATCAGCCAAATTTAGAAGCTACTATCCTAATAGCAGTGATTATTATGGCCTTGGTTCCTTGGCTGATAATTTCTTGCGTATCTTTTTCTGGATTTGATTTATTAAAAAAGCCAGGATAATTACAATTGAAACTATTACTAAATATTTTCCTACTAAAGGGTAGTGCGTAACCAAAAAAATTTCAGCTTCAGCAATGGTACGTAATAAAATCCAGCCCAGAAAAATCAAATAGGAAATAAAAATAGTTTTAGCAGCCACTCCCGGCTTCCTGCCTCTCAGTAATAAATAAACCAAAATACTTAAAAGTATGATAGGAACGGTAATATCAGCATGTAATATCAGCTTGGCTCTTTCATATTTTTCAACATCACAGATATCAGTATTAACCTGTCCCCTTTTAATAATTGTCGGGGACTTCAGGCTGACTGTTATTTCTACTGCACACTCTTCATAATATGGATTAAAAACCCTATTTACGTCACGAAAAGCAAACTCAGCCATGACAAACAAGCAAACCACCAGCAAAATAGACAAAAAAATTGTCATGCCTGAAACTTTTTCTTTGGCAGACTTGTCTGGCTTACTTGACTCTGGTTTACTTGATTGTTCAAAAACCGGAATGGGCATATATAATTTATTATTTAAAATATAACATATAAACCTATCTTATTTTGGATAAAATGTCAAATCCAGATGGAATGTAGTTAATTAGATCAGAAGCAATGACGGATTTTTCCCCTAAGTCCTTGGCTGCCAGACTACCGGTTAAACTGTGTAAATGCACTGCCACACAACATGCCTTAAAAGTTTCCTTGATATTCTGCACTACTAAAGTACCTAATATACCGCTCAGCACATCCCCACTTCCTGCTGTAGCTAAGACAGGCCCCCCATGCTGATCAATTTTTACCACTCCTTGGGGCGACCCAATAATTGTCCGGTATCCCTTTAAAACAATATGGGCATTCCACTCCCCGGAATATTTCTTTACAATCCTCTGCCTTTCATTTAAGTCATCAGGAATCTTTTTATTAATTAGGCGCTCCATTTCACCATGATGCGGCGTTAAAACCGTAGCGGCGGTTCGGTTTTTTAAAATTTTATCTGTCAGTTTCAGATCAGCCAGTGCGTTTAAGGCATCAGCGTCAATTACCATCGGTAAATCAACTCTACTGATTACACTTTTACAGAACACTTCAGTGCTTTTTGACCTGGATAGACCGGGTCCAATTATCATTAAATCATATTTTTTAAATTCCTTTTTTATATTTTTATAAGCTGATGAGGAAATACTCCCTTGACGATTTTCCGGCAAAGGCAGATGCATTGCTTCTAAAATTGTTTTGCGAAAAATTCTTTCCAGCCTTTCCGGATAAGACATAGTAATCAAGCCTACTCCACTGCGCAAGGCAGCTAAAGCCGTCAAACTAGCAGCCCCTGACATATGATAAGAACCTGCCACCACCAAAATATGGCCTAATTGTCTTTTATGTATTTTTTTAGGTCTTGGTTTTAAAATACTTTGGAAATCACTCACTGGCTTCATAATGATCTGAATATTTTCCCATTACCAAGCGGGTTGTATCCGTTAATAACTTCAGGTCCGTCATCAAAACCATCCCCGTCAGTATCTGCCTTATTCGGATCAGTACCAAAAACATTTTCCCACATTAGATACAAACCGTCATTATCCTTATCAGCAATCAATGGTTCAATTCTTATGCCTGACAAATATGCGTAAAGCGGCAAATCAATAAAATCAGATTTTTTGAAAAGATCCTGGGAAAAATTATCCATTACATAGCTTAAACCCGGCTCATCAATGGTAACGGTTTTATTGAAGCCAGTAACATTTACAGTATAGCTGACAATCAAATTATTACTTTCTAACTGAAGTTCCAACCTATTCAGGTTCTTTTCACTTTTACCGATCCAAAGATCAATATTTAAATTGCTTAATAGAGACAGGTCATAATCATTTTGTTTAGTGACTGATTCAGACAGGCTGGCCATTAAATCTTTTAAATTTTCCTGGTCAGCCTTTACAGAATAATGGTAAGTAAGTTGGTTGTTAAAAATCTCATCCGGTTTGCGTTCAACCAGCGCAAAAAATGAAGATGTCCGCATAGCCTCTTTTATCATAGTCGCCGACTCCCACCACGGTTCTAAAATCGCCAAACTTGAAAAGCTATACCATTTATCCTTTACTTCCTCCAGCTTAAAATATGGTATGGCCGGCACTTCAGTAATTCTGAAATATGTTTTATCTTCAGTAGCCCTGATCTCGCCATTGGCTAAAAAATTAAGATTATGGATCTGTATTTCATTCTGCATGGCTAAATTTCCCAGCAGCTGCTCTTTTATCCCTCCATCAAAAGAAATCTTATTACGAAGCACAAAAGGATCTTCATCAGTTAGCCAAACTACCTCGCCTTGCAGGTCATAATGTGCAGTATTCATGTTGGCCATCACTCTTTGCATCAGCTGCATAGTTTTAGCTGGCGGTTGCTCAATCATAGGAATAGTTATAACTTTATTGAAATAAGGAAAGTATATTCCCTGAAAATACAATAAAACGCTAACAGAAACTAGTATTAGTGCAATTAATATCACTATAAACCAAAATATTATTTTACTGGCTTTACCCATGTATGTATTTTAATATTTTCTAAGGAAAACAACAACCTTTGTCTTGACTGTACATTACCTTGACAAAATATTAATAATCTGATAGTATTACTGGCTATTTAACTGTTCTTTGATAGCGAACAAGAAATGCCGGTGGTCTGTTTATTTTTTTAAACAGATTTACATCGGGAAACCGCCTACCAATCACGCAAGGAGGATGAGATGTCATCCGTATCGAATCAACAGTATCACGGACGTGTAAAAAAAATCAGACCGCATTGGGAGCCCCATTGGGAAGAATACCTGGCCATTATTTTGGCTAGAATATTCGGCGAAAAAATCTGGCCAGGCATAAGTACTGCGCCAATCGTTCCATTGGACGGCAGTGAAACCCTCAAACGTACGCCTCTCCAATATCTCAGAATGACTTCTGGTTGGTGGCTGATCGGCACCGGGAAAAGCCCATTGGATGAGCACGGCCTGGATGACGAAGACGCAACTGCCGCTTTACTAACAGTTGCCATGCTCGGCCTTGAGCACGATCCTAAGGTGCAACTATTGCTTAAATTTGCGGCACTGGCTGATAATCAAGCCCAAGCCAATGTGCTTGATATCAGTCGTTGTGTCACTTTTCTGACGCATGTGGGTTGGCAGCCGGATAAAATTGAAGCCTGGCTCACCCAATACCTTGACCTGTTTCTACAGGACTCTGCCCAGTTAAGGCGACCTGGCAAAATTGATCGCGAACTGGATGATCCGGCGTATCCCATACGCAACCGTGAACACAGGAATCTGAAAAGCCTATTCAATCGCTGGCTGAACGGCCTATTACACAGACCGTCAAACAATGTGATTGGACGTCTTGTAGGATGGATAAATGTCCTTGATAAGGCAAATCCATCAAGGGTATTCAATCTGGCTGAAGGCGTTGCCCTTATGAACGCTATGGGAACTGACCCTGAAGCCGTTTACCAGTGGGTAACGGTTGTGTTTGAAGCAGTCCTGCAGTACCAGAAAGATTTTCTGGCAGCAGTTGACATCGTTCGTGAGGTACGTCCTATTGCCATGGCCTGTCATGCCGACTACGACACAAGCAGGGCCGTGGACAGTTTTGCTGACTACGAGCCAGGCAAGTTCAACGTACTGTATATTAACCAGCATCGCAATGTCGACAACAACCGCTTGCTGCCTGCTGCAGCCAGATTTGTTTACAGACAATTGGATCTTGATTTGGTTATTGTCCAACGGCCGCCAGGCAATGTCTGTATCTTCCGAATTAATGACATCGATCCCAGATTCATGGAAATGACCACTCGGGCAATCCGTTTGGAAGAGATGATTATAACCGGCACATCACCTGATGATCTGATAACAGATTTTGATCTTCTGGTTAGCCCTGAAGCGATACCTGCCGTACCGATCTGGTATTTCTTTCTGAAAGGTACTAGCCAGATGTTATTTGACGGATCATTTACCCAACCAGGTATCCCGCCAACTGCGATTCTGTTGACCAGAATCGTTGAGGTAATCCGCGAAATCATCAGATACGAGCCAAGCCAGAACGGCTTAGACAGATGGCTTAAAAAAAGGCTTAGCCATTCCGACTCAAGAAACGGATCTGATTCCGGTTCTAATGGTAAACCCCGAAGAGGTTTCAGCCTATCGGATCTTGCCGGCGACAGTCTTGCTCATTTTTCACGCTAATTCACAAATGCACATAAACTATTCAC